>Ga0315285_10000022_pt1 | contig 151177 bp, 124 predicted proteins | sample YL17G09_36_MG_FD_203698 | JGI IMG/M metagenome (GOLD analysis project Ga0315285, IMG submission 203698) | Sediment microbial communities from Yellowstone Lake, YNP, Wyoming, USA - YL17G09_36 | ecosystem: Environmental > Aquatic > Freshwater > Lake > Sediment | place: USA: Wyoming | collected... | reverse complement strand
AGAGGATCTTGGCGCCATGCCTGATAATACCACCCCACTCCTGCGTGGTTCCAGGGAGATAACCAGGCACATCCATGAATGTTATGACAGGTATGTTGAACGCATCGCAGAACCTGACGAAACGAGCGCATTTGTCTGAGGCGTCAATGTCAATCGTTCCTGCGAGATGTGCAGGTTGATTCCCAACTATGCCCACAGAGCGACCGTCGAAACGAGCAAAGCCCACAATCATGTTCTTAGCCCAGTGCTCGTGGACCTCGAAGAACTCGCCATTGTCAACGACCTTCGTGACCACGTCACGCATGTCATAGGGCTTGTTGGGGTCGCCTGGTACAACATCATCGATTGACTTGTCGACATCGTCTGGTGCATGACCAGTTGCAACACGAGGCGGTTCCTGAAGGTTGTTGCTTGGCATGTAGCTGAGGAGCTTTCGGATCTGGGCGAAACACTCGTCCTCGTTCTCACTGGCGAAACTGGCAACGCCCGAAACGGAGTTGTGGGTCATCGCACCGCCAAGCTCTTCCTGTGTGACCTCTTCTCCAGTCACTGTCTTGATTACGTCGGGGCCAGTGATGAACATATAGGATGTGTTCTTCACCATAAGCGTGAAATCGGTAACAGCGGGGCTATAAACGGCTCCTCCGGCGCACGGGCCCATGATAGCGGAGATTTGGGGAATTACGCCACTCGCGAGCGTGTTTCGATAGAACAAAAACGCATATGAACAAAGACTCTTAATACTTTCCTGCACTCTAGCTCCCGCGCCGTCGTTAAGGCCGATTACGGGCGCCCCTGTGGCCATTGCCATGTCCATGATTTTGCAGATTTTCAGCCCATACATCTCCGAAAGGGAGCCGCCAAAGACCGTGAAATCCTGACTGAACACGAACACCTTGCGGCCGTCGATCGCGCCGTAACCAGTGATGACGCCATCGCCGGGTATCTTCTTCTTGTCCATTCCAAAGACGGTTTCTCGGTGAACGACAAACTCGTCAAACTCGGTGAAAGAACCCGGATCGAGAAGCTTCTCTAAGCGTTCACGGGCTGTGTTCTTACCTGCCTCGTGCTGTTTGGCAATCTTGTCTTGGCCGCCGCCCAGCTTTGACTCTTCACGCCTTCTCTGCAGTTCATCAGACTTCTCATTTGGCACGGTCTGTCCCACGCTACTCGCTCTGTCAGCTGACTTGCTGGGCACATGCAGTACGTTTTGAATGTTCTGTTGGCTATGACTGACGTGTCACTTGTCAGTCTACAGGGACTCCACCAGTGGTCTTAATCTTGCGCCGATTTCAGGTGTCAGCGAACGAAGCGTTTTGCCAAGTAGTAGCTGAATATCGAAGTAGCACCAGAAACTAGAAGCGCCGTTACGACAAGAAGCGTTTCTTGTCCAGTTGCCTGTGGGCTCGGCCCACCCATACCTAGGAGCGCCAAGTCAGGCAGCTCAGGAACGCCCACGAGACGGTAAGGAGTGCCCGAGATCGCGTAAACAAGCACCAGAAAGACATGGTCTTCCCCAAAACGTCTGCATGTTACGACCCAAAAGAGAACGAACTCAGGTGCTCTGCTATCCCACAGATTCCAGAAGACCAAGTTCGTTTCAAGGACTTCAATACTGGGAAACTCTTTAGCGTAGTTTGCCGCATTGTCGGCGGCCAGTCTGTCCTCAATGACACGACCGGTCGCTAGGTAAGGCACGTCTGTCCACTCATAGCCGAATCCCACGACAAGGCCGGAGCTCGCCTGAGTGAATACGTTCACTTCATTCGAAACGACGAGTGCTCCGTTGATCCCATGGAAGAATCTAAACCAGAACCGGTCCTCTATACCTTCCTCGCCACGCGTTATCCTCTGGGGTGGAGCGAGGAAGCAGGACTCTGAAAGAGTGTAATTGGCGGATTTCAGGAATGAGTATACGTTCGATTCTGATGCCTGCAGGTCGGGATCACTACCTAACGAGCCATTGAACGGAGGAGGAGCCTCAGTGAGATTGGTCAATGAGAATCCATAGCCTGTTATCTTTCCAGACAATGCGTTGCCATAGACATCGACAAGGCACCACTCAGTGATGAGTCTTAATTCCCAATTAGGGAAGTCGAACGTGCCCCACCCCGGATCAACAATGCTCGATGCTTCGAAGTAGGAAAACACTGCGAGAAACTTTCTAGCCTCGCTGACCGCCTCCTCTCGGCCAATCTTGGGAAGCGCAGTGTAGTTGGCTTTCATCCTGATCGTATCGGCATCTTCACTGTAGACCCCGGCAGGAAGCATTGCCGGATCTGGATTGTGGCTCGTCAAGTTGGCGAAAACAGTGTTACCCACCGGCTCTCCAGCAAGCGCCAGTTCGTTCTCCAAATGATAGAAGCCAGACGCCCAACTCACTACGAAGAGAGGCAGCACCATGCCAGACGCGACCAGTGCCAGAAAGAAAGCGAGAAAACCGAAACCACTACGATGGAACATGTATGTGTCATCTGCCCTAAGCGTAAACCCGTCTTGACAATGAAAAGGGCCAATTAGATAATAATCTACGTTTCGAGCTTCCATGACCTACTTCTAGACTGGCCGTTCGTGCCACAAGCGCACCGTTTCAAACCAGAGTTCAATGGAAACTGTTGTGAGTACGATGAGAAGGAGGATGCTGGCGGGGGTCAGCTCGTACCAGAAGATGTAAGCGGAAGCCAGAAGCAGGGAGGTGTTGAAGACCGCATAGAGAGAAAATCTGGGAACCAGCATCCGGCCCGACCCGACAAACAGACTTAGCAGACCGGGTCGCACCGTCTTGGTAATGATATACTCACCATTTTGGTCTGTTCCAACGAGTCCTAGGTCGATAAGCTTGTTGAGGTGATGGAGTGCAAGACTAGGACTCGAAAGCCCTGTTCTCTTTTGAATCTCCCTCGCACTGTGGGGCTGTCGGTTCTGAAGGAGATACCAGTAAACAAGTAGAGTGTTCCCTTGTAGATCATGCAGGAAGTCATCGTCGTCCGATTTCAAGTCTGGTGATTCCTCCCAACTCGAAGTTCGACAGACCTCCATTCGTTGCACGGAGGGAATCCGGTGTCTTCAGCATCGCAGTCTAACACCCACTCCGACACACAACAGATTCCAATGCCTAGTCAACTATTGCATCCATTTCTGATATGTTCTTCGGTCATCAAAGAGTCACACAGTCCTAGGATCTAAGGGACCTGTGTCAACAACGGTTTCATTGGCGCTCTCATGTTTCGGCCAAAGTGATACTGTCTTTAGCCTCTGGAATCAGCAATCGAGAAAGCTGAGTCGCGCACAATCTGCAATCTCATATGGGCTCATTGCGTTCGGTCACTTCTTCCACCCTGTCGCCCAGATATCAGTGCTTGTTTTGGAGCCGCCCCACGAGGGACGGTGAAAAACCACTTCTAATCCGTTGGACTGGAACCATCCTCCTACTTCGCGCTTGGTATGTTCGCTGGCGATTCGTGGACTGAAGGCGTCGAAGATCGTATGTGGCGTGTACGCTGGGAACAGCCTGCGGAGCAGTCTTCCGACGGCTGGTGGGCTCTTCTTGCTGAAAGTCCTCTGTAGCCAAAGGCCGATTCTGCTGATGGTTCTAGCTAGTCGTTCCTTGTTGGCTAGCCCGAACCTTCCAAAGACCCATCTCCAAAACCGGCTGACGGGTCCTTTCATTCCATAAACGTAGATGTGAATCATGCCCTTTGGTGCCAGGAGCGTAGTCAGATTGTCAAACCCCTTCTGGGGGTCGGGCGTGTGATGGAGAACGCCCCAGCACCAGACAAGGTGGAAGCGTTCTGCGCCGTAGAGCGCATCAAGGCGGTTCTTGTCTAGCACACTGCCGACGTCGAATTTGCCCTTGACGTTCTTCTGAGCGAATCGGACACCACTTTGTGTTATGTCTAATCCATAAACCATGCAACCGAGTTTCTCGAAGCCCAGCGCCCACCGCCCTTGACCACAGCCGGCGTCTAGCACCTTCATGCCTCGAATGCGGTCCCGCGTCATTTGCAGCTCATCAAGAATGTAGCTGTCCACGTTCTTGCGCCAACTCTCGTCGGAGAGGAGGAAATCCCCATCAGGAAGGGTCTTCCATTGGTACTCAAAGGATTCTACTGTTGCCTTCGACAAGGAGGGGCACCGGACATTCTTGGATGACGCTGCGTTTGGGCGGTGTCTCTATTTCAACTATTCTATTCGTAATCGTTGACTCGTCGTCTGGCGCCTTGCTGTGACGTTGTAAGCACCGTAAGAATGAGAAGACGGTGTGCTCGCTTTTCCGCCGGAGGTATCCGGTGATGGAGAGTTCGTCACAACGGTTCGAGTTGAACCCCCGGTTCAGTCCCGAAGACGACCAGCCCCGAGCCAAAGGCGACGTCCGCCTGCAACGTCTTCTGTCCTGCGCCTCTGCTCAGGGGTACTACCCGTGATCACCCCCTCACGATTGCTTAGGGTTTTCGAGCCAACGAACCAATAATGTGTGTCTGTTAAGCGGGGATAGACGTCGGCAACTTTCATTGCGCCGATTCGAACCCCATCATTGCGGTTTCAGGATTCGGTGTTGACTGGACCCACCCGGCGCGCTCTCAAAACAATAACTCTGCTGACAGGGGCAATGGATTCGCATCACTTAATAGACTGAGAAGAAGCAACCCTATGGAGACTCGTCGATGACAGGTACCAGAACACAGAACCTGCGGAGGAACCTGCTGGATTCAACAACCAGCTTGTGCATGGACCGGATACGGCTGTACACCGAATCCCTGAAACAGACCGAAGAAGAGCCGAGAGTGATTCGGCAGGCAAAGGCTCTTGCGCACATGTTGGAGGGCATGCCAGTACAGATACTGCCAGACGAGCTGGTCGTAGGCGTTTCATCGGACAAGCCACGAGGAGGTGTCATCTATCCCGAAGCACATGGTGCCAGAATACTTCCAGAGCTTGAAGAGCTCATGAAACGAGATCGCCGCTCAGTCGCAGTTTCAGACGAAGACATCCAAGTCCTTCGCGGGCAGATTGAATCATACTGGGCCAACAGATCGACTCTGGCACTTGCCGAGAAGAACACTCCCAAGAACATAATGGACATTCTGTATACGGGATCGCTATTCGTGCTCACTGAGGTGGCTGGATTCGGTCACTTGAGTATCAACTACCCAATGCTCATCTCAGTTGGCTTTGACAAGATTGGGGCGACCGCAGAGGAACGAGCCCGCGAGCATGCTGGTAGATCCGATCCAGCATCTGTCGCCAAGGTGCACTTCTACAAGGCTGCCGGGATAGTCGCGCGGGCAGTCGTCATTTTCGCCACACGCTATGCCGAGAAGGCAACGATGATGGCACGGGGAGAGAAGAATGTCCAGAGAAGGAAGGAGCTTGAGAGAATAGCTGAAACATGTCGACGGGTCCCAGCGAAGCCTCCTAGGAACCTCCATGAAGCTATTCAGTTTGTCAGATTTACTCACCTAGCCCTGAGCATTGAAGCATATGATGGTCAAGCTGTCTCAATGGGACGAATGGACCAGTACCTTCAGCCGTTCTATGAAGCGGATATCAAGTCGGGCACAATAGATCGAGAGAGGGCAATAGAGCTCATAGAGATGCTCTGGATAAAGACGAACGATCTAGTCCCGATTTATGATAGCGTGGCCGGAATGTACTTTGAGGGTCTGCTGACTACTCAAGCTGTGACTATCGGAGGCATCAACAAGGACGGGGTTGACTCAACAAACGACATGACCTATGTGATCTTGGAAGCAACCAAGAATACAGCTCTCCCTCTGCCGAACGTCCATATCAGAATCCATCCGAAGAGTCCTCTTCGCCTGATGAAGGAAATCGCTGCAACTGTTGCGTCCGGGGCGAACAACATCGCCATGTTCAATGATGACGTGATCGTCAGGTCATGGCAGAGACAGAAAGTTCCCATCGAAGAGGCCAGAAACTACTCAACTGTTGGATGTGTCGAGCTGGCTCCGTTTGGGACTAGCTTCACTTCCTCGGATGCGGCATTGTTCAATCTCGCGATGTGCCTTGAGCTGGCTCTGAACAAAGGCGAGAGTGTTCAGCTAGGAACGAAGTTTGGAGTCGAAACAGCGGACCCGTTGGCTTTTCATTCGATGGATGAAGTCGTTGAAGCGTTCCGTGAACAAGTGTCCTACCTTGTCGGACTTATGGCTGAGGGCTCCAAATGCTTTGAAACTGCGATCATGGAGCTGATGCCCTCGCCATTGCTCTCGCTGTGTGTAGAGGACTGCTTTGAGGCAGGCCGAGACATAACGACAGGCTCTGCGAGGTACAACTTCACCGGAGTCCAAGGTGTTGGAATGGCAGATGTCGCAGACTCTCTTGCCGCAATGGACCGATTGGTCTTCGCGCAGAAGAGAGTAAGTATGCCCGATCTGTTGGATGCACTGAGGCATGGGTTCGAAGGAAAAGAGCCACTCAGGCAGCTCCTTCTGAACAAGGGTCCGAAATACGGCAACGACGACAAGTTGGCAGACAAATACGCCCACCTTGTGGCACGCATATACAGTGAGGAGGTAGAGAAGCACAAGAACATCAGGGGTGGATCATTCATTGCGGGGATGTATTCAGTCACCAGCCACGTACCATTTGGATACTTCACTGGTGCGTTGCCTAGCGGACGATTGGCGACCACGCCCCTGAGCAATGGTTGTTCTCCCGCAATTGGAGCTCCTTCGAAGGGTTTGACAGCGGCCCTTAGCTCTGTCGCAAGTATCGACTACACAACGTATGCAAACGGAGTAGCTTTCACACTCTCGCTGGAACCCGGCTTCGTTTCTGGAGGACAAGGCCTCGATTCCCTCGTGAATCTGTTGAGGTCGTATGTAGAGCTCGGGGGCATGCACATTCAGTTCAATATGATGGATCCCCAGATTCTCCGTGACGCTCAAACAAACCCCAGCGAATATCGGAATCTGCTGGTGAGGGTAGCTGGATACAGTGCTTGCTTCGTGGACTTGAGTCAAGATGTTCAGAATGACGTCATCGGCAGGTTCCAGAGGTCTTGCTAGCAGTCCGACAGGTTCGACGAATACGTGAAGGTCAATGCTTCATCCAAGGCTGTTGCGGTTCGGAGACCGGACAACGCTCCTCAGACCGTACTATGACAGCAGCCCTGCTGGCTGCAAGCTTTACTTCTCGGTAGGTTTACCGTCATACTCCTCTGGACTAGCGATAGCTTCCGATTTGGTCTTGCGCACCACTTTGTCTTGATGCTCAGGCGGTGAGTAGATAGTGTATAGTTTGAGTTCCGATTGCTTGGAGGTGTTGACCACATTGTGCTTGGCACCAGCTGGAACGATAGCGGCATCTCCATCCTTGACACGATGCTCAATGCCATCTATAATCACCTTTCCTTCTCCTGCTTCGAACCGAAAGAACTGGTCTACGTCGGCGTGAGTTTCAAGGCCTATCTCTTCCAAAGGCTTGAGACTCATGAGCACCAGCTGGCTGTGCTTGCCTGTGTACAACACGCGGCGAAAATCGACGTTCTTCCGAGTTTCCTTCTCAATAGAAGTGACATAGCCCTTCATACTCATCATCTCGGTGTGCATCAGAGCTCGATTCTAAGGCTTTCTAAACAACACCGGGCATTGTATGTCTATTAAAGCCTGTGGACTTCAGAACCATCCTTGTCTGTAAAAACGCATGTACGGTTCACTGAGAGAGGAGCGTTGATCAGCTTCTGTCACAGCACTCACCAGAATAACCGGTTGCGCCGTCAGTAACCGTATTATTATGGTCCCAAGAGTTTCTATCCGCCAAATCAAGGACTCTGCGTTCAGGCCGGTTCCAGCGTGCGTTGTGAGAGCCGGAGAGCCAATGATAACGCGAGGTGAAACACGATCAGAAAACATCAGTGTAGAGTTTCATTGACACTAGTGCTGTGTGTCTTGTTCGCTTCTCTGTTCCAAGGGCTCACTTCAGCGCTTGGGAACTCGGCCCTCTCTATAGCTCTGGTCGAAACGCCAAGTGTGGATCGTACTTGGGCCGACTTCTCGCTTCTCTATGAGGACCAGTATCACTCCCCGTCAGAGCTGCAAGCGGAGATCCAACGTATCGAAACGCTTGTTCCCAACCTTGTTGACACATGGGTGATTGGTCAAAGCTACGAGGGGCGCAACATCACGTGTCTGCGAATCACAAATGAGCTGAATGACGAGCAGAAGGCCAAGACGCTGGTCATTGCACAACACCACGGCCGTGAGCAAATCACTGTTGAGATGGCTCTCAGATTCGCATTACGCCTGCTAAACAGCTACGGCGTCGATGAGGAGATTACTCAGTACGTTGACACCGAGGAGATCTACATTATCTCCTCCATGAACCCGGACGCGCTCGAAAGAGTGGTCAACCTCAATGACTACTGGCTCAGGAAGAACCTTCGACCCTACGACAATGATGGGGACGGGCTTGTCGATGAGGACCCGGCAGACGACGTGAACGATGATGGACTCATCTCCTCTTATGATGTATACGCAAAGAGCGGAGGAGGTGGTGGACTCACGTACCTTTACTCCTGCTTCGAGGGCATCGACGACGATGGCGATGGACGCGTCAATTGTGATGAGATCGGCCTCGTTGATTTGAACCGGAACTACGCAAGGGCTTGGGGTTTTGAACCCGGCTCGTCTTCTGATCCTTGGAGCCAAGTGTACCGTGGAGCGTATGCGTTCTCAGAACCAGAAACGCAAACGTTTCGGGAATTTGCCCTGCAGCACAGGTTTGCCATGGGCTACACATTGCACTCGGGAACCAACGCTACATACTTCCCCACGACCTCGTATGGTGGATACACCGAGCCGGCACTATACTACTCAGTACTTCAAGACTTAGTCAGCATACTCCCGCCGTCGTTCTACAGTGATCAAGCTCGGTCAAGCTCGCCTCTCGCATCGGCGCGTGCTCAGAAACCGATGATTGAAACAGGATGTGGAATGTGGGAAGACTGGATGTATGCTGACCGGGGGACCAAAGTCCCAATCACGTTTGAGCTCTACCACAACACTTCTGTGGATATGGCCGAAGCATTCACACTCATCGTTGACAACTCCACACACTACATAGAGGAGTGGCATGACATCTTTGGCTATTTCGATCCTGTGGCTGGGTCCATCGACAGCCTGTGGAGCGACATCGTGCCAGCTTTCGACTACCTCCTCGAAATGACACCGAGGCTCTCGATTGTGCCCACATCCATCGCGGGCGGAACCAATCAGGGCAACACCGTGACTCCCAGCTTGGCAGTGAGCTGCCTGAGCCCGCGTCTTGGAAGCACAGACGAGATAGAAGTAATCGGGCTAGACGGAACACCTCTCTGCTCCTTGTCATTGGTGCCACCAGACAGCATGACACCTATGCAAGGCAGCTTCCAGTTGCCTGTTGACCTCTCTGTGGCCAATTACACGATCAGAGTAGGCAACAACTACACCGGGTACACTAGACTCATCATCTCAGCCCACACTCCGTCCGCAGACGGGGGTCTGCTAATCGGGGCAGGAATCACTGTCGCTGCGGCGGGAACCCTAGTTCTGGCGGTTCTTCTCTTCAGACGTCGGGGGAGAACATCAGTAGCAGGACAGGTTCTCACCCCATAGCTGCGTGACACTTCACTGTGAAATGCTACACCAGCATGGAACTGACTGCCATCAACCACACGCTGAGTATAGTCACCGTGATGCTTCCGAGATAGATCCTCCCTGTCTTGAGATAGAATGCGGTCATGAGGAAGAACATCCCGCCAAACCACGGGAGTATCTGCATGAGGAAAACACCATAGAGGCCAAAGAGACCCCCGAATGCCAAGACAGGACCAGTGCCTAGCAGGAACATAGGCACATATTGAATCAGGATTGCAGCAAGTAGTCCGAACTCCATCGCAAAGACCCCTTTGAGCCACCAGACAATCTGTGTCTTGAATGGGGAACTGAGTTCCTTCTGCCGCAGCATCCCAAAGAGAAGCACGCCCCCGTTGATCAGGAAAAACGCCAATACCGGGACCAAATACAGCAGGAACTGTCCAAACCTGAGCGGTGTGAACATCTTGAACACGGGCCACATATAGCGGAACTCGACTCCGAGGTATGACACTGATAGGGTCACAATCGCGTATAGGTAGCCGAAGAGTACCGTCGCTAAGAGTACCGTCCTAGTGACGACCTTGCGGTTCTCGGGATCCTTCAGGCTCGCAAACCGACCGACATCGGCGTGAGTGACTCCATCTTGAGCACTAGCATTCCTGAACCACCGCTTGAAGAGTGTCCGGGCAATTAGGGCGTTGAACAAGAGCCAGAGAACTGACCCGTTAGCTGTTGCCAACAAGAAGACAGGAATGAAGGTTCCTAGCACCGCTCCTATCAGAAGACCCAACATGGGTACGAAGAGGAAGGTGACGCCCCCTATCAGCGTGTTGACGGAGGCGTATTTCCACCACGCCTTCTCACTGAGTGGCACCTTCGATGGAAGAGGCTTGGCCACGATCTGGAAGTACGGCTGCTTCAACAGGATGCTGGCAAGTGGGATGAGCGACAGAACAGATACAATCAAAGCGAAGAGCGTCGCGCCTTCCCGAATCATGTATGTCTGAGTAGGAGTCTGCGACTCGGCCCATGCCTCAGACTCAGAAAGCCCTGATAAAGCCTGAAGCATCCAAGCACAGGTTTCGGATATCCCCTCAGCATTCCAAGTCGCACCAGGGTGAGTACAGGGACAGAGAGCGTACCTGTGAGCTGAGCCATCCGAGAAGCTACCATAAGTATGGTCGTACTGTCCAAGCCCCGCGGCTAGACCCTCGTTGTACTCGATTGTTTTCATGCTCGTGTCGTAGAATGTCGCTCTTGGTGCGGTAGTAAACAGCTCCTCGTAGAAGGCCCACACATTGAGGTAGTTGTTCATGTAGCTGTGCGTCGTGAGGTTATCTGGACCACCGGCCTGAATCACAATCGCACGATGGTCCGGGTTGGTGTGAGCGACAGTCCTCGCGACACCGGCGCCCATAGAATGCCCGACAAGCCCCGTTCTGGCTGCATCAACAAAAGGCAGGCTTCTCAGGTAATGATATGATGCGTTCGCACCCAAGGTGTAGACAGACCCGGGAAGCAGGAATCCAAGGGGGTTGGCAATTGGATCAGAGTCACCGTGACTCAGCTCGTCGAGAGCAAGAGATACAATTCCTCGTCGTGCTAGCTCGAGAGCAGCCGGTCCTTCAGTATCCTTGTCATTATTCATGCCGTGGAGAAGGAGAACCCCGGGCAAGGGATTGTCATGGGTGGCAATCAGAGGGCGATAGAGCTTGCCAGTCACCGACAAGCCCGATTCGTCAACGACGGTCACAGCATCTATGTCTATTCTGCCAAAGTCATTCTGCACGAAATACGCGACCAAGGCAGAGCCACATATTAGCACAAGACAGATGACGAGTGCCTGCTGATTCCTTTCCAGCTTATCGAGAAACCTCATTTGACAATCAACCCCGCATTGTATCAAGCCGAACCACCATAAATCCTTCGTGGCAGACTCCGGCGGCAACCAGGCCACTAATGAAGCAATTAGATGGGTCGCCCTTTTGGTTGCGACTGCCGAATGTGAGCAAGGCCATATGCGCGTGGAGTGGACCCCGAAGTTCGGTTTCAAGCCGCGAATCGGCATGTCTATTACTCAATGCATACGGCCCGCTTGGCAAATGACAGTTGGACGAACAGGCAATGAGTGAACACAAGGTGGACAAGTTCGACACCAAGATTGAGACCACAGTAGTCCAACACTTCTTGGACATGCATGAGAAAGAAGTGGCCATTATCCGTGAAATGGAGAGAGTACTGGGCAAGGAGAAGGCTGACGCCATAGTCAGTAAGTGGTCCGAACGCAATTCCGTCGAATCGGTCAAGAATCTAGTCGGGGCTGAGAAGAGGCCAATCAAGAACTTCGCAGATGTAAAGGCGCTCATCAAGCGATGGGTGGAGGAACTGAATAGTAACCACATGGAAGAGGTGTCAATAACCGAGGAAACCTCTGACAGGTGTGCCTGCACGGTGACAGAGTGCATGTATGCCAGAGTCTTCAAGCAACTTGAGGCGACTGACATTGGATATCACCGTTTCTGCGAACACGACTTCGAGTCTGCAAAAGCGATTCATCCTCAGGTTGGTCTCAAGCGAACAAAGACGATTATGCAAGGCAATGACTGTTGCGACTTCGTCTACACCTGGAAGAAGTGATACGAGAGAAGGGTTTCCTCCCGGTAGGGCTCTGACCAACAACGGAAGCACGGCCAGTTGTGGTGCGTAATGCTTCAGCCAACGGTGAACGTCGCCAAAATGGATTGCGGGTCCATTGTCCGCAGTGTCAGCAGAAGGCGTTCTGGCAACAATGATGCCTTCTGCTGTTTTGACGAGAGAACGTCTGCTGAAGGCAGGCAGAAAGACAGGAACAGATCCATTCCCATCCTCTGATGGCATAAGCCGTGCAGAAACAGTGCATCTCAGCAGAATCCTACATCGTTGTACTCCCTTGCATCCTCAGCGGATCTGTTCAGCCATCAGCAGGTCGCTTGATGTAACTGAGCTTGGCAAACGAACCACAATCAGCCCTGCCGAGTGCGTCAGCAGCTCTCATGGCTCTCAGGTCCAAGCCAAGTCGATGTGATTCCTTGTCAATCCAAATCTCTCGGCTGTCTCTTGCAAGTATGCTCGCGGAAGCCACAGCAATGTCGTCTTCTGCGCGTGGTTTCTGAATCAGTTCTATGGACTTCAGCTCCAGAACCCGGCTTAGCCTTCTCTCAGTCTTGAGCTTGGAGAATTCGTCGATCACAACTCTGACCCGTAGGCCATGCTTGTCAGGTTGGATGTGTTGATAGACTTCCGATATGGCCTTGGCATGCGCCCATGCTAAGAGGTCGTTCAGGTTCTTTCCTTCTTCGTGGATCTCCGCGAACTGTTCATTGAACTTCCTCGGGGAGATCAACACAGTACTCGCCGCCGTAGAGTTTACGGATATCTCGACTGCCAGCTGTGCAATCTTCGCGAGCTTCAATGCTTTGCTGTCCATCACACCGAAACCTCTCAACGTCATAGACTGGGGAGGAGTCAGTGCGACAGCAGCGACGACCAAGGGACCAAGCCATTCTCCCTTACCTGCCTCATCGGACCCTATTGTGATGTCATGCCCTGACTCTTTGCCGCCAATCTGTGCTATGGCTTTCACCACAGCTGCTCTGCTTCCCTCACCATTGACGACAATCTTGCCTGTCTTGAAGCCTATGGCAAGTCCTCCCCCACACCTGATTCGGAAGTCCTCGTACTGGTTAGTGGGCTTCAGTAATGCTGCATCTTTGCGCTGAAGCAGTAACCTGTGCAATTCATCCAATTGGTCTGGGCCGACCAAAATGGTGTTCGAGCCCAAGACCCCCACCTCATTCAGACATGAAGGACGTCACCAATGGGCACTTCCTTCTCGCCGGTCGCTGTCTTGACCCTCAACGAGCCGAGAGGAGTGACACCAACTGCCGTGCCCTCAATCACATTTGTGCCCTCATGCATTCTGATTCGCCTTCCTACTGTCGTGTTGGTCTTCAACCACTCGTCCAGAACTGGAGAGAACGACGACAAGGTTTCAACATTAGCCACTCTTCGGTCAATCGCATTGATTGTCCGATATGCGAGCTCCTCGCGCGAGGTTTCATGGCCCAATTCACTGAGCATCGTTGTCGCAGATTCCCTGATCTCGTCAGGCAGTCTGCTTGGAGAAGTGTTCTGATTGATGCCAATTCCTATCACTATCCCGCAGATTCTCTCGCCAACCGAAACAACCTCGCTCAGTATGCCTCCGACCTTGCGCTCGCCTAGCATGATGTCATTTGGCCATTTCAGGCGGACCTGAAGCCCACTCATCTCGCGCACGGCCTCTGCGGCAGCGCAGGCGGATAGCAGGCCAAACAGGGGCGTTTTCTCGGGAGAGAGTCGGGGCAGGAGAGTCACTGACATGTATAAACCACCCACTGGTGAATGCCACAGTCGGTTCTGTCGCCCTCGACCACTCAACTGATTCTCAGCAACAACTACAAGGCCTTCACTCGCTCCACGACCTATGAGGCCCTTAGCAATCGAGTTGGTTGAGTCGACTGTGTCTACAAGGATCAGTTCAGGCTTCAAGACAACGGTCTTCAGACCTCTCTGGATGACTTGTGAGTCCAGCATGCACACGTTCTCCCGGCGATGGCGAGCAGTATTGCTCGACCGACGGTACACATGACCCAACGAGGATTTATATCATGTGGCATTCGCGGCATTGCATTAGGTGGACATTATGTCGAGCTTTGCTGGTGCTGTCTTATTTCCTGACCTGAGGAAGACAGTTCTCTTCAAGAACAGCGACTCGGTCCAGGGTCAGCACAAAGAGGAGGTCTCCTACGATGTCGACAGCTTTGGCATTCGAGGAGTCGACATGTCCACTGGTGCCCTCACCGGGCTCGCGATAGGTGTTAACCGCCATGGCTTGGCTGTCGCAGATACGCACGTCCGAAGCACGAGCGACCTGTCCTGTCACACACTGACTGAGCAGGTTCTGACGTTTGCCAAGGACGCCGAGGACGGACTCACCATGGTTCTAGACCATCTCAATAAGGGAAGGAACTACCAATGGGGAAACCTCGTCTTGGCAGACAATGACAGCATGCTTGTCATAGAGATCGCAGGAAACCAACAGGCGGTAGAATGGTCCGAACGAAAGGTCCTGAGGACTGGTCATCACATCATGCTGGAAACAGGCGATAGCGTCGCGGCCCCGGAATCATCTAATGAAACCAGCTCGTACGCCGACTCAGTCAAGAGAGTAGAGAGAGGTTACGAGCTAATCAGACGAGTTTCGGACATGAAGAGTGTCTTTGCTCTGCTCAAGGATCATGGGGAGTCGAAGGGCCAAGCGAGCGTCTGCAAGCACTCGAGTAAAGCGGGTCAGTCTTCAACAGTGACGAGCTACGTCGTTGAGATTGACCATCAACGGGAATCGAGTAGACCAAGGGTAGTGTTTCATGTCGCAAGGGGCAATCCCTGTTCGTCCTCGTACACGGCGATACCCCTCATCTTCCCAGCAGACGACGAAATCATGAAGCGGGCCCGAGCGATGTACTTCAAGTGACGCCTTCCGACTCTTCCGGCTTGGCCTCCTGCACGACCTCGGCCTCGCGAAGGGCTTGCATTTCCGATTCCTTCTGTTTGAAGAAGGAGTAAAATAACACAACCGACAACACGTACAGCCCTGAAACAAGCAGATAGGGTACTCTGTACAACCCTGCCGCCAAGAGCATACCTCCTATATTCGCGGCTATTCCACGGAAGAATGAATCTCCAGTCCGCACTATTCCGACTGCAGTGGCCCGCTCTTCCTTCGTGAGCTCTTCCATGAAGAAGGCATTGGACACGGGACCAGCCATATTCATCAAAACACTACGTGTGACGTATGCGGTCACTGCGAGATACAGATACTCTCGGGGTACCCACGAGAGCATCAGCAGGAACGGGATAGACATCGCCTCCGTGAACACCACTGTCCTCACCTTGCCAATCCTGTCAGCCATTGCAGGGGCAAGGAAGTTCCCAGATGCTAGGACAACTGTGTTGATGCCGAAGATGACCCCTATCATATGAGGCGGGACCTCGAACACCTCCTGGAAATAGAGGTTGAAGAAGATCACAATCATGCCTGCTCCTAGACCCACAATAGTGACCGTGGTCGCATACTTGCCAATGAAACGCCAGTGTCTGACATTGCCAAGGCCCAAATGGATCTTGGTGCCCAGAGTACGGTCGTGCGTCATCGGGACAATCATCACGATTGCGGCAGCTTGAGGTATCAGACTCAGCCACAATGCAAACCTGTAGGCCACGACCAGTTCCGTTCCAGTTTCTTGAAGGGCCTTGATCAAACCGGGGAGAAAGCCTCCTAGGAGATTGCCAAATAGTACTGCAATCAGAGAAATGCCGCTGCTGAATCCGAACAAGTGAGCTCTCTCCTCGCTTGTCGACAGGTCGGTGATGTAGGGAGACCATGCTACTTGTGTGAACGCGCTTGAGAGACCTAGAAACAGTTGCGACCATAGAAGTCCGGCCGGCTCGAGTGCCGTGTACTGAACGGCGACTGCAAAGAGAGAAACAACATTCGCGCCAAGGATGATTGTTTTTCTGCTGCTCCTGTCAGTCACCATGCCCGCTATGAAAGCGACTCCTGCCGTGGCGAACATTGAGATTGACAGAAAGAAACCAATGAAGTCCTCAATGAATCCGGCCTCGATGAGGTACAAGTTGAAGATGACACCGCTCATGCCACCGGAGAAGGCGCCAGCTGCAGCTGAGGCGATGTATAGCTTGGCGTCCTTCTTGAACAGCCGCAGCTTCCCTATGTAGCTCAATCTGACATGTTCTTCCAAGAGAGTTGGCCCCTGAACACGTTGAGCGGGCTAACGCTGCCCGTACTTGAAGCACCTTTATGCATTGCTGAATTGGTGCCAACCACAAGTCTAAATCGGGGGTACAACCGCTAGGTCAACCATGAAGACCATCGATCTTCGTAGTGACACAGTCACACTTCCGACAGACGAGATGATTGATGCCATTGTGGCCGCCCATAAGGCGGGTCGCTTTGGTGATGATGTATCAGACGAGGATGAGGTTGTCAACGAGCTTCAGGAGAAAGCTGCCCGAATCTTGGGAAAGGAAGCGGCATTGCTCGTCACGTCGGGAACTCAAGGGAATCTTGCTTCACTCTTCGCGCAGACGAAAAGGGGAGATGAGATCGTGGTCGACGAACTATCTCACTGTTACTTGTTTGAGGGCGGAGCAATGGCCTCATTCGGAGGACTCTACCCGCGGCCAGTCAAGGGTGTCAGGGGATACATAACTCCCGAAATCCTACGTGGTTCAATCAATGCAGACGACGCACACTATGCTCGGACTTCGATGGTCGTTGTCGAGAACACGCATAACTACGCAGGTGGGACCGTAGTCAGACCTGAACAGGTTGCAGCACTCGCGGAGGTTGCACATGAGAAGGGCCTCAATGTCCACTGCGACGGTGCCCGTCTCTTCAATGCTGCCGTCGCACTGGGCATTCCTGTGAACAACCTTGTCCGAAACGTCGATAGCGTGATGTTCTGTCTCAGCAAGGGACTCTCAGCCCCCGTGGGCTCGATTGTTGCCGGCACGAAGGAGTTCATCCATGAAGCGCACAGAGTCAGAAAGAAAATGGGCGGAGGAATGAGGCAGGCAGGGATAATCGCAGCACCGGGTATCATAGCTTTGGAAAAGATGGTCACACGTCTGAAGGAAGACCACTCTAATGCTCGATTGCTCTACGAGAAACTGTCCAAGATTCCACGTGTAGTCGTGGAAGAGCCCCCAGAGACAAACATCCTCTTCATCAGACTGGACAAGATGCACATCGATGCGATGAAGTTCTCAGAAGAACTCAAGAAGCGTGGAGTCCTTGTCTATGGCGAATACGGCACGCGGATTCGGTTCGTGACCCATAGGATGGTGAGCCGCGAAGACGTGATTAGAGCAGCTCAGGCTGTCGAGGATATCGCCAAGTCAGTCTAGGGTGCGGATCCACTCTTAGACTTGCAGTCAGCGATTATTCTGGTGATGTGGTCTGTCCAGTTGGGTTCAAGTTCGAGAGCGCGCTGTGCACAACGTATAGCTTCAGTGTACTGCTTCAGCTTCTGATGCAGCTGCGCTTTGTAGAACCACGCATGTGCATAGTCCTGACGCAGCTCTATCGCTTTGGCATATGCGGACAAGGCATCCTCAAGTCTGCCCATTTTCTCGTAGCTCTTCGCGAGCCTGTAGTGGTCGAAATGAGTCGGGGGTGTTTCCTTTGACACGTTACATACCTCCAAAACGATTGTTGTTCGCATCGGACCAAGATAAATTTGATACAAGACAGGCGTCCTATGTCCAAAACTCAGAATACGCCACACGTAACTTGGCATCCAAAGGATGTACCGGTTACAATCCTTGACAAAGCTCCAGAAGGACGCCTGAAGTGGCCTTCGGATGCACGAATGCGATTTTCATATTGTGTGCGCCCACACGCGGCTCGTTGTCAATGAGCTTCGACCCCGCCTTCTTGTGGTCTGATAGTGATGCCTGAATGTCAGAGACCTTCACAGCGACATGGTGTAGCCCTGCTCCACGTGTTTCAAGGAACTTGGCGATGGGGCTATCAGGTGCTGTGGGCTCTAGCAGCTCAATGCGACTCTCTCCAATCTTGAGAAAGGCCACACGCACTTTCTGTTCCACCACCTCCTCAGTGCCGGCGTACTCTAGACCAAGGATGTCCCTGTAATAGGAGAGTGCGTCCTTGATGCTCGTCACTGCAATCCCAATATGGTCTACCTTCTTCTGTATCATGTATCATCACCTTTCACATTATGTCGGGGGCCTTGTACTCGCCCCAGACTTGGCGGAGGACACCACAGATCTCGCCTACCGTGGCATATGCCTTCACCGCATTGATGATGAGCGGCATTAGGTTCGCCTCGCCTTGCGCCGCTATCCTGAAACTTCTCATTGCCTCCCTCCAGAGCCCATGGTCACGCTTCTCTCTCAGTTTCTTCAGCTGCGCCACCTGCTCCTTCTCGAAGTCAGGATTGACTCTCAGGTAGTCGAACTTCCGGTCTTCCTTTTCCGCGAACATGTTGACACCCACGACCACCCTCTTTCCTGCATCGACCCGTCTCTGATACTCATATGCACTGTCATGTATCTCACGTTGCATGAAACCAGCCTCAATCGCCGCAATGGCCCCGCCCATCAGGTCAATCTTCTCAATGTACTCCTGCGCTCTCCGTTCGGTCTCATCTGTTAGGGATTCTACGTAGTACGAGCCAGCAAGAGGATCGATGGTATCACCCACTCCGGTTTCATGAGCAATGATCTGCTGTGTGCGGAGGGCTATCTGGACTGACTGCTCAGTAGGCAGCGACAGTGCCTCATCTCTGGAGTTGGTGTGAAGCGACTGAGTTCCTCCCAGTACGGCTTGGAGAGCTTGGAGAGTGACCCTCACGACATTATTGTCGGGCTGCTGGGCTGTCAGCGTACAACCTGCCGTCTGAGTGTGAAACCTCATCTTGCAGGACTCATCGTCCTTGGCCGCGAAACGCTCCCTCATTGTCTTCGCCCAGAGTCGCCGCGCTGCTCTGAACTTGGCAATCTCCTCAAAGAAGTCACTGTGTGAGCCGAAGAAGAACGACAGACGAGAAGCAAACGAGTCGATGTCGAGTCCTACCTTCACGGCCGCCTCGACGTAAGCAATGCCGTTGGCGAGGGTGAAGGCCACCTCTTGCGCTGCAGTCGAACCGGCCTCCCTGATATGATACCCACTGATTGAGATAGTGTTCCAGAGGGGCATCTTCTCTGAGCAGAACTTGAAGATATCAGTGATAAGACGCATGGAGGGCTTGGGTGGGTATATGTAGGTCCCGCGAGCGACATACTCTTTCAGGATGTCGTTCTGAATAGTCCCCCTTAGCTTGTTCATCTGCACACCCTGCTTCTCTGCCATGGCGATGTACATTGCGAGCAACACAGCCGCAGGAGCATTGATGGTCATCGAAGTGCTGACCTTGTCGAGAGGTATAGAGTCGAAGAGGACCTCCATGTCGGCAATCGAGTCTATGGCCACCCCTACCTTGCCCACTTCACCTTGTGCCATGGGGTGATCCGAGTCATAGCCGACCTGAGTCGGCAAATCAAACGCCACAGAGAGACCCGTCTGACCTTGCTCAAGGAGAAAGCGAAATCGGCGGTTTGTCGCACGGGCTGTGCCGTAACCACTATACTGGCGCATCGTCCAGAACCGACCCCTGTACATTGTTGTCTGGACACCACGCGTGAATGGAAACTCTCCGGGGAATCCAAGCGATCTCTGGTAATCCTGACAGGCACTGTCGAGAGGCGTGTATAGACGCTTGACGGGAACACCAGATATGGTCTCGAACTTCGGTTCTCGCTCAGGGAACTTGGTCAATGTCTTAGCCACAGCGCCCTCCTCCCATTGTCTGAGGGCCTTCGCAGTGTCATCGTTTCCGCTCACTTTCTGTTACCCTCCGCCCATAGTCGGCCAGGAACTTTGTGATGAGCCTCTCAGCAACTGAATACGGGTCATCGCTTCTGTCTGCGATCTTCTTTATCGCGTGCTCATACTCCGGCAGACCCTTCAGCTTATCCATCAGCTCAGCGGTCAACTTGTGCTCCATTATGGTCTTCAGCTCTTCCCGACTCCTCTGCAGACCCTTCTCGGCGAGCAGCCCGCTGTCCACGAGATACTTGCGATGGGCATCAATAGTATCTACGAGTGCAGCGATACCTTCTCCCGCCCGAGCATTGGTCACGAGAACCGGAGGACGCCAAGCACGATCACGAGGGTCAGTATCAAGCATCGCGTTGATCTCTGTAACCTTTCTCTCAGCACCGGGCATGTCAGACTTGTTGACCACGAATATGTCAGCAATCTCCATTATTCCAGCCTTAATCGCTTGGATGTCGTCGCCAGCGCCCGGGACATCAATCACCAAGATAGTGTGGGCAATGTCGATGACCTCCACCTCTGATTGACCAGCGCCGACCGTTTCAACGATGATGATGTCCTTTCCAAAGGCATCAATAGCACGGACAGCGTCAGAAGTCGCTCTCGCAAGTCCTCCTAGGTGACCCCTCGTCCCCATGCTTCGGACGAAGACGTCCTTGTCCAGTGCATGCTCCTGCATCCTGATTCGGTCACCCAAGAGTGCTCCACCAGTAAAAGGACTTGAGGGGTCAACACAAACAATCCCGATCGTCTTGTTTCTCGTTCGATATTCGGTTGTTATGCGCGTGACGAGTGTGCTCTTGCCTGAACCAGGAGGACCAGTGATTCCGACAATGTGCGCTCGACCTGTGTGTTTATAGAGCTGGCTCAGAGCACTGGGGACCGATGGGTCCTCATCTTCAATCAAGGAGATCAGGCGAGCTAGGTCTCTCCTATTGCCGCGAAGTACTCCCTCTACTAACTGTGTGGCTGACAATCTGTCCGTCCTCACAAGCCAGTCCTAGAGCTTGACATGAGCCTTGATGTAGTCCACAATCTCAGACAACGCTGTGCCGGGGCCGAACACCTCGGCTACTCCGTGCTTCTTGAGTCCGGGTACGTCGTCCTCAGGGATGATGCCGCCAGCAATCACCAAGATATCATCAGCTCCCTCCTTGCGGAGAAGCTCAGTCACTCTGGGAAGAAGAGCATTGTGAGCACCACTGAGAATGCTCAGACCTATGACGTGAACACTCTCCTGTATTGCGGCTTCAACAATCATTTCAGGTGTCTGTCGAAGACCTGTGTACACCACTTCCATCCCTGCATCGCGAAGCGCTCTCGCGACAACCTTGGCTCCACGATCATGGCCATCAAGGCCGGGCTTGGCGACAAGTACGCGGATTCTCTTCGGCGAACTCAAGGGCCCACCTCAGGTTCGTGATATTCATGCAGGGCTTCAGAGTGGCGATATAAAGGCTTTCCATCTGCCGGCTCAATGAGAATCAAGGTCACTGATGAGACATGCAGGAGCCCGTCTCAAGATACCCACAAAGAGCTCATAGGCGCCTACTTTAGCGTCGTCGTCGAGTCTGGATAGAGGAGCACATACACGGCTTGGTTCATTGTCAGTATGCCGCGGTTGGCCCATTCCATGACTGTCTTCACGTTGTCTTCGGAAGACACCCTAGTGAGAGCAGCAATCGTTGCATCGCGAGACCCGGGATTGGCCAACAAGTCCTCAATCGTCCTCACAAGGATCATCTGCCGGACGTCAGGGGATGTTTCTGTGAGCCAAAACAGCACATTGTCAATTACCTTCTTACCAACAGCGGAACTCTTTCCAGCCTTTGAGAGTGCGCTGGAAATCCGAGTCCGCGATTTGGAGTCCTTGATGCCACGGAGCTCACTCTCGATGACTGCGACTATCGCCTCGGTGTTAGGATTTCGTCGGAGTATGTCGACCAAATCGGACCGAGCCCTCAGGGGGCCATTGGTCTCCGTGTCCTTCTTCAAGTCCAACAACGGCTCCTCTAATCCTTGGCAGTGAGCGTTGTAAAACCTCAGACCCCTAATATGTGTGTCTGGTACATAATGAAGATGCTGCTCTACAGGAAGGCGGTGAGTTCTGATACTGAGTTCACGACCAGCACAGGTGCAGTTTCGCTTCCGTATTTGGCCAAAGACTCCTCAAGCGAATGACCTCGCACATTGACCCAAACAGCCTTCATACCGACGTGCCATGCGCCGACGACGTCTGCATAGTATTCATCGCCCACATAGAGTGTGTCGACAGGCTGAATCTTCAGTCCCTGCAGAGCGTGTTCGAAGGGTTCGCGCATTGGCTTGTATGCTTTAACGTCAGCCGATTCGACAAGCACATCGAAGAATCGCGAGAGCCCGAGCTTCTCGATGATGGCACGAACATGACCATCGAAGGAGTTCGTGATCACTCCCATCTTCACTCCCTTTTTCTTGAGACGCTCAAGCAGGGACTCTACACCGGGGTATGTCGTCGAGAGCTCTATGTGTAGCCGCTTGAAGAAATCGGTACTCTCGTCAAGGAAAGAGCGGCTCACTTTGACACCAAGCGATTTGAGACTGGACTGGATTGCACCCCTGACGATGTCATATGGACTCCTGTAAGGCGCGCCCTTCAGAACCTTGTCAATGTCCGAGTAGTAGGTCCAGAGGAGTTCTCTGACATAGGACTCAAGCACCGCGGATGGTTCGGGCACACACCTAGAGAGTGTCCACTCACTAGCCTTCAGTGGGTACCTCTTCGTGTCCACGAGGGTCGAGTCGAGGTCGAATATGATGGCCTCGAACTCGCTCAGATTGAAGTCTGTCAACGCTGTTACCTACTCGCCGCCCTTGGCAAGGTAGATCCCATTGGGGTCCAGACGGTGCATTATGTCAATCTGCTCCTGACTGGGTTCCTTCGTCGTTGGAACACGGTCGGGAACTATGACATCGAACATGACATCGTCGAGTATGTCCTTGACCTTGAATTCTGGGTGCACCGACATCAGCCTGATCTTGAGTGTCTTTGGGTCGAAGTCGAATTGACACTTGTCGGTGATGACCACACTTGGCCCGCCACCGACCATCGACCACTTCTTCCTTGAGCCGGGGCCCTCTAGGTGGCCGGGGCTCGTGAAGTAGTCCAACTTCTTCACGAACTTCCTCTTCTCATGGGTCATGATGATTATGAGACGCTTGGCTGATGAGGCAATGTCATTGCCTCCGCCACTTCCGGGCAGCTTGACCTTTGGCTTCTCGAACGGGCCAATATAGCTCGTGTTGAGATTGCCATACTCGTCTATCTGTGCTGCGCCTAGAAAACCTACATCGACTCTGCCGGCCTGCAAGATGAAGCCCAGTGTTTCGATGAGCCCTATTGATGCTGAGCAACCATAGTAGTACCTCGAGTCAGCGACAGACAGGGGGACGTTCCTTGGTCGCGCATCTATGAACCCCGCTTCAGAGATGAGGTTGGCATTGGGTGCGTGGGTTTCCTTTGCCAGCAGAGCGGCCAGAAGAGGAAGCCCGGTACCACCGAAGACATTCTCGCCGTCACGAACATGAGTAGATGCGACTGCTGCCAGAAACTCGATCTTGCTGCACTTGACCATATCAGACCCTCCTCAGTACCCCCATGGTTTCTTCGCCCTCAGGCCCATCAGGTGCTCCCAGCCCACATGGTTCAGGTACTCATAGTGGTTCTCCACATCGAGTATGAAGCTCTTCAGATACTCCTGCCATCCTTCCTCAGTCCTAGTCATCTTGTGGAACATCATAAGATGCTCAAGGTCGTAGTCATAGTAGCCAAGACACTGCATCGGATGGGCTATGAATGGAGCAATAACAACATGACTGACGTACATGGCAGGTATCTTCGTCTGATCAGGCCGCGACCGGACTTCATCCACGTCGATGAGTTCCTCGGCCAGCACGATCAACTTCTTGCCGCAGCGAGCTCCCTCGAGGTCCTCGCCGACTATGCCATCAATCTGAGCATTTCCCATCCGGTCAACTCTCTGAACGTGCACAATACTGAAATCGGGTTGCGCGGATGGGACCAAGCATATCTTCTCTCCAGTGAAAGGACAGTCTATTACCTTGAGCTTCTTGTCACCCCTGTATCGAGAGTACCGAACAATGTCTGTCCCCATGAGGCTCCTTACCGGCATGAACGGAACATTGAGCGCGCCTCCTAGGAAACGCATGGCCATGGCGAGGTTACTGTAGTCCTCAACCTGAGCCTTCCCCTCGGCCACTCTCCTCCGCATGTTGTTGGCAAGTCCGAGAGCTTCGATAGCCACAAAGGCAATATCGAAACGCGTGGCAACACCAGCACCCACCATTATCTCTATGTCATACTCCGAGCCGCACGTGTAGATAGTCAGATCCCTCTTCTTCTGCCGCACAAGTTCACGAGCGAATGCAATGGGCGGTCTCTGGAAGCCAAATCCGCCCCAGAACAACTCTGCTTTGTCTGGAACCATCCGGGCTGCTTCCTCAAGCGTGATACGTTTGTCTTCGACCTGCGGCTCTGTCAACTGCGACCACCTTGGATGAAACGCCGCTGATTCGGCTTCCCGGGGTCAGGCAGCAATGCGCCTTTTATCTTTGCCTTTCACCCTTCAGAAAATGGATGAAGTGTTCTTCACTGCCCGATGACCGGGTTTCTGCATGAGGGAGTGCCGACACAGGAAGACGCTTCGACTCTCGTATGTAGAGAACAGTCACTCCCATGATTACAGCCAGCGAGCCAACATATACGACTCAGCCCACTGGCGACATAATCCCAAGAAGTCACCTGAACAAGCTGCCCGCAGAAGAGGTAGGGCCACTGGAATTCGGGCTCGAATCGATAATGGTGCATCTGTAGTAATTGGGGTTGTAAGCCTCCTCGCAGGACTCATCTGAACCTTACTGCGAACGCTAAGCAGGCCACTTAACTCTAGAACAGCCCGAAAAACAGGAGAGGAAACAGCATGCCAATGATACAGAACAGCAGGAATCCCACTGCGACACAAGGATTGCACTCAGGCTGAGGCTCCGTGCTGAATCCTCCTGCTTGGCCAGCGCTGGGCCGCATACCCGGAAATGCCTCGGCGGCGCGTGACTGACGCTCCTCATCTGAGAGCGAGAAGGTACCAAATCCAGCGATATACTCAAACACCCCACGGCAGCTTGGGCACTTCAATCTGACTGACTGATCATACTCCCCTGTAGGTCGAGAGCTGATTGGTGCACCACAGTAGGGACAGGTGGGTTCGTCAGACACTGCGTTTTACTCCTTGCCATGCATTGTTGCCAAACCGCGAATCAATCGTGATAGATGAGTGTACTTAGCGTTATATGCATTCGGCCTGATGTATTCGTAGGCGGTACTCTTATACCCATGGACCGCTGGACCGTAGTCATGTCGACTGCTGAAGGGACCAAGAAGCTCATGACTCCGTTCATGATTGGCTTCCTAGGCCCGCTCGTTGCTCTTGTGTGCATCGTAATTGCCATCTTCATCTCACCATGGTTCTCATGGTTTGACAACGCACTGAGTGACCTTGGCAACTACAGCAATGGCATAGCCGCAGCTATCGTGTTCAACGCGGGTCTGGTTGTCACAGCCGTTTTGATGCTGTACTTCGCCGTGACCCTTCTCAGGACACTGAAAGACTGGCCAACCAGAATCGCTTTGATCATTCTGGTAGTTTCCCTAGGCTTCCTTGCGAGCATCGGAGTGTTCTCCGAGAACTTCGGCAGTCTGCATTTCTATGTTTCAGTGGGATTCTTTCTGACCTTCCCCTTCGCGATGTGGATTACCGCCATCTCTTGGCTCAGGTTCAGGAAACTCTGGTGGTTCTGTCTGATCTCTCTCCTGTTGCCCTTTGTGTCCTTGTACATGTGGACTTCCTATTTTGGAGGGACATCGCCTTGGGACGGTGTCGCAATACCAGAGATTGTGACGTCGGTCACTGCGATTGGTTGGATATGGGTCATCAATCTTCTGCAAAACTGGGGATTGCTGAAGCATCTGGCCGAGCACTAGCCGGTTAAGAAAGTGGGCACTACAAAGTAGTGCCAAAACGAACTCACCTACAGATGCTCAGAGAGGGACTGGGTCCCACCCTCTGCGTATCAGTTGGCTCTACATCAGCTGGTCAAGCAATTGCAGCAGCTCAACGACCTCAAGGTCTGAGCCGGGCAGCTTCCTGTGGGTCTGCGCCTCTTCTTCCTTCAGAGCTTTGATACCGTCGCTCAGATTGGTCACGCAGAACGGGCACGATGTCAGAAGGACCTGTGCTCCCGTGGAGGCCGCCTCCTTTAGCCGTTCCTTTGCTGTGGCGAGTGCCATATCCGAAAACTGAGCCTTCACGCCTCCGCCTGCGCCGCAGCAGAAGCTGTCACCCTTGACTCGATACATCTCCTTCAGCTGTAGGCCCGGTATCGCCTTGAGAACCTCGCGCGGCAACTCGAACCAGTCCTCCTTTGCCTTCTCGGCCTTCCGGGCGTCCATGAGCCAGTTGTTAGAGTGGGCCAAGATGTCCTTCTCGATCGCAAGGCCCACATGTCGGATGCTGTGGCACGGGTCATGCCATGTGACCGTCTTGTTGTAGGGCTTTGTGATCTTGATCTTGCCCGACTTGATCATGTCACGTACCAGCTCCATCGTGTGCTGAACCTTGAATGGCAGCGGCTTTCCACTTATGCGAGGGTAGTCGTTGCGGAACGTCTTGAAACAGCCAGCACAGGAGAAGACGACCGTTTCATAGTTCTTGAACAACTCGATGTTCTTCTTCATGACTTCCTCAAAGATTGCCCTCTGCCCAGTCCTCAACATCGGAGAGCCACAACAGACCTCACTTGTCAACACTGTGAAGTCGATTCCCAGCTTCTTCAGCAGACTAGCAGTGTGCTTAGCAATGTGCTGCTGCCTGTATGCACCTGTGCATCCCACGAAGTAGGCGACCTTCACATCCTTCCTGTCCTTGGCGCCTGCGAACCAGTCAGTGCGTTTCTCGCGAGGCTCGTTGTAGGGGTTTCTTAGCAAATCATTACCGACCATCTCGCCGAACTTCTTGTGCTTCGCTAGCGGTTCAATACCAGCTTCGATGATGGCAGCCCTTAGAGCCTCGGTGACGGATACTGTGTCTATGCGATTCTCGCATTGGGTTTCACAGTTCCCACAGGTCGTGCATGCCTCCATAACCTCAAGCAACTCCTTGCTTGGCTTGATCTCGTTGTTCAGGAAAGCACGAGCGATCCACTGCTTGCCGGAGTTGAAGTAACCCTCCCAGCCGTAATAGAGACCAGCAGGACAACCTTGGATCATTCCAGTGTACTCCTCAGTCTGACCCTCTCGGTCGGGTTCGCCTGAGTAGGCATACTGACACGCGCGACAGTGAATACAGCGCGCGTTGATCATTCGTAGGTCTTCAAGAGTTGATGTCATGACAATCCATCCTCCGTTCCATAGTCATTGCATTTAAGCTTCGTTTTGTAGCCTCGCCCAACTCACTTCTTCTTGGCCGGTGGCTTGGTCGGTTTGCTGACCTTGCTCTCACTGGCCTTGGACTCTCCACAGGGGTTAGGGAGTTTGCTGACCTCTTCCCACGGGATGGCTAGTCTACCTGGGTGCAATATCAGATTTGGATCCAAGACCTTTCTGAACTTCACCAGCATCTTATAGTACTCCTTCGCCAGGCTGAACGTTTCAGGAGCATGTACGAATGGGTCCGGCCTGTAGTTCAACCAGCCTTGCTTCAGAAACGACTTAGTGGTTTCAAGGTTGAACTCTCTGATCTTGTCATAGATACCGGGCTTAGTACTGTCGAAACAGACGATGGGCATGACGATTGCCTGTCGACCATGGTCGATTGAAGCGACCCACATCGTTGGTGGAAAACCGTACTCCTCCATCTTCGCACAATACTGCTCCATCATCTTCGCGCTCTCAAGCCATGGGCAGTACCAAGTGATAAACAGGAAACCGGCTTCCCATAACGCGTACGGAATCGCAATCTTGTTCGGCTTCTTCAGGCGCGATGCTATCTGCTTGGGGTGGAGGTCCATCTTTGGGCACTTGGTGTTCGCCTTCACCTCGTACGCCTTGTATATCTCGTCAATCTTCTTGAGAGTGAAGTCGAGCTCCTCCTGGGACCACGCCCAGATCTCATAGTTCATCCAGTACTCGCTTATGCCTATCTTCTTGTAGAACTCGTAGTCCAGAGGCACGTTTGTCTTGGGCCAACGGGTCATCACAAGCTGCCAGTTGCCACCTTGGACCATCACACACCTGTCAGCAATGCCAAGTTCGTGCTTCGAGATCTCCCAAGTGGGCTTCACGATGTCTTCGAAGTTCTCACCACCATAGGCGACTACCGTCTTGAAATGTGGGTGCGGAACCATCTTGATAGCGGCCTTGGTTATGATGCCCATTGATCCCTGCGACCCGAGGAACAGACCGTCTGGGTTCGGACCGGGACCCCATCTGTAGAAGGGCTTAGCGCCTGGGAGAGCCCACGAACCAGTCCGGAATACATCGCCGGTCGGCAGGACCACCTCAAGCCCCATGATCATATCAGCCTGTGGGCCATACACTCCCGTGACTAGTGAGAAGCCTCTCTCAATCGCATCACCCAAGACTGTGGCCGCCGGCGGCGCGCCATCAGGTATGGGAGGTGCCCACTCAGGGTACTTTGTCTTGAATATTCTCCACGCGTCACCCGATTTGACACCAGGTTCAACGACCATTACGCGGTTCTCAACATCGACCTCGAGCCCGTTCATGCGAGTCATGTCCATGTATATGCCGCCAGGTTCGATGGCAGGGAGTGCAAACCCCCCGCTCAGGCCGCCGGCAGCTGGTGTAACAGGAATTAGATGCTCGTTAGCCATCACCAGAATCTTCGAGACCTCATCCGCATTGGCGGGCCGGACAATGGCCTCTGGCAGGACCGCCTCTAGACCCATGATGCCCCTTGCCATGTAGCTGTGACGCAACGGTTCGCTGGTGGTCACGTACTTCTCGCCGCATATCGCCACCAGTTTCTTCACAACGTCGTCAGTGACCTTGTTGTACAATCGTTTTTCCTCCATTCTCAGCACGAAGGCCGAATTGTCGAATCGTCGTAAGCGGGCCTTCGCACGGCTGAATCCGGCATTTATCTTAATCGGCTCAATGATGTTGAGGCATACGTCGCCACGGTCGATACGACCTATGGTCCCCGCCCCTTCTATCAAGCCAAGTAGATGATATCATATGTCGAGAAGTGAAAACCTGCCAGAAACAAGATGTCTAGGTCGTACCACATAGCTAATCTTGGTCGTTTCTTAGCGTCATGTCAATATGTCCTGCGAAACATGCTGTACGTTGGAGAGATATGGAAGGAGGGTATGGACAGGCAGGAGAATCTGCATCGACTGCTGGAAACTCGATGGCTCCGACAGCGGAAACAAAGACGATCATGACTCGGCTGATTCCTCCGGACGGCAGACAGCAGCGAAGCCTCCATTGTGAGAAGCCATCGACCATTCTTCTGAGTCGGTCGTCAAATCACTGCTCAGAATATCTTGGGTTCATCCCACTCTCCGAAGGTTTCCCGCCAGACGTCGCAGATTTCGCCGATAGTAGCATAGCCTTTCACAGCATTGACCACATGGGGCATGACATTCTCAGTCCCTTCGGAAGCTCGCCTCAGGCCATTGAGAGCCTCTTGGACCTTCCTGCTATTGCGTTCCCTTCGTATCCTCGATGTCCGCTCAACTTGCCGCTTCTCGACCTCAGGGTCTATCTTCAAGACAGGAATTGTGACCTTCTCGCCCTCTAGGACATAATCGTTCACGCCCACTATCGTCCGACTCTTTGTTTCGATCTCACGCTGATAGCGGTAGGAAGCCTCAGCAATCTCCTTCTGGAAGAAGCCGCGTTCGATTGCCCGGATTACGCCGCCCATGGACTCAACCGTGTCGAAGTACTTGTAGGTCTCTTCCTCCATCTCGTTTGTCAGGGCTTCCACGTAGTAGGATCCCGCAAGCGGATCGACAGTATTGGCAACGCCGCTCTCGCAGGCAAGAACCTGCTGTGTGCGAAGAGCCACTCTCACAGCCTCTTCTGTTGGCAGACATAGGGCTTCGTCCATACTGTTCGTGTGAAGTGACTGTGTGCCGCCAAGCACAGCCGCCAATGCCTGATAGGCGGTTCTCACAACGTTTACCACGGGCTGTTGTGCCGTCAGCGAACAGCCGGCTGTCTGAGTGTGGAATCGTAGCCAGAGTGACCTAGAGTCTTTCGCCTTGAACCTCTCCTTCATCTCGCGCGCCCATATTCGACGAGCGGCTCTGTACTTTGCCACTTCCTCGAAGATATCGTTGTGTGCATTGAAGAAGAAGGAAAGACGTGGGGCGAAGGCGTCCACGTCAAGTCCGGCATCGATGCCAGCCTGCACATAAGCCAAGCCATTGATAAGTGTGAAAGCAAGTTCCTGTACTGCGGTTGAACCTGCCTCTCTGATGTGGTAGCCGCTGATGGAGATTGTGTTCCATCGAGGGATGTTCTTAGCGGCATATCCCATGATGTCTGTGATCAGTCTCAGTGATGGGACAGGTGGAAAAATCCATGACTTCTGCGCCATGTATTCCTTCAGGATGTCGTTCTGAATCGTGCCGCCAATCTGTTCGGAGGGCACCCCTTGCTTTTGCGCGTTGACCATATACATGGCGAGAAGGACAGACGCTGGAGCGTTGATTGTCATGGACGTAGTTACCTTGTCAATGGGAATTCCACTGAACAGGATCTCCATGTCCTTCAACGTGTCAACAGCAACGCCTAGCTTGCCAACCTCGCCCATTGCCATCGCATGGTCCGAGTCCCGTCCGAATATCGTGGGCAGGTGAAAAGCGACGCTAAGACCTGTCTGGCCGTTTGCAAGGAGGAACTTGTACCGCGCGTTCGATTCCTCGGCAGTCCCCATTCCAGCGAACTGTCGCATAGTCCAGGTGCGCCCACGGTACATCGTTGGCTGGACACCGCGGGTGAAAGGATACTCACTGGGGAAGCCAAGGTCATGCAGGTAATCAGAGTGCGGGACGTCAAGGGGTGTATAGATCCTCTTCACAGGACGACTCGAGGTCGTCACAAACTCTCTTCTGAGATCTGGGTTCTCTTCCAGGTGCTCAGCAAGCGTTGTGGTTTCCCACACTTTCTTGGCGGCTTTGATAGCATCTAGACCAGAACCGCGAGGCTTAGCTGTGCGCTTGGGTTTTGCCTTCTGGACGACCATCGGGGGCACTCCTCACTATGATGACACCTGAACCACTCAGGGTTCGCGATATTAGCTCTTCGATTTGCAGAACTGAGTGGCAGAGCCATATGCTAGAACTCGAATCCCCTGCGAGCAAGCACCTCCTGGGAAGAGTAGTAGTGCTTTACCTCTTTCATCTCGGTCACTAGATCGGCCGCCTCAATGACCTCAGGTCTCGCATACCTGCCTGTCATAATAAGCTCGACACTCTTCGGCTTCATTTGAATCAGAGCAAGCTGGTCCTCAAGACTGATGAGGGTCCACTCGACTGCCACATTGATCTCATCCAAGATGAGCACGTCGCACTTGTGGCCAACTAGAGCATCCTGCGCCATTCTTAGCCCCTCTTGAGCCATCTTGACATCGACAGGGTCAGGGTTCTTCTTGTCAACAAAGGTGGAACGCCCGACTGGTACTATAGTGAAGTCCGGGATGCACTCTATGCTTCGGAACTCACCGTAGTTAACGTCAGCTCCTCCACTGCGCTCAGCCACCTTGGATTTCATGAAGCAGATCATCAAGACTCTCAAGCCGTGACCTGCAGCGCGAAGACCGGCACCCAAGGCACACGTCGTCTTTCCTTTTCCATTCCCGGTGTATACCTGGACTCTGCCTGCAGTGTCTGGTCGCTTCAATGTTGACCCGCCGTGCCCTTGAGCTGCTTTACCAGCTTTGCTACTCTGAGGCCCACTTGAGTACTGCCCTCAATCGCGAGCTGGTCCTCCTTGGAGGTCCTCCACTTCCCATCATCGCACTGCATGCTGCCTGAACCGAATGTGCCATCTCGGACAGGATTCCCAACTGCACCGACAACAATCATTCCGTGTGCCAGGGCATATCTGTTGAGCAGGTCTACCACAGCCTCCTGTCCCCCATAGCGTAGGCCTGCGTATGTTACCACTGCAAAGACCTTGTCCTTGAGCTGGTTGTCCTGCATCTTCATCGGCCTAGACCTGTCCATCAGATCCTTCAGGATTCCGGGCACAGACGTGAAATAGGAGGGGGCCGCCACTATGATAGCATCTGCCTGACGCATCCGCTCCTCAATCTTAGGCATATCGTCCTTCTCACTCTCTGGACATGGTTTCTTTCTCACACAGGCATCGCAGCCTGTACACCTGCGGATCTGACACTGACTCAGGTCGAGCAGAACAGTGGTCGGTTCCTTGGAACTAGCAGACAGAACAGTAGAAGCAGCTTCGAGTGCTTTTGTGAGAAGAAAGCGAGTACTGGACCTCTCACCTCTCGGAGACCCGGATATACCCAACACGAGCATGATGAATCCTCCGCTTCAGACAAGTAGCCCGACCATGCCTGTGGAGTACTTCTGTGTTTCGCCTTGGCTCGTGTTCTCGGTCTGCTTCCACCTCAAGCCTTGCCGGTGCGTCTACGGGGCTTGCTTCTTTTTGATTCGTCGTGAAGCAACAACTCCAGTGAGTGCGCGATTTCGCCCGCTGCCTTGACAGCCTTCAATCTGTTCTCATCTTTGTAGGATGCCACGGCCACAGTGAACGATTGGACTCTGAGGATGGAAACCTCGTGGCCCTCGATAGTCACCGTATTGGGCATCACATCGGCAACAGGCTTAATCACGCCACGTGATATCTCCGACCGTATTGCAGCCAGATGACTATCTGGTATGGTGCCATGAACGACATTGCCAGCCGCATCAAACACACCTACGTAGGCGACATTGTGTGCTTCGAGATTGGAGTCCACGATCTTCTCAATCACGGCTGAAACCCTCTCGGACGGCAGGCCAAGATCCATTGTGACATACCTGCTGACGAGCTCCTCCAGTCCCTCGATATGCCCCATGTCGCCGGACCATGACGCCATCACCCCGCCATAGACAGTCACCAACTCCTTACCCAGTGATGTCATGCGCTTCTTCAGGGGAGCGGCGTCCTCATCACCTGATGTCAGCAGCGCAATCGCAAATGACTTGAAGAACATGTAGGCCCATCGCAGGCCCTCCTGTTCCAGAGCGTACACTTGTCCGACGGCAGTGCTCCTGCTCGAAGTGAAGAGTGTGACACACGCCCTGACGTGTGGAGGGACTGTGTCTTCCACAGAGGAGCGCCCCTTCTCGTATGACCGCGCATAGAGCGGCTCTCCATCACTCTTCACGAGATAGGCTCGGAGTATCATGTTGCCAGTCATCTCAGGGGAGGTCGGTCCAGTCTGCGACATAAGTGTTCTCTGTGGGTCTACCGAGAAGCCGGACACTGCATTTTTATGACGGGGTTGGAAACAAACGTTGGGTGTGACAGTATGCCTCATGCGAAGAGTGACCTTCTGAAACGAACTCGTTATGACATCTTTGCAGAGATTATCAGAGTGGTATACATCTACGGCTACTGTCCGCTCACGCGTGCTGCTAGGTCAACAAACCTGCCGGTCGACAGGGCGAAGGAGGCCATCGGCTACCTGTGTGAGAGAGGGCTTCTCGAAACCGAGGATGACGAGGGTAAGCGCGTGTATAAGGTGACTGTGAGAGGCAACCAGTATCTCGAACTCTACAAGAGGATGGCAGGCCTGGTGGGAATCCCCATCCCTGAGCCGATTATGGGCATGTGAGAATCAGCATCTCTCTGTTTCTCTCCCGCCTTGCCATTGCAGACGAACACGGCGGGTGAAACTTATCTGCAATGGTTCGCCCATCTCCAGACTCAGAGAATCTTGCGTTCCGAAGACGACTTAGCACTTAGTGACACCTCTTCGATTTCTCCTGAGAATCTCTCTATCGTCATTCATTCCGAGTGCTCATGCTTTCGTACTGATGCTAACAGTGAAGCCCGTAGCGCGGTAGAAACCTCTGTACGGATGTATCAGCTTAAGTGAGCAAAGGGATAGGTTGGCACGAACTGAGATTGAGCGAAGTTTCTCACATGGACCTGAAAGAAGCCAGACAGATCCTCTTAAAAGCCAAAGAGAAGGGTGTGATCCTCCGCTTGGTCGGAGGACTGGCAATCCAAGCACATTGCACGAAGGTGGCCTTCTGCGAACGAAGCCACGTTGACATAGATTTCGCCGGATTATCGAAGCAGTCGGCAAAGATTGCTGGCGTCATACAGGACTTCGGTTACGTGGAGAACACGGGCATGACAATGGCGATGGGCGGAAAACAGATGTTGTTTGAGAAAACGAGGTCCAAAGATCATATAGATGTCTTTCTTGATAATCTCGATTTCGAACACGTGATTAAGCTGAAGGACAGATTGGAGATCGAGGACTCAACACTGTCTGTTAGCGACCTGCTTCTCTCCAAGTTGTCGATCTCAAGGCTCAATGAGAAAGACATTCGAGACATCATTACGATTCTGAAGGATCTGCCGTTCGGAAATCAGGACTTGCCCGGAGTAGTTAATGCTGATTACATTGCACGTCTATGTTCGAGGGACTGGGGTCTGCATCACGATGTGCTAGACTCTATAGCCAAATGCCTTGATGCTCTTGGTTCCTACGAGCTGAACTCAGTTGATAATGAACACGTTCTGCAGGCTCTGAGTGCTCTGAGGACTTCTCTGGTCGGAAGCAAGAAGACGACACTCTGGAAGATGAGAGCCCTAGTCGGAGAACGGATACTATGGCGGAGAAATGTAGAGGAACAGCGCGCTTAGATTCCAATGGTGCACAGCGTCCCGAACAATAACTGATGTGCAAGCATAGCTGGAATGGTGCATATGATTGCCATTCCTAGGCGGAAAGACGCAGAATCTCAAAGCCTATCCAGTCCACGGCGAACGTCATGTGGGGAGGTAACATCTTGTGACTCCATCAGGTGTGTCTGCTTTATATTATGATGATGGGCAGACTCGAATCAGAAGAAGAGGTCAAGAACGATGACTGAAGTCCAGATTCTCAGGAACAGAGACAGAGTTGAACTTGGCACTGTCCAAGGTGACGTTGAAATTCGTGATTGCAGGTTGATAGTCCCCCAGCAGGGTGAGCAAATCACGGTCACCGGGACAATCCGAGTCCGAGGAGATACGGTCATCGAAGGATCATTGAAGGCCTACAGCCTGCGCACCGAGCACTGTGACATTGAGATACAGGGTGACCTGGTCGTTGAAACCACTGTCACCATTGACAAAGGGAGTATCGAAGTCAAAGGCTCAGCCAGCGCCAAGCAGATTCAAGCAGACGCTACCATCGGCATTGGAGGAGACCTGATCTGTGGTTCTGGCAAGGCGGGCGGTGCGATTCGAGTGAGCAAGAATGCAAAGGCCATGCGACTCTCCGCAGGGGGTTCAGTGGCAGTCAATGGAGATGCCGAGGTCGAGAGGCTGGATGCTGGCGGGTCAGTTTCTGTCGGTGGCAGGGTCGAGGCCAAGGAGATGGCCGCTGGAGGCAGCGGCAGGTGCAACTCTGGCAAGATCTCGCGGGTGTCCATCGGCGGTTCCTTCAAGGCAGAGGGCGCTGTCGAAGTGGATGAGATTGACGTGGGCGGCGCGGTCTCCGTGGGACCTGGATCCAAAGTTGGCTCAGTCGACGTTGGAGGAGCTTTCAAAGCATCTGGTGACCTCACTTTCGGCAAGATAGATGTTGGCGGTGCCGTCAAGATAGAGGGCTCTGCGCAAGGCGCTCTGATTGATGTAGGTGGCGCAGTGCACGTCCAAGGTTCTCTCACCATTACAGAGAAGCTGGACGTAGGAGGGACCGCGGTAGTTGATCAGGACTTGCGTTGTTCGAGCACTATCGATGTTGGCGGGACTCTCACTGCTGGCGGTAGGATCGACTCAATGAGCATTGATGTCGGCGGCAGAATCGAGGCCAAGTACATCAGGGCTGAGGAAACGTTCAGAATCGGCAAGAGGGGCGAGGTCCGAGGATTCGTCGAGTCCAAGGACATTGTCATAAGGGAACGCGCAAGAGTCGAGTCGCTTTACGGAGACCAAATCCGCGTGGAAGAGAAAGCCAGAGTGAAGAGCATCTACGGCCGTTCAGTCTACCTTGAACGGGAGGTTGTCGTCGAAGGAGAAGTCCTCTACACGGACAGCTTCGAGGCTGAGGAACGCGTTGTTCTCAAGACCGAACCAAGAAAGGTGGATCAACTCCCCCCGCCCGAGAGCACACAATAGGACTGACTCTAGCGACCTCTCAGCAGCAACACTCGACGCTCACATTCAGAAGTGTAAGGCCGGCTGTCGAACCCACCGAATTCCTGTTCGACCACAAACCCAGACATTCCGACAAGCAGATCTGCCTCTCTGTTGTAGATCACCGCTGCTCCCGAGACCACCTCTATCACTCGGCCGTGATCACGTCCTGCCCAATGAGGCTTGTGCACGGAGTACTTGAGATCCACCCTCATTATCTGGTTGACAAAGTCCGTGTGTATCTCTCCCCTTCTGGTGACGACTCTGCCATCGGGCAGAGAGGCGGGGGGCTCTTCGAACTCTACGTGATCTGGCAGCAAAGCACCACAGCGGAAATCGAGTATGAAGAGACCCCGATTGGCTAGGTGTTTTCTGATGCACGCCAGTGTGGACAGCTGATCTCTGCTGGTCATTGCATGTCCAAACGAGTCAGGTATGATTATGAGCGAGTACGCCTGATCGAGCGAGAAGTTCCTCATGTCACCCTCTACAAGACAAATCCTTGCCGCAATGTCGTGCGGTTCGCGACTGAGCCTCTTTCGGAACTCTTTGAGCATAGAGGGTGAGATCTCAAGGGCAGTTACCTCAAACCCCTCGCGGGCCAGCGGAAGTGTCAATCGACCTGCCCCGGCGGCAACATCCAGAACTGGAGATCCCTGTCTGCGTGCGTAGTCGAGAAAGAAAGGGATGTCGTCGTTGCTGGCAAAGAGGTCATAGAACTCTCCCACTCCTTCGTATCCGGGGCCGATATTCTCGCCAGCAGTCTTCGCGTTCATGTACACGACGCCCGACTAGTGATGCCTGAGCTAGGCCGAAATACCTGTCGAATCAACTTTGATAGTCTACTGTTGACGTCAGCAGGACATCAACAGACTCGTCGTTCATGGTTTACCTCTTTGGAGAAACACGACAACTATCGACCTACCGCTTTGATATGCATTGTGCAGCATCTCCACGCGTCCCATCCCGGACATATGACAATGTCAGCACGTTTTCGTGAGCTGAGGCTCCTAGACCGTTCATTGTAAGTTGGACAGAGTTGGACACAGGAGTCTTTGTCCTCCCAGAAACGGCACTGGGGTCGTACTCCTTTAGGCTGGAATGTGTCGAGTCAGCCTCAAAGAGATGTCTGGTTCGAGCTGTTTAAGCCCCTACTCGAAAATGTCCAAGACTGTCCAACTTCTACGCAGCTGTTGCATACCCTCGTTCCGAACCTTAGACACTCCATTCTAACTCAAATGATACCACATGAACAAGGGTTACACGTGGGCGATTGAAGACCTGCCCGTTTCTTGTTCCTATCACAATGACTAATAATGCTCTGGGCTTAGCAGCCTCTTGTGACGGAGGGATAATACAGCGTGTATGCGCAGTCTCTCAGAGCAGCCGGCCAGCGATCAGATTCCGTGACAGACCTCCTCGAAGATCATGAAATCCGTAGAACAATGGCCGCAATTGACACGTACATCAACCGCTATCTCGATACTGATGTTGGGCACCCCCAGGTATTGTATGATGCAGCCCATCACCTCATCAGGGCAGGCGGCAAGCGGCTGCGCTCGCTGATCACCGTCCTCACATGCGAATTGGTCGGAGGAAACGCCGAGAAGGCATTGCCTGTAGCGCTGGCTGCAGAGTTGCTCCAAACGGCCAGTCTGATACACGATGACATCATCGACAATGAGAAGGCCAGAAGGGGAGTGCCAGCAGTACACCGGGTCTTTGGTGTCAAGATGGCCATCATTGCAGGCGACCTGCTGATATCCCAGGCAGTCCGCATCCTTGGAGAACAGGGAAACCCGGAGCTGCTAGCCATTATGGGGGGCAGCGGTGCCCGGATGTGTGAAGGCGAAGCGGCAGACATGTGTGTGAGTCCAGACCGCCCCGAAGCTTTCGAGAAGAAGCACTACCTTGAGCTCATCGAGAAGAAGACTGTGTCATTCCTTGAAGAGTCTGCCAAGGTGGGGGCAGTCGTTGGTGGCGCAACTGGGAGTCAGAAACGTGCCTTGGCCGAGTACGCCAGAGCATTGGGTTTCGCCTTCCAGCTTCGAGACGACCTCCTCGACGTTGACAGCCGGACACGTACTCGAACCGGCAGAGCCAGATCAAGCCTAGAGCTCAATCACGGCAACTATGTCCTGATTGAAGCACTTGAGATGCTGTCCAATGAAGAGAGAGCGATATGCCTCACATCATTGGCTGAGGGAAGGACAGGTCCCGCATTGCGAGCAATAAAGGCGACAAAAGCCGCGGAGAGAGTGCAACAGACCGCACGGCATTACGTCGAACAAGCCAAGCGCGCTCTTTCACAGCAGCCGCGAGAATATGCACGCCTGCTCGAGAAGCTGGCAGACTTCGCCTTGGTTCGTGAACAGTAAAGGTGGCTCAGCCAAACTGTCAACTGCTTGTGTTTTCCCAAGTTGACCTTAAATCCTGTAGAGCGGATTGACATTCGACACGACTTGAATCCTCGTGTCAAGCCTCAAATCCGACATCTGCTCAGCCGGTGGAAACCTCCCTCTTCCACCGGCAACCCTTCTTATCCTACTGTTTTCACATTGTGCGAAGTGACGATTGTAGAAGACCATTGCTAGAGGGAGTTGAGGAAAGCGGCCGGTTCTTCGCCCTGATCGATAGCCCGGACTCTGAACTTGGTACCTTGCTCAAGCCTGATCTCGGTGGCAGCCAGCGCTCCTGCCAACTGCTTCCTGACACCGGCTTTACTGCCTTTCCACAGGTAGATGCTCTTTGTGGGTTCGTGAACAATACAGAACACTCGATTCGGTTGGAGGTTCTCCTTCTTCACATCCAAGGAGACATGTGTGCCATCATCAAGCAGCTCAAGTCCAGCAACCATGTGATTTCAGGGCCTCCACCAGTTTTCAAAGTGATTCAGTGCCGTAAACCCGTCAGACGCGCTCGAAATGAGCTCTGACTGTGCTACCGCAGTAATTGCACCGTGCCTCAAGAGGGCCGACCCAATCGATGTGCTCCTGAACGATAGCTGCACCACACGAAGGGCATCTCTCGGGCAACCGTACGGTCCTAATCTCAGTCCCATCAGACCTGACACTTCCTCTGTATCTTTCGGGAATCGCAAACGCAGGGGCATCCACAAGCACTCCTCTAACTGCCTGAGACCCCACTGCACACACTTTGACTATGACCACGATGACAATGATGAACATCAAGACCGGCACAATGATGAACATGATTCCGATGGCACCAAAGATGCTAAAGAAGAAGTCAAACGGACCAAACTGCATTCGTGACATCCTCGTAATTGTGATGGGTCTGTCAACAAATCCTCTGACACGCCTTATTACCTTTGTCAGACTTAGCAGGGTCAGCGCGAGGGCTAAGGCAGACTGTAGAGAATTTCAAACCATCTGGCTCTTCACTGGCTTTCAGACTTCTTCGGTGACACCGTTTCAGGTTCCTTGGATGACGACGTTTCGGATTCTCTGGATGGAGCCTAAGTCAGAGCAGACCGCCTCTGTTGCTGTGAGAACGGTCCGTCACTCAAAGTGCCCCACTCGACAAAGCACATTGATGTTGTTCGGGGAAGAGCAGTCTGCAGGCAAGAATGGCGTGTTTTGTCTGCTGCTTTTTGCCACGATGCCGGGCTTCGGAACGTATAAATCATGCTGTGCCGTGCACCCTCTAGTACATCAAACCTCTTTGGAGGAAAGAATGGAATATGCAGATTCCCGCATTTCTCTTGAGGAAACTCTACATTAAGGGTAGCCTCCAGAACCTACCAGATGGCTTCCAGTTCAAGATCAAGAACACGCTCTCACCTGGCACCGCGATTGGTATGACGCCGCTCAAGGTCGACAAGGTGGACTTCCCACTGGATGCCACGACAATAATGGCCGAAGCTTCTAAGATCAAGGCCTCTGAGATCACCGAGAGCAAGACCTTCCCAATCAAGGTGGGCGTAGAGATTACGATTCAGGTGAAAGGGAAGCCTCTGGCTAAAGGCGAGCACACGCTAGACATCGGTATCAAGACCAAAGAGGCCGGAGCACTCGCTTTTGACGTAAAGGACGCGCTTGCGTGAACTGGGGCTTTGAGAGAAGGCTTGTTGCCTTCTCTATTCCCCGTTCTTCGGCGATTTGAGTTGGTGGCTTGGTTCGCAGGCTCAAGCCGGCCGAAATCCGCTCATCCCTTCAGCTTGTCTTAGGTCGCCGCAGAGCTATCATGATTAGCACGACTGCTGCAACCCCTGCCAAACCAACAATCACTAGGACCTGAGTGCCATCGGCTGGCTGAGTGGTCGTGGTCGTCGTCGAAGTCGTTGTGGTTGAACCAGAAGTTGTGAACACGAACCTTGCATGACTCCAGACCCCTTCAGAGTTGCTCGCGTAGACATCCAGCCGATGTGGACCGGGTACAGCAGGCAGCCCTGTCAGGGTCGTCATGTTTGTGCTTCCATCCCACGAGTAGAACTTCTGGACTGGAACCTCACTGAAGTAGATTGCTGGCATTGTCCCTGCTATCTTGACGGTGGCGTTGGCAACAACCCTTAGTGAAATCTCAATCGGTCCTTTGTAGGGCAACTTGTAGTTGTCCATGATCACAGAGTTCAGTCCAATCGCAGTGAGGTTGACTAGATTGGGACTCACTTCTGCTCTCACGTAATGATAGAAAGCCCCGCCCCAAGGGGTGAAGTATAGGGGAGCGCCTGCAGCGCCTGCTATGAGATGGACCAAGCCATTGACCGTCATTCTGTTGTACAGATGATCATGTCCAGCCGCAAACATTGTGACATTGGCAGACTCGAAGAGCTGCTGCAGACCATCACGTTCTGTTGTGTTCACATCGAGTGAACTAAGGATGTGGCTCAGCGGGTAGAGAGGTCGATGGACGAACACAAACTTCAATCGTGATCCGGAGCTCAAGAGGTCGCTCGTCAGCCAACTGAGCTGTGATCCGGTGATTCTGCCCTGAGGACCAGAGACCTCCGAATCCAGAATGACAAGATGGACGCCGGCATAGTCGAAGGAGAAGTACGTTGAGGGTTCTCCGAACTGCTCAAAGGCATCAAGGAAGTAGTTTATCATGGGGGACCCAATGGCGAGTCCGGTGTCGTGGTTGCCGACAGCAGCATAGATTGGGACGTAGTGCGCAAGACGTTCAGTGACGTTGAGGAAAGCTGACCATTTTGCTTCGTTACTGGCAAGGTCACTGGTTATAGAGTATACGTAGTCGCCAGTCATCACCACGATGTGTGGAGCCTCAGCAATGACCATATCGATGATTTGGGAGAACTGCAGCGGCTGTGCCGGAGTGTCAGTGTCAGGCCGGTTGTCTCCAAAGACGACCATCTTGAACGGCTCACCGTCTGCTGGAGCAGTCTTGAAATTGTAGATGTCGCTCGAAGCGTCGCTAGAGGTAACCTTGTAGTAGTAGGTCTTTCCTTCTTCGAGCCCTGTTAGCGTGACGCGATGGATGATATCAGGGGTGCTATTGGACACTTTCTCAGCAATGCTCATGTTTAGTCCGTACTCCACCGTGGCGTTTGTCAGGCAGCAAGTCTTCCAGAGCAAGACGGCCGATTGGTTCGTCACCATGTGTACGGTTGGTCCTCGAATAATCGACGCAAATGATGACTCCATGTATATGTTCTGACTGGGATTCGCTGGTGCAAGTCTGCCTCCTGCCAAGACTCCTGTAGCAAGCGGGAGAACGACCAGCACAAATAGGACTAGATGACCGATAGTTCTATGCAAACTGTTCAACCTGCTCCTTGAAGGGCGGGACCTAATACTTAAGCACTAACTTATGATGAGCTTCAACGCATCGGTGAACAACATGGAGGACGACCGCGTCATACGCTCGTACAGGAAGGGCGATGAGCATGCCATATCGCGCCTCTACAACCTTTGCTTCAGCGAGAGCGGAGTCCTGTTTCCACGGTCTCCTGAGAGCTGGATTTGGCGGTATGCGAATCGTCCTCGATTCGACCCAGATTCAGTGTTTCTAGTTGAGGACTCTGGTAGGCTTGTTGCCGCTCTAGTCATGACATATGGCGATATGTCAGTGAACGGGGACTCAATGCCAGTCGCCATGATTGACGATGTTTCGACACACCCGGACCACAGGAAACGGGGTCTCGCAGCCATGCTCGTCCAGCGAGCTGTCGACCGTGCTAAGGATCGAGGGTGTCGGCTCGTCCACCTTACCACAGGCACCTCTGGAACTGCATTCAGAATCTATCATCGGGCGGGCTTCAGGACTGTGACGACGTGCGATGTCATGTTCTCCGTGCTTCATGGACGCGAGGGGGCAGGCATTGCAGGTCCAGTCCTTTCGTTGCCGATAATGGCCGCGCACTTGATTCTCAACATGAGGGCGAGGAAAGGCGGTGACAATACAGTAAGGCTCGACCAGGTGGTGGAAGAGGATGCAAGTGTTCAACTCCTCGCAACACACCAGAAGTTGTCTCAGCGAAACGGGCTATTGGTCGTGGGGCGCGACTACGGAAGATGGCTCATCGGACCCAGACCGCTCGGGAACACAGCCCTGTTTGCGATAAAGCGTCTGGGTGACGAACTCGGGGCAATGACGGTTTCATCGCTTCATACTGTGTTCCATGGCAGGCCGGCGAAGATTGCCAGCACGATGAACCCCCTCATTCGTGGGGAATGGAGGAACGTGGACACAGTCGCCGCCGCGCTGAAGAGGGCGGGACAGTTCTCAGCCGTCCGTTTGGGCTGCGCAGCGGCGACCTTGCTGACAGACTCTCGGGATACCGTCGCCAAGAAGGCCTCCCAGCAGGCCGGGTTTCTACGCGTTGGGTCCACTGCGTCAATGGTGCATCCTCTTGGGGAACCAAGTAGGATAGGAGAACTCAGAAAGCGGCTCTGGGCTCAACCCCTGGAAACAGCGAAGTCTGCCCCTTAGCTAGTGTCTGTTTACGGAACTCGAAACGCAGTAGGACGACAGTATTCCCTACCCACAACAGTTTTGAACTATTAGTCTATCTCAAAGGTAGGTGTTAGTGTGTACATCAAGATACGCAAGGACGGGGCCTTGGGTTTTGGCCGCGGCACTGAAGGTGTAGCAGAGATCACGCTGGGCTATGGCGAAGCACATATGGCGGCAGCGGCCCTTGAGAAGCTCGCGCAGACCGCACGCAGCTACAAGCAGACGTATGTTAAGACGACTGACGTAGGCGGTGGCAACAAGATAGACTTCGAGAGGGCAGATGATGGCACAATCACGATCTCGGGGGATGGCCATTCATACTTCTGCACCGAGAAAGAAGTGAGAGACCTGGCAGAACTGCTAAAACATCTACCTCCTGTTCAGGTGTCACCAGCGTCTGACTATGTTCAGAAGATCGCTCCCGAAGCGGGCATCTGTATCACCGTCAAGAATGGTGGAAAAGCAATCCAGATGAAACTCCCTGAGGCAGCCTTGATGAAGACTGCAGTAGTCACCAGCCTTGAAAGCCGGTTCTACGAGGAACACATAGTAGTTGGCAATCGGAGGTTGAGTGTTCAGAGAAGCAGTGACCTGAAATGGGAACTGGGTGTGAACGAGGAAAGGGTGAAGTTCACAGCTTACGAGATCGAGGCCCTGCTTGCAGGTCTCCAGAATTCCATACTCGACGTGTTGATGGACATGGTGAAGTCAATGGGTTCTGACAAGATCGCAGACATCAGGGTCAAGAGTCAGATACAGAGAGTGGAGCAGGAGTCTCTAAAGACACTTGGAGACTTCAAGAAAGCCAAGACCATCTGCAAGAACGTGACTAGGTCCGCTACAAGAATCCTAGGCACATCAGAGGACGCGGAGTCAAGGACCAACGAGTTCATAGAGATGGTCAAGTATGTGTATTCGAGTGTTGAGCCACAGTTCCACGCGCCTCTGTTCGACCTCCTCGGGTCCGCATTCGTATTCACGAGCAAGTGAACATCCAACTCCAACCTAGGCAGGCGGGGGCGAGTCAAGAACTGCAGTGGACCAAGGGTACTTGTCCAGTACCCCTTGGAGCACTCTACGCACTTTGCGCTCTTCGGAAGTTCCAGCGTAGGCGAGCAGAAGGACCAGGCCTCCTCTCGTACGCTTGAACTTCTGATACATCGTCTTGGTGGTGTTTATGGTGTCGCAAACGACCATCACGTCGGCCTGTGGGATGTCTAGGTCTCTTTCGCCCACGGGCGACATCACAAGTACACGTTGTTCGGCGTCTTGTTTGAACCGCTTGAGGACATCAGCCTTGTCAGCACTCGCGCCGGTTATTGCCAGCACACTGAGGCCCGATTTCTCAAGTATACTCCGGATTTGCTTCAACATCTCAATATAGGACGTCAGCACTACGGTCTTTTTGTGTGCCACTGCGATCTCAAGGACACGTAAGGCCTTGGCTGACACTGTGTGAAAAGCACGACCAAGCTCGCTCAGGTTGAAGTAGTGTTTGAGATAGTCACCGTGGAACATCCTAAGAAACTGCTTGGGCGGCATGGCGTAGACATACTTGCGAAGCATGAGTAGTGACGAATACTGGCCCTTGAGGTCGTCCGACACAGGAAGCCTCTCCATCAGAAGATGGACTCTCCTCGAGTCGCCCTCTATGAGATCGAGATTGTCTGTTTCGTCAAGATCTCTCATGATTTCTGCGCGGACGCTACGAATCAACTCGTCAAGCACTAGGGATACAGATCTGATTCTCACATCCACGACTGGGCTCATTGCCAGAAAAGTTGGTTCAAGGTATTCCTCGACATCGGTGCCATACAGCTCCTCCATTGTGATCACAGAAGCACCCGTGATGTACTCCTTGAGAGTGTCCAGCTCCCTCCGGATCTCAAGCTGTTCTGCGCTGAACACTGCGTGGTCATCACGCAGCGTGCCGCTCATGCCAATCAACCATTTGTCCTTGAACACAGTAAGAATTGTGGACCACGGATAGACAAGAGTGGACGCACTGCTCGTTCTCTTCACTAGCGTGTCCACTTCGTTGATCAATAGCATTTCAACTGAGTCGAACAGACCCGGCTGAGTTGCGGCCATTGAGGCGAGGACTTGAGGAGTAGCTACTATCACACGTTTCTCAGCTAGTTGCCGTGCCCTTCGAGATGACGGCACCCTAGATGACAGCTCGCCGAGATCCTTGTCGAGACCCCCGTATTCCTTTCGCAAGTAGTCAATGGTTTCTGCGAGAGACGATGATGAATGGACTACAATCAGTATCTTCGAGTCAGGAAACCTTTGGGTGACTAGCTGGTGGGTGATGAACCGCTTTCCTAGGCCGCAGTCCAGCTCTAGCAGCAGATTAGTTCCTCTAAGCTGCGAGATTCTCTCCAGTATGTAGTTCTGGTAGCCGCGGGGAATGTACTTCGGCTTCGACTCTGGCATGACAATGACACGTCCGTGTGTAGTCTTATCAATCCATACTGGGAAAGGCCTTGAAAACCACGGCCCGTATCTCCCACTAGCGACTCGTCTGCAGGGCTAGCGCGCCGTCGTTTTCATTCTGCTGACTGGTCAGCACACAGGACTGCTTTACAGCCTTTCGCCTTTTGACATCAGACGTTGTTCCATCAATACCATAAACAGACCTAGATAGACAGACTGAGCGCGGGTCACTATGAGCCAGAAGGTTTGGTGCCCGAATCACTTGCATTGTGTGTTTCAGAGCAATTGGACACGGTGTGCGAATCGATTGCACCCTGGGACTGAAGAGTCACGACGACCTCTGGTTTCTTCGCAATCGCTTTCCCATGTACCCAGATACTGTTGGGGGGTATCGTTCTGTCCTTGGGTACGACTGTGTTTGCTCCTATGATCACATTGTCGCCAACATCAGCGCCAGCTAGGATGACCGCGTTGGCTCCAACAGTCACGTTGTTGCCGATTCGGACTGTCTTCAGATAGAGTCTGTCGCCTTCATAGACGTGACCACTCATTATGGCATTGTATCCAAAGAAGCAGTTGTTCCCGATGACTGTGCGCTCAGGATTGAACAGACGTCCGTTCCCAACAATCGTGTTACGGCCAATCTTGGCGCCAAAGAAAGCGTGTCTGGGCTTGGTGTCTAAGAAGACAGAGAAGAACGAGGCGAAATGGGCGAATAGAACATAGTAGGACTCGTAGTATTCGTAAGCCAACCACTGTTCAGTTTCGACCGCGTAGTACCCGTCTTCAAAGTGGGGTAGCAGATGCCGTGATCCCTTGAACATTACGACTAGGACCCCTAGGAATATGGCGTAGCAGAAGACTATGCTAGGCACGAAGAGGAAGATGAACCAGAACCTCTCAGACACAAACCCTGGCAGCATGGGACCAAGGATGCTCTGGAAGAAGAGCCTGACTGGCACGAATGGCCAACCATACGCGTTCAGCAAAGGGTCCAAGTTCTGGAATAGGAGTAGGAACAGGAACACAGCAGGGAGAGAGGCTACCGAAATGCTGACAAGGATTGACAACACCAAGTAGACTGAGTAGGCGATGGATTTCAGCTTCATTCGCAATTCGCTCTTCTTCGCTGGTCGGGAGTTACGACATCGAGCGGCCTTTTAACATATACTTGTAGTGGACTCAGCCAAGATGTATTCTAGAAAAGCATATACGCACGTGCCCGGAGCCGAGCATCTCTCAGGGGTACTGACAGCATGACACATGATCTCGTGATTGCCGGAGCTGGCCCTGCAGGACTGATGACAGCTCAGAGAGCGTCACAGCATGGGTTGAAAGTGTTATTGCTGGAGAGGCATCAGGCCGTGACCGACTCACTGATGGGAGAACTGGTCACACAGAAGGCTCTGAGCTTCTTGAACGTGCCAAACACGTCAGAGTGTGTTGTGAACCGATTCACGTCGATTGTTGGTGAGAGTCTTGACACCGGTTCACACATCGCCGTCGACCGTACACTGCTGGGGAACTCCTATTTGCTTGACGAGGACAGGTGTCAGGAGCTGATGAGAGACCGGGCCGTCTCAAATGGTGCCGAGTTCAAGTACCGAGCGAAGGTCGACTCCGTGATCAAGGAAGGGGAGCAGGTTGTTGGTATCAGATACAATGGGAATCAGGAAACAAGGGCGAGTCTGACTGTCGGAGCTGATGGGTCATTCAGCAGGATCTCGTCGAGCGCAGGCTTCGTCCATCCTAGGTGGCTGCTCAGTTATGGGTATCGCTTCAAACTGGAGGGCTGCAAGATAGAAGACCCCCATACTGCGTACTTCTATGTCGGGAGAGACGTCGGCCTAGGTTATCTATGGCTATATCCCCGTAGTGAGTCGGAAACGAACCTGGGGATAGGCAGAGTGCCATCGTCAAGATCAACCTGGGAAAAACTGCCTCCAATGAAAGACGTTCTGATGAAGTACATGAAGGAGCACGCGGAGACTAGGAACGCTAGGATAGTCAATGTGAATGGCGGCGTTGTACCATGTGCCGGCATGATTCCTTCATTCACGGGTCCGGGTGTCGCACTCTGTGGAAACGCCGCTGGTCAGGTGTCATCAATCGTGGGTGGCGGCGTCACAACTTGCCTTCATGCCGGGACGCTACTCGCCAAACACGCAAAGCGCATGGTCGACGAAGATGACTTCTCCGGAAAGAATACACTATTCTACGAGAGCGAGTACAGAAAGTCAAAACTGGCAAGAAGCATCATGAACACAGGAAACGGCATGTATGCGGTTTCCAAGTATGCCATGCTGAATGATCCGATTGCGGCAGCAGAAACAGTCCTCAGTCAGCTTGATGCCAACATCCTGAATGATGTGATTCAGGGGCGTCTGAAGGCGGGCACCATAGTGTCCCTTGTGACAGACTTTCTGCCACTCGTGGTGAGGATTGGCGCCGGATATGTGAAGAGTGTTGCTGTCACTGGAGTCTAGAGAGGACTTCAGAAATGGAACCCTCAGCGACTAGTTTGGGTCCGCCCCTCTTACCTGCTTCGTATATGCCCCGTCAGCCGTCTTAGTGGCCATCCAATCGGAAAAACCACCATTTATCAATGGAAGAGAAGCGATATAAAGTCGAACTTTGTAAACTAGCCTGAAGCTACTATCCACATACTGTCGCTGCTCAGACGCTGGTGTGCAGTGAATTGCCGGAAATCCCATCCATGTCTTCACGAGAAAGGCTCGAGAAGTCACTAGATATGCTGGGCTTTGGCCACGACAGACGGGCCCTCAGCGTTCTGCGGGCAATAATGAATGTACAGTCATCACTTCAGCGCCCTGTGGATGCTCTCGAGATATACGACGGGCTCTTGCAGGTGGAACCTGGTGCACATCTTACCCGAACATGGGTGAGAAAGGTCTTGGAGGCACTCGTCAATATGCGGATGGTCATGGTCGAGAGTGATATAGCACACAGGAAGAAGTACAGCGCAGACGCAAACACCATTGTGACAGGACTGGAAGATCTCAAGCACCAGACTTTGACGAGGTTAGAAACACGACGCAGGTTTCTCCAGAAGGAACTGTCGCTGCTGTCTTCTGTTGATTTCAGCCACATGGCAAAGAGCCTCACCCGCAGAACCAGGAACACCAAGGAGCAACCTCGATCGAGGCTTCTGAAGGGACTTGAGGCATATAGAGAAATCACCAACAGTGAAATATATGGCAGGGCAGGGGCTGGAAGCATCATAAGAGTTGCCAGACTCTGGCTCAGGCCGTTCATGAGTAACGTCCTAGAAGCGTTTGACGATTTGTTAAGTGCTGTCGAGAGAGGGGCAGACCTCCAGTTTTGCGTGACTCCCGACATCCTCACACAGGGCGATCTTGTTGCCACCGGTTTGCCAGAAACCAAGCTGGTGGAATCTCTTGCCAGAGTAGCGAAATTGAGGACGGAGGGAGCAAGGATTGATGTGAGGATCTGTATCCCCAATGCGAGAACGTACCACTTCTCCAGCTTGAATGATGAGAGTATGGTCATCTTGCTCTCTGAGGATCCGCTGGCAGCTACTTGGGTGAGTCGCAGCTTCAACCCCGGCCTCGTCAAGAGTGCCATTGCGTCATTTGACCGTACATGGAAACAGTCAATCTCTCTCTTCGACTCCCCTCAGCGACTGATTGAGAGGTTCCCCGGGAGTGAGTCAGGGTATCTCATTTCGACAATGGTTGGGAGTCAGAAGAGAACGGAAGGCAAGAAGGTGTGATCATGGTCGATGAGTCAGTGACCCGCGCTCTGAAGGCTCTTGGATTGATTCTGAGAACAGACAAGGACTCCCGCACGTTAGGGCTGGTCAAGGCTGTGCTGGGAAAACAAAAGGAGCAAGGCGGCTCACTCAGCATTCACGAAATCCATGATGAGTTGAGGAGAGAAGAGCCGGGGGTGAAACTCTCGAAAACGTTCGTGCAGAAAACACTGAGGACCGCCGTTGAAGCTGGATTTGTAAGGGCGACTGGGCATGGCCCTCAGAGAATCCGCTATTCCTCCGACGCTTCGGCTGTAGAAACGGGACTACATAGGACTGCCGAATCTGCCAAACGAAGAATACAGCAGGAAATCCGCCTCATCAATCCGGAGTTCGATGCGGCTGCGAGCTTGGACTGCACAGCTCTGGCACAGGATGTGGTGCTAGAGTTCACGGGCAGCAAGCAGAGAATAAGCTCCCGACTGGTTATTGGTGCAGAAGACATCCGGAGAGCAGTTGGATACAACATGAAGGACACGGCAGGCGAAGGGAGCATCATCCGGGTTGCTGCCATGTCGCCATCTCCATTCATCCATCAGAATGGGGAGGTGGTTCCAGAGATCGCCCACGCAGTGCTGAGAGGCTCCAACGTCCGATGCCTTGTATCCTCCAAGATTGCCGGAGGCCTATTTCAGATTGATGGACGGGAGGACAATCACGAAGACGCATTCGATTCGCTACAATCCCCTAGAGTGGCGGTCAAGGTCTACGACGGACCTATGATGTATCATCAGGTGACACTGAACAACGATTGCATGGCACTAATCGTGTCAGAGAAGCCATTGATGGCGGCATGGATAACTAGACACTTCAATCCTGACATCATCGACGCGTCAGTTCTGAGCTTCGATGAATCGTGGAAAGAGGCCAGGGCATTGCACGCGCCCTGCTCAAAGGGGGCATCGGGTAGCTCATGACAGTCCGTGATTCGCCACCACCGCGGAAGCCACACGGAAGGAGTAACCCCGACAAAGAAGGAAGCGCCGGGTCAGACCTAAAGACTGGGAAAATATCGGACGCACTCAGACTCATCGGCTACGACAATGATACACTCGATAGACGATCTGAGGTCCTCAGAATCATCCTTCGGAAGCAGCTCGAGCAGGGGGTTCCAGTTCCATTCAAGGACATAGAGAGTCAGATACAAGCAGAAGCCGGCAACAAGAGTATCGTTCGTCCCCAGATATATCGATGGTTAGCATCTCTTGGGAAGGAAGGATACTTGAGTGTTGACAGGTTCTCCAAGCCCCACCGCTACTCTGCCACTGTCGAAACCTTGGCAGCGACTCTTGGCGAAGCTAGAACAAGGGCGCTGATGTCGCTCGAACGGGAAAGAATGAGGCTTGTTTCAGACATCCAGAAGATATATGCTAGCCACGACTCAGACAAACGGGAGTCTGAATCTCCAGACTTTTCACGTCTTGCCGGTGATACAATTGAACTGATCACAGGAGTTCGCCAGAGGAGTGTGGTCAGGTTCGCTGAAGGACTGGAACAGATAAACAGGCTGGTCGATAGTGAGGTATACTCTGCCGTCAGAAAGGGAGATATCCTCCGGCTCTCGATGGGCCAGAGGGGCACCAGCTTCGTCACCGCAGAGCAGCATGCAAAGGCCGTAAGCAGACTTGCCAAGAAGGGGGCCATCTTGAGGGTGCTCTTGAGCAAGCATTTCGACACAGACAGCAGGATTGGCAGCTTAATAGTCGATACCTACAGGTCACTGATTCAGGACAGCCTCGACGTGTCGCTGAGGAAACGTACGCGTACGGAGGAAACATACCAGATGGTCGCAAGAAACAGCGACAGGGTGGTACTCATGGTGTCGGAAGAGCCACTCGCGGCCACTTTCATCCCGAGATTCATCAATCAAGAGCTCGTGGACGACGCAATTGCGAGATTCGATGCGGAATTCGGCATAGCTACAGATGTCATAACTAGGACACCCGATTGGAGGACTAAAACGTGAGCAAAGCTGCGGCGGCTCTCGATTTGATTGGCATTCACCTCGACTCCAGCGAGATGCAGGTCCTTCGGTACTTGTTGAAAGCTTCACGAGGCCCGCAGAGAGTCACTTTCAGTATCGTCTATGACCAAGTCAAGAAGGCAAAGGCAGTGCCTCCAACCAGAGTCTGGGTGTATGAGTGCCTCAGAAAGCTGGAAACAGACGGCTTCATATCTGTCGACAAGTTGCCCCGGCCTCATTCCTACGTTGTTAGCACTGAAACAATCGCGATTGGTCTGGAGCGTGCTTGGAAGAGCAGACTGGATTCCATAGAGAGTCAGATCGGACTACTGACTCGGACTAATGCAGAGGACATGGCCGCCTTCTTGTACAAGTCTGCAAACGACAGCCCAACGCAGCAGAACATGGGTGTTGCCAGAGGGGTCGAGAATGTCAGAAGGCTCATAAGATCCGAACTGCTGGACAGGAAACAGTGGAAAGCAGGTGACGAACTGAAACTCATTCACAGACTGGACAACCTGATTGGCGCGAAGGGCCCTAGTGGTCCTGTAGACAAAGAGATAGTTGCAGCTGCCATGGATGGCCTCAATGTGCGCGTAGTGTTCATATTCTCAGATATCGCACTTGATGGTTTAGGTGATGTCGCTTCATTCATGCGTGACGAAGGCAGCCAGCTTGCGAGTCTGCTCATGAGCGGGCGTCTACAGATCAGACTGTATCCTGAGGATGTGGCAACATACAGAATCGTCGCCCTGAACAGTAGCAAATTGGTGATGCTACTGACCAATGCATTCAGACCTGACACGGCTGTACTAATAGACAAGGCCGAGCAACCGGTCTTGGTTGAGCATGCGATGCAGAGGTTTGACGCACTCTGGAACCAGTCGATAGACGCCAGAGAACTCATGGCAGCCATGTTTGCGAAGTCTGGTAATCCCAATGTAGGCAGTACCGGCTAGATCCATTCTCAAGCGGATTCCTCGCTTGATGCAACGACCCAGTCCTTGCTCTTTGAAAGTGTCGAGAATACGTCATCGCACACAGCTTGGAAGTCATGATACGGCCCGTATTCACCACCTGCCGCATATGCATGTCCGCCACCTTTGAAAAGCGCCGCGGCGGCATTGCACACGACGCTGTCCCGGCCACGCCGGAATCCCAACATCCCACCGGGACTCAAGGTTACAAAGAGGTCGGCGACGGGCAGTTGCCGGTCGCCAATAATGAGGTTTTTCGTATCAGCGACGAATGTGCCCATGTCAGTGGTTGTTACTCCATTTGGCATCTCAACCATCCGGACCAGACGACCGTGTACCTCCAAGTCGCAATGGGCGGCCAACGCTTTTCGCATCTTCTTGAGCCGCTCCTTCCGATAGTTGTCTACTCTCTGATTGAGCAAGACATCACGGAATCTCTTGCCAGTCTCGTCCCAGATGCCAGTCATTCCTGTTTCAGCTAGGCTCCTGAGGAGCGGCAATAGAGCCGCCGTCAAGTCATCTCCCTTGTCGAGTACAGCGAATCTTATCAAGGACAGTGCGTCAGTGAGTGCGCTTGCGGACTCTATCTCTCTGATGTTGAAATCGGTGTCGTGTGCAATCTTGGCCATCTCAGCACACACATCATCTCGCGGCAACAACACCTTGAACGCTATCTCGGCTCCACAGTATTCGTGGTTGATGCGCAGCACCGGGCTGTTGGCAAGTGATAGTATGGATTTCACTGCCCTGTCAGGCCATTCATGGTGATCAAGCCATACTACCCTGCAACCTTGGGCTGTGGCCCTCGTTAGCGAACTGATAACTTTGCCGAGGGAATTCTCATCAAGACCAAGGTCTGTGACCACAATGAGGGTGTTCTTGAAGCCGCCTACCTTTGTAAAGACTGCTTCGAATGAACCATAATCGGTGAGTATCACGCCGTGTTTCAGGCCCTTGGACTTCGCATATCGCCACACGATAGCCGCAGAGATGAAACCGTCCGCATCCTTCTCGTGAGAAATCGAATACAGAGAGGTGATTTTGGTGCTTCGTGGCTCAGTCGGTTCGGTCATTGCGCGTCATCTTGGGCGTAACTTCGGTCTTTTGACGCTTTTCCTAGCATCCAACACCAGTCCTTTCGAAAACGTTTTCTCTGCACTAAAGCCCCTTCGCAGAAGAGCTGGACCATATGACGAACTCTCAACACTCTCTCATGAGCGGCAATGAGGCGATGGCAGAAGGAGCGATAGAAGCTGGCGTTGGGTTTTGTGCTTCGTATCCGGGAACGCCCTCCACTGAGATTACAGAGAGCCTCATGCGAAGCGCTTCAGATAGAGGAATCTACGTTGAGTGGAGCACCAATGAAAAGGTGGCCCTTGAGGCAGCTTCTGCAGCCAGCTGGGTTGGAATCCCCGCTCTCTGCCCCATGAAGTCACTCGGTTTGAATGTCGCGGCAGACTTCCTGCTGAACCTCAACCTGTCTGGCAGTGGGAGGGGTGGCTTGGTAATCGTGGTTTGTGACGATCCGGAAGGACATAGCTCAAGCAACGAGCAGGACTCAAGGTTCTATGCGAAGGCGGCCATGCTACCGATGCTGGAGCCCTCGACTGGTCAAGAGGCAAGAGAAGCAATCCTCCATGCGTTCGATCTCTCCAGAAGACACGAGGTGCCTGTGATCGTACGAAGCACAACAAGGCTTAGCCACTCTAGCAGTCTGGTGAGTGTCGGGCCGTTGCCACGAGCAACGCCGGTTGCTTCGTCCTCTTTTCCCAGAGGCCTTTTCAACGTGCCGAGGCCGGCCATGAAGCATAGGGAGCTGCTGGACAAGATTCGTCTCGTTGCAGCCGAGTTCGAGCAGTCCACCTTAAACAGGTTGAATGCCAGCCCTGATACTAAGACTCTCTTGATATCGTCAGGTATCTGCCAGAGGTACTCCGAGGAGGCACTGGCACTTGTTGGCACCGAGAACACTGGAAGTCTAGGGCTTGTTACAACCAATCCAATACCGGCGGGGCTTATCGAGAAAGCCATCGCCAGAGTAGATAGGGTGCTCTTTGTAGAGGAAACAGACCCATTCTTGGAGGATGAGATACGTTCCCTCTCTGCGGACCTCTCAGTGCCCGGTCGGCCCCGGTTCTACGGTAAACGCACGAAAACCCTCCCTGCCTGGGGTGAGATGAGTGTGGATCATGTTGTGGAAGCTCTGTCGGCGGTTCTTGGTGTTCCACATGAGAAGGAACTGCAACCAGCTCAAGATGCTCGCGCCAGAGGAGCCAAGCTGCTTATCCCAAGGCCGCTGACATTCTGTGCAGGCTGTACTCACAGGAACGTATACTGGGCACTGCGGCAGGAGAAGAAGAGAAGAGGCGGCCGGCTTGTCGTTGCTGGAGACATTGGCTGCTACTCGATGGGCGTCTTCTATGACGAGGCCATGAACACGATGCAGGCCATGGGCTCCGGCATCGGTACTGCATGTGGACTCGGGCAACTTGGCAGGTTCGGCTTCGAGTCTGCCGTCGTCGCTGTGGCAGGCGACTCCACATTCTTCCATGCATGCTTGCCAGCTCTCGTGAATGCACGTCACAAGAATGCGAATCTCACCTTCCTGATACTTGACAATGAAACGACTGCGATGACCGGGTTTCAGTCCCACCCGGGTTCTGCTACACAGGACAAGGGCCAACGGCGTATCAGCATTCGTGACTTGGTCCAAGCAGTCGGTCCGGATTATATGACGACGAGTGACTCTATTGAAATAAGTCCGCTTGTCGAACTCGTTCATACTGCTATCGCGAAAGATGGCCTGAAGGTCCTCATCCTGAAGGGTGTGTGTCGGCTGGAGCAACAGCGGCGCGGTGTCCTCCACGAGGATTTACGTAGAGTGAGCGTGGATCCGGCTCTATGTCGTGGTGAGAAGTGTAAGATATGCTTCAGCCAGTTCGGCTGCACTGCCATTGGCTGGCTTCCAAAAGAGAAACGAGCCACAATCCTTGATGAAGTGTGCGTGCGCTGCGCTTCATGCATCGGAGTCTGTCCATACAAGGCCATTCGTCGGGAGTGATTCATTTGGAGAAACCGTACAATGTGCTCATTGCAGGGGTCGGAGGACAAGGAAACCTACTGTGTGGAAGGGTCCTAGCTGAGGCCGCCATCTCAGAGGGACATAGGCCTACTATTGGAGAAACTTTTGGAGCCTCACGTAGAGGAGGAACAGTGTTCACACATGTGCGCATTGGAAACCGCGACCTAAGCCCCTTGATCCCGCGTGGCACAGTCGACATGTTGATCGGTCTTGAGCTGATGGAATCCCTTCGTGCGGCAGTGGACTACTGTGGAGAACACACTGTCGCAGTCGTGAGTACTGCCATTGTGCAGACAATGCAGTGCGTGCCTGGGGCAAAGAAGTACCCGCCACTGGCAGGCATCTTGGACGTCATGTCCTCAATCTGTGCAAGCGTTTCCGCTGTGGACCCCATGGGAGCCCTCGGTGAAGCCAAGTACAAACGCGTTCTGAACTCCTTCATGCTGGGCGCGGCACTCGCCTCTGGCATAGTACCGCTCAAAGCTGATCGTGTCAGAGATTCACTGACCCGGCTCATGCAGCCTGTCGACCTCAATGTCGCTGCATTCGATGAGGGACTCAAAGCCACTGCCGTTGTGCAAGCCCGAGATTCCACAGCGCACTAGACACCATGTTTCTTGGTGTCAGCGGTTTTCTTGGCCTCGTTCCACATGAGCTCGGCCAGAATGGTGAACATATCCGCCACACCCTCGCCTGTCTTTGCACTGCTTTCCATGTAGACGAAACCCTGTGACTCGGCCCACTGCTTGGCCTCTTCGCTACTGACCGCCCTGTCGGGCAAGTCTATCTTGTTGCCCACGCATACCATGGGTACGCGGCCACCTACTGACTCATCCGACTCCTCTACCCACTTGACTAGCTCGCTGAACGAACGCCGGCGGGTGACATCGAACACCAGTATGACACCTGCTGCACCACTGTAGTACATCTTGCGTACTGCCTTGAAACGCGCTTGGCCGGCAACATCCCACGCTTGTATCTTGATGCCAATGGCGTATTGCGGCTCTGGAGGCGAGATGTGCGTGAGCTTGACGGCGAACTGTGACCCTATCGTGGTCTTGTAGTCCTTCTCGAATTGGCCAGTCGTGAATCTGTTTACGAGAGCCGTCTTACCCACTGCACCCTCGCCTATCACCATGGTCTTGAACAGGTAGCTGTATGAGTCTGATGGTTGACCGGGTTTCGAGGGCTTGGGTTTTCGCCCATGAATCTCGGCCACAAAGGCGCTCTCGACTGACACAACCGCTCGTGCAGGGGCCGCCACTGCAGACTCCTCGTCCTCAGAGAGCCCGGCCAGTGCAGCAACGTCCATGCTAGTCACTTCTGTGGTTTCGCTGAAGAGCCTGTCGAGCAGTTTCTCTGCCTCACGTAATGAGGCCGCTGTGCCTTCTGTCATCTCCGCTTCCTCATCGATCGATGTGGTTATCTCTTCAGTTGAAACCTTGCCAAAGCCGGTGCCGACAGTTTCTCCAAAGAGTGTGCCTGTTTCCTCCTCAACAGCTTCGGTCTTTTTCTGTGGGGTAAGCACAACAGGAGCCACGGCTGATGCTGCTGCCGTCACGGACCCCTTCTCAACCATTACCGCGGTTTCGGGAGTGGTTACCTGCCGCACCCGGCCGTCGGAGTCTGTCCACATGAGCACTATCGGTCTCACGATTATCGAACCCTCGGCCTTTGGCATTAGCTGAAGATCAACACTCTTTGTTTCAAAGGGTCCGAGGTCGAAGCGTACTTGTTGCGGCGTTACATCCATGTCCGCCTTGGGAAACCAGTAGACCTTCCCGCTAATACCGCTGACAGGCTTGTCTGTCACGTTGGTCAGTGTGACGCGACCTGTCAACCGAGTACCGGTTTTTGCCTGAGGACTCACATCGAACTTGGGTATGACTGTATACAAGCCCTGGATGACCTTGAGCGGACCATTGGATACACCGACGAGAACCTCCTTCCTTCCGTCGCCTCCCGCATCTCCTGCACTGATAGCGAGTATTTTGGTCCCAATGTCCACCTTTGCTATCTGTTTCAGCTCAGCTGCCTGGATATTGTAGAAGACAACATTGGCATCGGACGTGGCGACTACGGCCTCATCCATATGGTCGGCATTCAGCTCCTCAATCTTTATAGAGAGAGCTTTGACTTTATCCAGCATCGTGAATAGCTCGAGGTGGCTCTCTTCGTTGCGGTACACTCTTATTGACCCGTCGTAGGTCACGACACCCAGTTCCATCTTGCGGTCTCCGAGCAGATCACCAGAGGCGACAGAAACCACAGGGCTCGGCAGGTTGAGTACCTCCATTTGCTCGATTGTATGATCCTTCACTTTGAAGACTCTGACCGTCTTGTCTCTGTTGCCCGTGACGATTTCATCTATCTCATCACCATCGACGTCGCATGTCCCTATTGTTATGGGCATGTCATCGAGCCGATAACGCGCATACTCTGACAGGTTGTTCAAAGTGTCCATCTCAAATATCCTGAGAGTTGAGTCGCTGCCACCCACCATGATCTCATTCTTATCGTCACCTGTCACATCGGTGACTCTGACGGTCGTCACGAATCGGTCGACAGGATGTTCTGCCAATAGCTCGAGACTGCCGCTGGATGAGAACCTGTAGATCTGCAGGGTACCAGCAATCCCCGCCACATCCCGGGGACCTATGCTGCGGCCGACCACTATTTCGTTCTGTCCATCGTTGTTGGCGTCAGCAATCTCAATAGATAGAATGCTTCCTTCAATGTCAAGTTGCGCTAGGAACTGAATCTCGCTCTTGTTAGCATCATAGACGCGCAGCACTCCGTCACGCCCACCTGTACAGAGCTCGGACTTCCCCGAACCTACAACATCACCTACGGCGATTGCGCTGGTGCTCTTGTCTTCCTTTATCTCGAAGAGAACTCTTGGTGAATCCAACTTGTGCTACCTTCCGTGCTCTGTCAGTGACACTCCGCAGGTCTGGACTACTTTCGATGAGCTCAGAAGCAGACTGCGTCAATTGTACCTTCGAGGTGAGGTGGCCTTTTCTACTTTGTGCGCTTTGAGTCCACTAGGGCGGAACCAGCCCAATCAGACACTATTTAACGGGACATGCTGATGCCCTGCTCGGCGACGAAGGTGCCCAAACTCTCAGTCCAGAACCTAGTCAAGTCCTACTTCAACGACAATCTTGAGGAAACTAGGGTACTTGACGGCATCTCCTTTGATGTTCAGGAGAAGGAGTTCCTCAGCATCCTTGGCCCATCAGGTTGCGGCAAGACCACGCTATTGAAGATAATAGCTGGACTTCTTGAGGCAGACAGTGGCCAGGTGATCATTGATGGGCATCCCGCAGGACTTGGCCACCACCGTGTCGGTTTCATGTTCCAACAAGAAAGCCTGTTCCCATGGAGAACCGTCAGGAAGAATATCGAGTTTGGCCTTGAGGTCAAGGGCGTGCCTATCGAAGAGAGGAGGATACTCTCTGACAGGATGATTGCACTTATTGGTATGAAGGGCCTACAGGACAACCTGCCACATGAGATATCCGGGGGACAGGCTCGGAAGACTGAGATGGCTCGCAGCCTGGTGACCTCTCCCGATGTTCTAGTTTCGGACGAGGGCTTCTCGAATCTTGACGCGCAGACGAGGAACTACCTTCAGGAGGAGTTCCTCAGAATATGGCAGGAAACAGGGTCCACAGTGATTTTCGTTTCACACAATGTCGATGAAGCAGTCTTCATGTCGGACAGAATAATCATGCTGAGCAATGCGCCTGCGCGAATAATAGCAGAGTATGTCATCGACCTTCCAAGGCCCCGAAACCGGACATCGCCTACGTGCTCCTCATACCGAGCAAAGATACTTGAACTCCTCAAAGTGGAACAGGAGAAAGCAATGAGGGTTAGGTATGGCTAGACCGCCACTTCTCTGCGCCACCTGAGCATTCTCTTCTCAGCTCGTAGAAACACATAGCTGATTAGGAACCCTATGAAGCCAATCACCAGCATCGCTGAGATTGTTTCGCCTGTCTTGCCCGTTTGCTGAGTGATGGTGACAAGGTATCCAAGGCCTATTGCACTGCCAAACATCTCCGCGGCCACAAGACACATCCAGCCTATCCCGAAGCCAATGCGAAGGCCTGCCATGATCTCGGGAGCGGCCGATGGAAGAACGATTTTTGACACAATCTGTCGCTCAGATGTCCCGAATGTGCTTGCCACATCGAGATGGACGGTACTTGTTCTCTTAACGCCGGCTGTCGTGTTGATGAGAATCGGAAAGAATGCGCCCAGCCAGATGATGAAGACCTGTGCTCCAATCATGTTTGCTCGGAAGAGCAGTATCGACAAGGGAATCCAAGCTATTGGGGGCAGTGGACGAAAGGCTTCAACGACGGGCCCCAACACTGTGTTGGCGAGTCGGTATCTGCCAATCGCTACCCCAAGAGGAATTGCAGTGGCCGAGGCGATTGCGAAACCGAGAGTCACACGCACCATGCTCATAGCTGTATGTTGGCCGAGGGTGGTCCCGTCAGCATCACCCTTGATAACGAGCTTCACAAAGGAGTTCGCGATATCAAGTAGGCCTAGTCCCTGCGCGAAGTATGCTATGAGTTGCCATATGATGAGCAGAATTGCCAGAGGGATGACTGCCATCACAAGAATATCGACAGGCCTGGTTCCTTGCCGCTTGGCTCTCCTCCGGCGAGGTGGAGAGTTGCCCTTCATCTCCACATGCTCTTCTGTTGCGCCTGACATCGTGTTCGTGCAGACGCTCTACTGACTGCCTTTTGTTTCTACCGTTCCCATACCTCACTATCACGGTGAGCTCTCTATGAATGTGGCATTGATGAAGTCATCTAGATACGGGCCGATCTCACTCGGATACATCGTGACTTGTTCCTGGCCGATAAGGAACGTCAGGAACACTTCGATAGCTGTGCGATTCAGGCTGAAGTCATAGACAATGCGGTTGAAGGCGGTTTCCACTGGTGTGGCATTCACTCCCAACCACTGGGCTGCTATGCCGATCGCTTCAGCCGGGTTTGCCACAATCCACTCCTCGGCCCTCTTGTGGATGTCGACGACCTTCTGTACGACATCTGGTTTCCTACTCACGAACTCATCGGACGATGCCAGTAAGCAGCATGGATGACCGGGCCATATGTCATGGGACAGTGCTATGGGAACCGCAAGGTTGTCATACTCAGCCAATGCAGGGAATGGTTCCCAGGCAATGAAAGCAGGGGCATCTGGGGTCAGCGATATTGCCATGTTCTGTGGTGCTGCCGCCACGGGCTCAATATCCGAATACGAAAGCCCAGACTGGTTGAGAGCGAGCCGAAGCAGGAAGTTTTGAACGCTCGATGGACCGGGGTGGAAGACGGTCTTGTTGACAAGACCCGTGACGTTAAGGATTCTGCCTGCGTCATACTCTCCCTTGTGCACCATTATTGCTGACCCTTCGAGATTCGCAGTTGCCAGCACAGTCACTGAGATGTTCTGGTTGATGCTCTTAGTGAGAGCAGGAGCTACGCCCAGATAGCCCATGTCTATCTGTCCGGCCAAGAAGCCATCCATTTCATAGGCCCCGTTCTGGTACTGCAGCAACTCTACTCTGAGCCCCGCTTCTGCGAACCAGCCCTTCACATACGCAATTCTCAGAGCCAGTTGATGAAGATCTTGGGCCAAGTATCCGATTCTAACATCCGGCGATGCAGGAGCAAACCAAACCATAACGGCTACTCCAGAGGCAATGACGATGAATACCACGGCTATTGCAGCAACCTTCTTTCTTTCCATGTATTCTTCCTTCCGGATGCAGTCTGGGCTTCGTGCCCATATCGGATGCTACTGGTTTTAGCGTGGCGAAGCCACATATTAAGGATGACTCAGAGGCGACTCATAACAGTAGGAATATTAGACCGACCTCAGTACCATATCAGCCATGTCGCTTCAGGACAGAGTGCCCAAACAGCTTTTGCTTGGCGACTCAGTCATCTCAGTCACGATGGAGAATGACGTGGCGGTCTTTCCTACCAGCGAGTATGTGCTGGTGGAGATCTCTTCGAAAGCTGGAAAGATAAACGTGCCCAAGATCTCTACTACCATACGCAACCTTGTGAGGAACGACAAACGAATCGTTGCCATCAGGGGATATGGCTTCAAGGGTATTGGGCTGGCTGTCCGTGTCGCTCATGAGCTCAAGTTGATGGAACAGCGGTTCAGGTACGAGATGACCTTCGATACCTTCGACGCGACTGACTCAGATAACAAGACGATTACGAGTGTTCAGATCGTCATCGTGCCGCCAGCGTGAACTGGTAGGCTCATCTCGAAGTCGGGGCTTTACATGGTACCAATGGTGACTCGGAAACCTATGAAGAGCAGGGAAAAGTCCCAGCCGCTACTTGTCAGGGCAAAGATCACAAAAGTGAAGTTTCCTGAGAAGTGTCCCGTTTGCTTGGGGGAGCCAGAGGATCTCATATCAATAACTGTCATGGAAAGCTCGCACTTCGACCGGTCCGCTGATAGCTCCACAAGTAGTTGGAGTGACGGCAAGGACAAGGTGGAGATGGCCCTCGCTGCCGCACAGGGCGCGGCCACATTCTGGGTGCCAACCTGCAGCGTTCATGGCAGCCGAAGTCTTAGGTCAGGTCCAAAGAGGTTCATGGCTTGGGCGGCCTTCTTTGTCCTGTTCTATCCCGGTCTCTATTTCACCCTTGGAATAATGAACGCAGTATACAACCCCAGACCCCTTCTTGAGCCCCTCTTGGGCCTGGTAGTGACTGCTTCCTTGTTAATCCTCCTTGCTTTCTGCGGCTACTACGCCCGGGCAATAGAACGAACGCTCAGGATTGTCAGAATAGACAGGCATGAAGATGCTGTATACGTGGACATCAGAAACAGGGAATATGGAAAGCTGTTCATGGAACTGAATGCTGGCTACGCGGACATTGTCGACAAGAAAGGCCAGCCGAAACCGGCGGACTAGGTGCAGAAACGACTGACATGGACGTACTTGCTCAGATAAGCATAAACGCACATGATGCAAAACAGACTACAACAGCGGAGGGATGAAGGATCCGTCGTAAGGACGTCTTCTTGTTCTGGCTTGCACTGCTGCTCGTGGCGCCCATCTGTCCTATCACGACAGCTCACGATGAGCCACGAGTGACGGATGGCCTTGAAGGGCCTCGACCGAGCCTCCAGTCAAGCTCCTACTCAAAGCACGATCCAATCTACATATCAGGGAATGACGGCTTCGCCTCATGGCCGGGCACAGGGAGCAAGCAGGATCCCTACGTGATAGAGGGCCTGAACATCACAAGCCCAGAGTATTGCATCTATGTGTCTCATACGACGGCATACTTCGTGATTCGAGAATGCATATTGAGGTGCACCGGTCGGGGATGGCCAGTACTAGCTCTGACCCATGTTTCGAATGGTGTAGTCAGGCTCTGTGCTTCTCTTTACGGTAGTGATGGTGTTGGTATTCTCTCCTCGGTGAATTGCACCGTCGAGGACTGTATCATGAGGTGGAACGGATTCGGCATCCGGATGTCAGGGGCTGACAACTGCATACTAACCGGTAACAGGGCGTACTTGAACATAGAGGGCTTTGATCTGGTCAATACGACGAATACCCTGGTAATGAACAACACTTGCTTCCGAAACGCAGTGACCGGAATCAGAGTGTCATCGGACTCTCGTCAGAACAAACTCGTTCTGAACAGTCTGGGGTGGAATCCGTATGAGGGAAAACCATTTGTCAATGCGATGGACGATGGCCAAGTCAGCCTATGGGACGACAATGTCAGCAGGGGAAACTTTTGGAACGACTGCACAGGAACGGGAAGCTATTTGATTGGAGGTACGGCCATTTCCCGTGATCACTACCCATCGATACTCCTGGACACGCTTGCCCCCGTTGTGGACCACCCCAACGATGTCAGGTTCGAACTGGGTGATACAGTACCCTCTGTTACTTGGCGAGCTCGCGACAGGTTTCCAGACAGATATGTGCTCTTCTGGGACGGAGAACCGATGTCTTCAGAGATGTGGAGTGGGGACGACATAAGCGCCTCACTCGCGGCGCTTACCATAGGAACCCACAACAGCACGCTTCTCGTGTACGACATTGCAGGAAACACCGCTGCGGACACAGTCATAGTCACCGTGACTTTTAGTATCCTCAGCGGCCTAGGTACAGACCTGATCGCTGTTGCATCCGCAGTCAGTGTTGTCCTAATAATCGCCAGCATTCTTGTTGTCAAGGCGATGCGGTAGAGCGATTGCAGCTCTCACATCGCCGGGGCAAATACGAAGATACATAAGCATCACAAATTGAGCCGAGGCAAGATGCTTCCCTAGTAGGTAGTGGTGATTGCAATGGCTCTTGACTTTTCGAAAGGCATCACTGAAGTGCGATGGCACGGACGCGGCGGCCAAGGTGTGGTCACCAGCAACCAGATGCTGGGCAAGGCCGCTCTCTCTGAGGGCAACTACATCCAAGCCTTCCCTGAGTTCGGCCCAGAGCGAACTGGCGCGCCTGTTCGAGCCTTCCTGAGAATTAGTAAGAGACCCATTCAACTGTATTCTCAGGTCTACCAGCCGGACATAGTGGTCTGCATTGACCCCAGTCTTCTCGAGGTGGTCAATCCAAGTGAGGGACTGAAGAAAGATGGCGCACTCGTTCTGAATACCACACTGACCCCTGGGCAGATCAGGAGCAAGTATGGCCTGAAGGGTGGGAAAGTCGTCACCGTTGATGCAAGCACGATAGCAATGCAGATACTTGGACGACCTTTCTACAACATGCCCACCCTCGCAGCGGCAGTCAAGGCAACGGGCGCAGTGAAAATGGAAACCGTGGTTGCAGAGGTGCTGAGCCGCTACCCAGGCAAGGTCGGAGAACTGAACAAGAGAGCAATGGAGCGAGCAGCCTCGGAGGCGAAGATTGAATGAGCAAGAAATCCAGCGAGATTCCGATGGCTGGCAACATTCTAGAGCCAGGCAATGCGAGAGAGTACAAGACGGGCGGGTGGCGAGCTGAGCGCCCCAAGCACAACCCGGAGGACTGCCTCTGGATGAAGAACGGGACCTGTGGCTTGTGCAGCATCTTCTGTCCTGACAATGCTATCAAGTTGAGTGAAAAGGATGGCAAGTTCCTCTATGCTTATGATTATGACTACTGCAAGGGCTGCGGGATTTGCGCCAACGAGTGCCCAAAATCGTGTATCACTTTGGAGGCTGAGTGAGAGATGGCAGCTACTGCAAAGGTGACGAAACCCAAGGGGTCAATCGAGGGGCTGACTGGCGATGCTGCCATTGCATTTGCTTTCAAGCAGTGTGACATCGACGTCTTGTCCGCCTACCCGATAACTCCTCAGACAATCATTGTGGAGGACTATCAACGTTTCTCCGCAGAAGGCGAAGTCAAGACGAAGGTCATCCCTGTGGAGTCTGAGCACAGCGCAATGTCGGCCTGTATTGGAGCCTCTGCAGCAGGGGCAAGGGTGGCCACAGCATCAGCATCAGCTGGGCTGGCACTCATGTGGGAGGTCCTCTACTGCGCTAGCGGAATGCGGCTGCCAATTATCTTGGCTGTCGCGAACCGTGCCCTGTCAGCTCCTATCAACATCCATAATGACTGGAGCGACTCATATGGGGCACGGGACAGCGGCTTCATTCAGATGTACTGCCAGAGCTGTCAAGAGGCGTACGACACGACGATCATGTCATTCAAGATAGCGGAGAATCACAACGTGCTCCTTCCGGCGATGGTCTGCATCGACGGCTTCATCCTGAGTCACAATGTGGAACGTGTGGAACTCCTGCCAGATGACGTTGTGCGTGACTTCGTTGGTGTGAGGGTACCATTACAACCGCTCAACCCGGACAAACCAATCACAATGGGTCCCTTGTGCCTGACTGACTACTACTTTGAGTTCAAGGAGCAGGAAGACAGGGCGATGAGAGAGGTGTTCAAGGTCTACAAAGATGTCGAGGCCGAGTTTCAGAAAGTGACTGGCCGCTCATACGGTATGTATGAAACCTACAAGACGAAGGACGCTGACATCATCATTCTCACGCACAGTTCTCCAGCAGGTACCGCCAAGGCAGTCGTTGATGCTCTTCGAGAACAGGGCGAGAAGGTTGGAGTTCTCCGACTGAAGCTGTTCAGGCCATTCCCTGCTGCCGAGCTGGCGAAGGAACTATCAAGCGCCAAGGCTGTAGCTGTCTTTGAGAAATGCCTGTCCTTTGGAGCACCGGCAAATCCCCTCGCACTTGAGGTGAGGGCAGCTCTCTACGACCTGCCCAAGAAACCCATGGTCACGGACTTCGTGGTTGGGCTGGGAGGACGTGACGTGCCGCCCACGACGATTGTCGAGGGATACAACAAGACAAAGCAGTACTTAGAGAAGGGGAAGGCTCCACTCTACGAAACTCTGGGGGTGCGAAAGTAAATGTCGATGAAACTGAAGGATCTGCTGCAGGCTCCAGAGGTGTTGGGATCAGGCCACCGAATGTGCGCAGGTTGTGCTGCACCTACCGTGATCAAGTTGATGGGCATGTCGCTACGCGGCCCCACGATTGTGTGCAATGCGACAGGCTGCCTAGAGGTCGCAACTACAATCTATCCCTACACTGCATGGAAGATCCCGTGGATACACGTGGCATTCGAGAATGTCGCAGCTGTTGCATCAGGCATAGTCGAAGGCATAAGTGCCATGCAGGAGAAAGGTCGGTACAAGCAGGAACACGTTGATGTGATTGCTCTGGGAGGGGACGGTGCCACATTCGACATAGGCTTTGGCGCACTGAGTGGAGCACTTGAACGCGGCCACGACTTTGTCTACATGGTCTATGATAACGGTGCCTATCAAAACACTGGCATACAGAGGTCAGGGGCTACACTCCCAGGTCAGGAAACGACGACCTCTTGGGCTGGTAAGGCGGAGCCTGGTAAGAGACAGAGGAAGAAGCCGATTGCCGAGATCGTCGCCGCACACAAGATACCCTACGTGGCTACCGTCGACCCATTTCATTATCGTGACTTCATCACGAAGTTCCGCAAGGCGCTCGAAGTTGAGGGCCCTGCATTCATCCACGCATTCTCGCCTTGCCCGAGAGGTTGGCGATCGGAGTCGTCAAAGACCATCGAGTTGGCGAGACTGGCAGTCGAAACTGGTATTCACCCGCTCTATGAGATCATCGATGGCGAACAGTATGTCATGTCAGCTCCGAGCAAGAGCCTCAAGGAACTGAAGCCGGTGGACGAGTTCATGAAGCTACAGGGTCAGTTCAAACACCTCTTCACTCCGCAGTGGGAGGACTTCAGAAAGCAGGTCCAGCAGCAGATCACCACAGACTGGGAACTGCTAAAGAAGAAATGCGGCGTCGAGTAGACTCATTCCGTGCATTGGAGGACATCTGCCTCCGGCAGCTGTGCTTCATGCTACAATGTGGATTCCATACAATAGGCGTATGATTTCGCTAGGTTGTGAGTGAGCAGCAATCAACAAAATATGTTAATATGTGCCGAAAGGGACACCCTGCTTAAGTCCGAATCATGGTAGTGCGATTCACGACGGAACTTGACCAACACGGAAATCGGAGAATGAATCGATGACCTGTATCGAGTATAGTGCCACAGACAACAAGTGCAAGGTGGACAACTTCAAGTTCTACAAGGGCATGCAGAAACCCTGTGACTTTGTCGCAAAGCGCGACAAGTGTCCCAGGCTTGTTATGAAGTAGCAGCATCTGCTTCTAAGAACCTGCCTACATTAGACTAGAATCTTAACTCGGAAGAGATGCCTAAGAGCGGACTGCAGTCCCTTCAACTCCACTCCTCAGTCCATATCATCGACGTAGACACGATAGACAGCTGGGCTCTTTGCCGACAGCCACTACGAATCGCCTTTGCATGCAAAAGATGGATGAACAAGCAACTGCGACCTCACGCATGACTCAGGGATTCGGAGGAAGAGTTATTTGGCGTATGCTGGCCGTACCCGGTCGCTAGCGGTGATGCTTGGATGAAAGCCTATGTCCTGATCAAGACTGCCGGAGGCAAGGAGGATGAAGTCCTACGGAAACTCCTGAGCCTGTCCACGGTTGAAGAGGCTCACAAGGTGTTCGGGCAGTATGACATTGTGGCAGAGATCCGCGGCAGAGATATGGAAACCATTGTCGAGATAGTCACAGCTCGGATTAGGAAGATTGACGGGTTGCTGGACACACATACGCTGCTTGTGGTTGATCCCGAGCTGGACATGACTTCTTCAAGCCTAGCCTCTTGAGCGTACTTGGCGCACTGCCCAAGCTGGGTCCGTTCGAGAATTCGTTAAAAGGGACGGAACCAGCATAAGGTCCATCGGGACCAAAACAAAGGAGGCAATCGGTATTCCCGCTAAGACCCTATCAAGAAAGCCCTTCGCACTTATGATGCTTGATGAATCTGGAGAACTGAAGCCAGTCAGGCTGGATTCCAGTTTCGTGACAAGCGAAAACGCTGTCATTGTGCTTGATGAGTATCATGACACATGTTGGGTGTGGATTGGCAAGAATGTCGGCATGCCGACGAGGATGCACGCCCTCCGAATGGGAAAGAGCGTGCAGAAAGCAGGCCACAAGGTTGGCACCACAACAATCGGTATGGCGTCGTCACGAATCGTTGAGATAAACGAGAAGAGTGAAACCGACCCGGAGGTCGCTTCCAGCATATCCTCGTTCAGAGAGGCGCTCAGGGCCAAGTGGAAGTTCGAGGACGATATACTGGCGTTCGATGAGAGTCGAGTGACAGGCGGCCCACCCCTAGCGGCAAGAAGAATGGAATCTCGTGCCCCAGAAACCCCACCGACTCTGACTGCAACAACCGTTGCGGCATCCTCTAGACCCCCACCTCCCCCTCCAAGGCAGGTACCGCCCACACCATCTCGAGAACCAAAGGCCAGTATCGCTCCAATGCCGCCCAAGACGAAGCCTGCAGCGCCGGAGAAAGCCGACACGACAGTCGAGCAGAAGCTGGCGTATCTGCTTCTCTCAACCATCAAGAACTCAGACCTTGTCTACACAGAAAGGTTTGAGAGGAATGGCAAGATCGGTTTCAAGATTGAAGCACCCGGGATTGTCGTTGTTGAGGCGATTCTGGATGGCAACACATTGAGGATTGACCCGCCGAGCTTTGGCGACTCTGAGGGTGCATCACGCATCAGGTCAGAGTACGAGTCTTGGATGAGCAAGACCTAGTTGCTGTGGACTGCAGACAGTAGAGGGCACGCTGCCGGCGCCATACTCGCGTCGGGAACCTTGAGATGGGTGCGTCAACTCTACTGTCCACGGACTCGAGACCAATACGTATAGAGAGTCCTCAAACCCATCTTCTTGTAGAGGGCGAGAGCAGGTGTGTTCTTTTCCTCGACTTGGAGATACACCCTGGTCGCTCCCTTTTCCATCGCCCAACTTACCAACGACTGGCACAGAGATGTAGCAACGCCACGCCGTCTGTACTGACTCAACGTTTCGACGCCAAACAGTCCAAGCCAGCCTTGTTCCACAACGCCCAAGCCCACTCCTGCGGTCTGTCCATCCACCACTGCCAAAGCAAACACATGGTCCGGCTGAATCCGCTCAAGTATGCCCTTGCGGGCTTGGAGCACCATATCTTCATACCCGCCAGCCGCGGCATAGGCTGCCAGCCAATCCTTTGTGAGAACAGGGCTTAGATGAACCGTCCATGGCCGCTCCACAGCGACCAGCCGCCTAGCGGTGGCTACCTGCGCATGGACACGCAGTTCTACCGCGTAACCAAGGCGTGCAAGTCTGTCGTCAAGCTCCTCAGGGAAACTCACCTCTGTCATCTGGAACTTCGCCTGAAGCCCACGACGCTCATAGAAGAACTCCGCATAGTCTATGGCATCGTCGAGGTCGATCCCGGGGTCGCCAAGTGGAAGAACGCTATTGGCCCTTCTCGTGATTCCATCATTCGCCCTGAGCTTCCAGCCTCCCAGCTGCTCCATGTCACGGGCAGGCCATGCGTTGGAGGCGACTTCTTCTATCTCACGTATCAATTCGGGCGCTGTCAAGTCTCGGTTCTCCAGACAGAGTGAAGTGTCTGCCACCTTTATACTCGTCGGCATGTGCGGCCCTGCGTCATCTTAATCAGTCTGCTCTCTTCATCAGCGGCCGCGAGGATTGTCTGATGAGTCAACTCCGATGGAACTCTATGTTGGGTGAATGGGTGATAGTCACGCCCAGACGAGCCGGAAGACCCTTTCAGGACAAGGACCGGGAATGCCCCTTCTGCCCGGGTCGCCCGGAAACCAGGGGTCCATGGAGGGTCTTGACGCTCGACAACAAGTTCTCTGCGCTGAGTCCCGACGGAGGGCCGGTGGGCCTTCAGGAGGGCGTTGTAATCGGGGCACCAGCTTATGGTTTCAGCAAAATCATCCTGCTGTCACGTGACCACAAGCAGCAGATCGAAACAATGGATGACACGCAGCTAGCCCTTGTCTTCTCAGAGTATCTTCGCGTGTTTTCCGAGTTGAGCAGCCAACTTGGTATCAAGTATGTAATGGAGTTCGAGAACAGAGGCAGAGCCATCGGAGTGAGCCTTGACCATCCTCATGCTCAGGTCTACGCATTGCCTTTCGTACCTCCCCGAATACTCAAGGAGGCAGAGCAGTCAAAAATGCTCTGGGATTCCGAGGGCTATTGCCTCATCTGCCAGACCATTGAGAAAGAGGTCAAGTCGGAGGATAGAATCATCAAGCAGACGGAGAACTTCATTTCGCTTGTGCCCTATGCTGCCCGACTGCCATATGAAACGCACATCTATCCGAAGACTCATGTTTCAAGTCTGGTCGAAATGAAGGGGCTCCTTCTCGAACTTGGACAGGTCATTAGGGACGTAGTGAGGAGATATGCCGCGGTCTTTGATGAAGTCGCCTACGTTATGGTGTTTCACACTCGACCGGGTGTCGGGGACCATCCGTATTGGCACTTCCATGTGGAGCTCTACCCGCCATGGCGCGACAAGAACCGACTCAAGTACCTGGCAGGTATAGAAACTGGTGCCTGGACCTATACGAATGATTCGACACCTGAGGAGAAGGCAAAGGAGCTCAGGAGTGCCGTCCAATGATGCAGGTTCCTGAGAGTATGCTTGACCGGCTTCGAGATATGGTCGGACATATTGTCGTACCACCCCTGTTGTCGCGCGCACCCGGCAGGGTCGAGGTCTTGGGGAATCATACGGACTACAACGGGGGAATCGTCCTAGCCGCTACTATTGACAAGTTTGTCTGGTCGCTTGGAATCCCCGCAGAGGACCCGACCATATGCTCGGCCGACTACAATGAGTCGGTTTCTTTCTCTACAGAGGATCTTAGTCCCACAGGGCTGCGCAGGTGGTACGACTACGCAGAAGGAGTGTACTGGGCGCTTCTCAGACGAAAGCATCAGCCCAAGGGAATTGCGGCCGTGATACATGGCGACGTCCCGATTGGCGCAGGGTTGAGTTCCTCTGCCGCGTTTGAGGTTTCACTCACGAATCTTGTGACGCAAATCAGTGGACTCGACCTAAAACCCAAGGACTGCGCCATGGTAGCATTCGAAGCAGAGCGCCTATACTGTGGTGTGGCATGTGGTGTGATGGACCAGTTCACATCACAGCTAGGAAGACCAGACTCCTCACTGGCCATATTCTGCTCTACACTTGAAACCCGGGACATTCCTCTCAGTAGTGATGTGAGTCTTGTCATAACAGACTCCATGATCTCCAGATCTGCCGGTGACGCGCTGAACCAGCGAATGGCCGAGTGTCAGTCTGCACTCAAGACACTCAGACAAGCAGGTTGGCAGATATCCAGCCTGAGCGACGTGACCAGTGATCAGCTGAAGCTTGCGGACAGTGTGCTTGAGGGCAAATTGGCGAAACGTGTACGCCATGTAGTCACAGAGAATGGGCGCGTCCTCCTTGGCATGAAAGCGCTTCAAGAGGGAAGGGTCAGAGACTTTGGAAAGATGATGTATGAGTCTCACATTAGCTCTCGCGATTTGTACGATGTATCCCACCCCCGTCTAGATCTCTTAGTGGAAATCGCCAGAAGGCAGAAGGGGGTCATAGGGAGCAGAATGACGGGGGCGGGATTCGGTGGCGCGGTTCTCAGCTTGGTTGAGAACAAGCGGGTTCCTCAGTTCATCAAACACATGACTGCTGAGTATGCTAAGGAAACAGGACAGATACCTAAGATAATGGCATGCAATGTGCCCGGTGGAGTAAGAGTCGAGCCTGTGCCATAGCTCTACGAAGGGCATGTTTCATATCGACCTTTTGAATTCGGATGTGCGACACTAACATGACAGGGGCCACACCTTTGAAGCCAGATGGAACAGAAGCGATAGTAATCAGTGAAACACACTGGGACAGGGCCTGGTATCTGCCTTTCCAGCAGTTCAGGCTGAAGCTTGTAAGGCTGGTTGACAATCTGTTTCGAATACTGGAGAATGATCCCGAATTCACGCACTTCACATTCGATGGGCAGACTGTAGTGTTGGAGGACTACCTTGAAGTAAAGCCGCAGGAACGTGGCAGACTAGAGAATCTCGTTCGCGATGGCAGGATTGGTGTCGGCCCGTGGTATGTCCTTCCAGATGTGTTTCTGGTTTCAGGTGAGGCACTCCTCAGGAATCTCATGGTAGGTCGAGAGATCGCCCAACAGTTCGGAAAGGTGATCGATGTTGGCTACATTCCAGACCCATTCGGTCACGTCAGTCAACTCCCACAGGTCCTACTGCAATTCGGCTATGACTCGGTCATATTCGCCCGAGGGACGGGAGATGAGATGGACGACCTTGGCTCTGAATTCATCTGGGAGTCCAGTGACGGGAGTGGAATACTGGCACACTGGCTGCCCGAGTCGTATGGCAACATAGCCAACCTGCCCAAAGAGGTGGACGACGCCGTCACAGTAATAGAACAGGTCATGGAGAAGCTCCGTCCGTGGTCACGGATTGGCCTTTGCTTGTTGATGAATGGGTCAGACCATCTCGAAGCTCAACCACACCTGCCGAAAGTGATACAGGCCTACAACAAGAAGCACGACAAGAAGATAGTTCTCAGTACATTGCCAGCGTTCGTCGAGTGCATGCGCCAGCACAAACAGCAGCTCAAGAAGTACAGAGGAGAGTTCAGACGCTCCAAGCATCAGAACCTCCTGTCAGGTGTCTATTCCGCTAGGGTCTATTTGAAGCAGGCGAATGACCGGGCTCAGAGGCTGCTTGAGAGGTGGGTTGAGCCTTGGTGTGCTGCAGCCCAAGTCCTAGGCATGACATACCCGCTTGATGAGATTGGGCTAGCCTGGAAGTATGTACTAAGAAATCATCCACATGATGACATCTGTGGCTGCAGCATTGATCCGGTCCACGACGACATGATGCAGAGGTTCCGATGGACAACAGAGATGAGTGATTTACTGCTTGAGAGAGCTTACGACACCATCACGGGTAAGTGCCAGAGTGGAACTCGGGGCCTAGTGGTTTTCAACCCACTGCCGTACATGAGGTCCGACGTGGCTGTCCTAGAGACCGCTGTTTCGGACATCCGTTTTTCAAAGCTGGCAAAGGTCCAGATCTTCAATCCGTCACTCAAGCCGAAGGATGCGTTGCAGGCCGCCAAGAACGAACTTCACATATCGTTCGTTAGGAGCCAAGGATACGATCCCACCCCAGACGCCACGAGAGAAGTGAAGACCACAACCGGGACACTTACTGAGTTCGAGTTCAACTTCACGGGCATGATGACACTGTTCCCTCAAGTCAAGGACATGTTACGACACTTGTCCACGGTCTATAGGATAAGGGTGAACTCTAGAAACGAGGTGGTTGAAGTCTGGGCTCACAAGTTCGACGCTGAAGACTCGATGGGCGGTGTCTTGTCATTCAAGGATGAGCACGGAAAGCCAGTTCTTGTTCAGGAGATTGGGTCGGAGGTGCGCAAGGATGACAAGGCCCATCTAGTCGCAGACTACGAGGAGTTCAAAAGGACTGCAATATGGGCTGAGAATGTCCAAGGGCTGGGAGCGAAGCGGTATGACCTCTCACTAACAGAGAAGGAAACGAGTGCGAAACCAGTTGCGGCAGTCTGTTGCAACGGAAACATGATTGAGAACGATTTGGTGCGTGTGAGCATACTCAAGAACGGGACAATGACCATCATTGACAAGCGTACTGGTGAGCACTATAGGGGGCTCCTCGAGTTCGAGGACAGTGAAGATGTCGGGGACGAGTATGACTACTGCGCTGCGTATGTTCACAAGAGCGTCAGGTCGGGATCATCTCAGTTCGTTGTTGAACCAATTCTCAAAGGCCCACTCATGGGAAGTCTACGTGTCAAAGGTCAACTCATACTGCCTGTGTCCGCCACGTCTGAATCGACAGCACGATCCGAAGAGACTGTCGCTTGTGACTTCACAACTGAAGTCACTATACAGATTGGCAGTCCGACGGTCCGCATCGTCACAGACTTCAAGAATCTGGCGAAAGACCACAGACTCCGTGTGCTCTTCCCGAGCAGGACTGGTTCCAAGAACTGTCAGGCAGACAGCACATTCGATGTGGTCGAAAGACCAATCAGGCCGGAACCGTCAGTAGGTTGGCGTCAGCCTGTCGCACCCACATACCCGTTAAGGAACTTCGTGGCTATGTCATCAGAGAAGAGAGGGCTGACAGTCACAACGACAGGGATGATGGAGTTCGAGATTCTTGAGGAACAGGAAGGGACAATAGCCGTCACACTGCTGAGATGCGTCGGCTGGCTGTCAACAGTGGGGATGCAGACAAGACCAGAGGCCGCAGGACCTGTCTTGGAAACGCTAGGAGGACAGTGTTTGGGGGAGCATCGATTCATATATGCAGTCACTCCTCACAAAGGCGACTGGTTGAGCGGCGCGTCACACAGCGAGTCGGAATCTTTTCTTCTCCCTATGAGCACTGGGCTCGTGCCGGCGGCAGAGAACGCACACGGTGTCTACGAACAAGGCTTCGTGACTATCGAGCCCAAGACAATCAAGCTGTCAGCGTTCAAGGAATCACAAGACCGGAAGCACTTGGTGTTGCGTCTTTGGAACATCGCTGACAAGCCTGAGAAATGCCGAGTTCGTTTGGGATTTCCCGTCAAGACAGCAATCGGAGCTCGTGCAGATGAAACTCCTGACAAAGCAATGACAGTGCTGACCAAGGATTCTCGCACGTTGGAGTTCACTGTTCACCCAAAGAGGATAGCTACGATTCTGTTGGAGTGCGAGTGATTGGGGGCTGGGACAGCTCATAGAGAGCCATCACGTGTGGTCATGGCAGATTTCTGAAGATCAGACAGTAGCTGTGGTCATAACCATATCCGTACGTGCCACAGCCGTTGTCCTGTCCCTCCCAACCGACAACGACCTCTCCCTCGAAGTAGAACAGCCGTGAGATCTCTCGTGCCAAGTCCCACGCGAAAGGTGTGACCTCTCCGCGTTTGAGGTTCGAGGCCTCTATTACGACGCGCCCATATGGCTTCAGGACCTTCCTGACCTTTGCGTAGACTCTGCCTAGGTCCCGGATGTAGGAGGTATAGTCCCCATCAGTCCTCGAACAAGTAAGAGGGTTCATCCCATCGTCCCGGTTCATGTGGGGCGGTGAACTCATGGCGAAGTCGATTCTTGGCAGTCCGTACGAGTCTAGCCTGAGGGCATCACCTTGGACTATGTTGGACTTATGCCTGACCTGCGACTTGACGAACTCGAAACGACTCCCGTCGAGCTCGATGCCATAAGGGACCCGTCCCATCTCTTCTGCGATCAACATAGTTGTGCCCAGTCCTGCGAACACGTCCAAGACCGTATCTCCAGGTTCTGTATACTTGTCAAGGAAATACTCGACGAGTGCCTCAGGGTACCTATTATCCTGCGACTGGAACTCAGGCGGCAGCAACCGCTTCTGAATTCTCTTGAGTACAATGAAAGTTCTCATTGACTCCCGTCCTCTGAATGGCACAACAACGACTACTGAATCCTCGCATAGCCCTTCTTGATGATTGTATCTACTGCCTCATTCGACTGGTTCGGATAGTCCTTGTTGAAGTGTGCCCCTCGACTCTCTCGCCGCATCCTCGCGCATCTTATTATGAGCTCGGCCACAGCCGCGATGTTACGAAGCTCGATGAGGTCAGGAGTGATTCTGAAGTCCCAGTAGAACTGTTCAATCTCCTTTGAGATGAATTCTATCCTGTTCCTGGCACGCGTGAGCCTCTTGTTGGAACGAACAATCCCAACATAGTTTTGCATGACGCGCCTTACCTCGTCCCACATGTGCGTGATCACGACTAACTCATCAGGATCAGCGGCTTGTCCGGGATCCCAGGGCGGAATGTCTGTATCAAGACGCTGCTTAGCTATGAACTCTGACGCCGCCACTGAGGCATTGTGAGCCAAGACTGCACCCTCGAGCAACGAGTTCGAGGCTAACCTGTTCGCACCATGGAAGCCGGTGCCAGCAGTCTCTCCGATTGCGAAGAGGCCCTCGACATCTGAACGAGCGTTCATGTCGACACGCACTCCCCCGCATAGATAGTGAGCCGCGGGGACAACCGGTATCGGCTCCTTGGTCATGTCGATGCCTGCTTTCAAGCAGGTTTCATAGATTGCAGGAAAACGGTCTTTGATGAACTCGGCATCTTTGAAGGAGATGTCAAGAAGTACATACTCGGCCCCTGTACGCTTGAGCTCATTGTCTATAGCACGTGCGACCACGTCGCGTGGCGCTAGCTCGGCATCAGGGTGATATCTTGGCATGAACCGCTTGCCATCAAGGCCTAGGAGGACCGCGCCCTCGCCCCTGAGAGCCTCAGAGATGAGAAATGACCTGATTCTGGGATGGTAGAGAAGAGTTGGATGAAACTGGATGAACTCCATGTTCGTTATCGTGGCACCTGCTCTATACGCCATGGCCACGCCGTCCCCTGTGGCCGTGTCGGGATTGCTTGTATACAGAAACACCTTCCCTGCTCCGCCAGTCGCCAGGACTGTCGCTTTGGCTGCAAACCGCCGAATGCGGCCAGACTTGACGTCCAGCACGTAGGCTCCTATGACACGGTTGTTGCTGACCACCAAGTTCACAGCCATGTGCTGCTCGAATATGGTGATTCTGGAATCTTCACGTACTCTTTTGGCTAGAGTGACTTCAATGTCCTGTCCAGTGTGATCCTTCACGTGCAGAACTCTGCGGTTGCTGTGACCGCCTTCCAGAGCCAACTCGTATTCTGTCGTCTCTGAAACTCTGTTGAACTGCACACCTAGCTTGACAATCTCCGAGATTTTGGCAGGGCCGGCCTTGACAAAGGCTTCCACTACGTCACGATGACAAATGCCGGCTCCAGCACGGATTGTGTCTTCGATATGACGCTCAAAGGAGTCGCTAGGCGAAACCACGGCGGCGATTCCACCCTGAGCCAGATAAGTGGCAGAGTCCGTGAGAGAACGTTTTGTCACCAAGTCCACGGTGCCCCGCTTCGAAGCCTTTAGTGAGAAAAGCAGACCCGAGATGCCGCTGCCAATCACAAGGAAGTCGGACGTTTGAAGATCATTATCCATGTGTGAACCTTCCCCAGTCATGAACAGTCCTGACGCGTCGCTCACTCTGACCAGAAAGACATAATCGGGGCTTCTGCTTTGACAACTGGTACTCGCCCTGAGCGACGGATATGGACGCGCATGCCGTGAAGACCTGTGCCGAATGTAAGGCTTTTGGCAGAACGAACCTAGAGCAAACAGTATATCCTTGCGGCCTCTGTGGTCAGCCGAGGTGCGAGAGTCACAGCATATGGGTTGCGGCACACGAACTGGAGCAACCCAGTCAGACTGCTAGGTTGGCCCTGAGCCTTGTGACGGAGCACTCTCAACAGGATCCGTGGTACACCTTCTGCGGACGCATGTCACATATCCCAGAGGGAATCTCTATCAGACATGGAGAGGGAAGGATGGCGGGGAGAATGGTCGAGGAGGTTCCCGAGGACAGACGCAAGCCCGGGCTCAAAGTGTTCAGTAGATGGCAGGTCGGGATCGTGGAAGGGGACTACGAGAAACGATGGGCGGCGCAGCACTTCACGCCTGCCTGCGCTCTTGCACCACTCATGACGCTCGTTGCCCGCTTCGGTCAGGAAGAGGGCCCGCCTCAGAAGCATTTGAGAAGGCTCTATGACTCGGGCATGGGGCCGACCGCCGCCAAGAAGCCTATACTCTTCCAGACAACCTTCAAGGATCTCGAAGCACGAACCGGCAACGCTGAGGACTGGTCGGAAATCATCAAGTACATCTGTTCGAGATGTGGTGTCGTGATCTGCCTGAACCGACAGTCGCTCTTCTACGATGAGATTACCTTTGGCAGACTGGTGAAGAAACCCGAAACGGTTCTACGTATATGAGAAGGAAATCATGAGGGCAGAAGATATCTGGGAGTTTATCCTCTCATCACTAGGAGCTCAATCCCGAAATGAAAGAAGTGGGCCGGTTCAGCCGATTGAGGTCCCACAGTATGTGCAGGTTGCAAGCTTGCCCTTCCTGACTAGCTCCGCTTGTGCTGGTGGTAACTTGGCAGCACACATCGGACACAGCCAGATTCTCATGTCCTTGCCGGGCGGGCTAGTGGAATCGCCGCCTATGTCGGCCAATGCCTTTTCCGCCCAAGAGGCGAACTTGGGCTGATCTATGGCGTGAAAGTCAGATGCAGCGGCTTTCAGAAGAGTCTGAGCATCTGCAATCTGTCCCGTACCCCGGTATGCAGTCGCGAGCCCAAGAGCACTCCACGCTGTGTACCACTTGCTAGCTGCCTTCTTCGCGAGGTCTAGACCCGCCTTGAATGCACCTACAGCCGATGGATAGTCCATCTTCCGCAGTGCTATTTGGCCAAACCCCCACTGGGCTGCAGACTGATACAACGGACTTGCGGTTCCCACTGCGTCCCTTCTCAAATCCTCGTAGAGCTTGCCAGCCTTGGAAAAGTCCCGGGCATTCAGGGCACAGTCAGCCATCACACGGAGAGCCTCAATCGCCCTGTCGTTCTGTCCTCTCTTCAGGAAGAGTTTCCTTGCTTCCTCTGCCTTCTTGAGCCCTTTGTCGAACTTCGAGGCACTGTGCATCTGCACCGCCTCCTGTATTAGTTGCTCTGGATCGGTTGGCATGGACAGTGACTTGGTCTACTCCGATATAAGCCAGTTGCCATCTGGCTTCCGACAATGTGGGCTCTCGAAAAAGGCTACAATCTTGAACTCATCGGTGGAACGTGATAACCACACTCTCCCAGAGCGGCACGATTCGAAGGTGTGGCTGTTCTGCACTGCCAAATCGGTTTACAATGCTGCCACCGTATACCTTGACCATTGACAGCGCGCGAGTAGTTGGTAGGTACACCTCAAGTTCCCGGGGCAGAGCCTCGGTCCAAACTTCGATCTGATGCTGGTTGGTCGACGTGCCAAGCTCCACGCGGACCCTGCCACCACCTACAGGTGCATTGGCTAGGGTGAGCTCATTGCCCGAAGTGTACCAATTGTCTGGAATCGCAGGCACGACGATGAGGTCTTCGCCGTCCTCAATCACAATCATGTCTCTAAGAAGAAGAAGCATGTCTGAGGCCGCAACCACGCTAAGGCCGCTTCCACGAGTGCCCTGACCTGTCTTCAGGTCGGCCCAGTCCGGTAGACCATGATACTCAGACAGTAGCTTTTGGGCCGCGTGGATCGCAGTTTCAGCTGCCGCGCGATTCCTACGCATTACCTGGTAGTGTGCCGCCCGGAGTGCAAGATGACTTGAAACCTCCTCGGGTCGTCCCGGAAGTCTCAACACTCCCTTCGTGAGATACCTGCTGACAAATGTGCTGGCCACACGGTCCAGATAACTGGGATCAATCTCAGACGTCTGAAGAAGTGCCACTGTACCGAGAAGAGAAACCGCATCCAGAATGCCCTGTTCGGTGGGTGCTTCCTTGGCCCGGGCATCGAACTCTGCTAACTGTTCCTTAGAGCAATCCTTGATGAACGCTGCATACCTGCGGGCGATCTCTGTCAAAGTTTGCACCCGTGAGTCCTCGCCAAGCGAGTGATATGCTGCCGATGCTGATTGGAGGAACGCAAGGGCCCAAGCAGCGCCTGCAAAGTCCGAAAAGGATGTGAGCCTTGGCGGCGGAGACCGCGGCCGAAGAACCCCCAGTGCAGGGCTTTCCACCCGGGCTGCGTCACCGACTACCGCATCAGTGTTCAGGAGCGATGACTGGGATGCAGTCTGGGTTTCAGTGGCTTCAGTCCCCTGCTCGGTAGCCTGAACGGCTTCTGACTTGACTTCCACAGGGTTCGGCTGAAGGTATTTGTCAGCACTCTTCATAGTATCCAAGACGACTTTGTCAATCATAGGACGGATCTTCGCCAAGAATGCACCATCGCGTGAGTATCGAGAAGCTTGGAGCAGACTCCATGCGACAGCGGCAACATCAGACACTTCTGCAGTATGGCCCTGAACAACCTGCTCTGCAAGGTCCGAGGATGCTTCCTTCACCAAGTCGAGAGATCCATACCTACTGAGAGCGCACAACACTCGAGCACGCTCGGCCCATGATAGAGCTGTGCAATCGTCGCCTTCAACCTGAAGAACAGCGCGAGCCTTCATCGCCAAGATCGCTTTTGACTGTGCAAGCGCCGGGTCCCAGTCCCTTTCTGGGAATCTCACGCTTAGAGTCGTCCCGGCGAACTCGAACCAAGACTCAACTGCAGTATCACGAGCATGAGTGCCCATGTGGAATCGCGGGGACTGGCCGGTCTTGGCAATACGACCCAAGGGAGAAACAAAGAAGAAGGTATCAGTTCCTGCTGGCTTAAGGCGCACATCAAATCGGAGCACAGATGTAGCAAGACCTCTAGCCGTGGAAAACTCCCTGTCGAAGCGCTTCGAGGGTTCGTTCATTGTCTTGACGAGGTTCGGATTGTCTGCAGTAGTCATGAGAATGGAGTATGGGTCGTGATCCAGGAGAATCGCAAGCATACCATTCGCATAGACAGCTCTACGTGGTGAATCATACTCGATAGCCTCGATAGGCTCTACCCCTCTCACAGACATCGGTCTCAGGACACAGTAAAACGTGAACGTCACTCCGACCAGCGATAGGTTACGGATCTGGATCTCGTTATAGACTGCCTCGCTCCTGTCTTGCTTGACATGATACACGAGCCGCGAGAACCCAACTGGTCCGAGCTGTGTCTTCCATTCATAGATCTGATCCTCTGTGGACAGGAGAACAAGTCGTGGACCGGTGTCAGTTACCAATGCGGGGTGAAGGATTCCGTCAGGTCCTTGCGGCCAGAACTCGATAGACCCACAGTCGGCGTTTGCTGTGAGAAGACCGCTTGGATCAGAGGTCGCACAGGCCAAGCCGCCCACACCACCTACTATCGTCCAATTCCTGTGATGGTTGTTTACCAGAGGCCGATCATCAGACGGACTTCCCTGGCGGGGTCCAATGGTCTGCAGTACCCAGTGTGGCAACATCCATCGCTCAGCCCGACTGTAGACCCTCCCGTTCAAGCGTGCCCTGAGCGTTTCAATCTCTTCGCACGGGGAAGACCCATCCGAGGACGCAGCGGGCAGTCTGTGATTTGCAGCGACTCTCCTGAAGCGTTCCAGTGTTGAGCCGTCGTTCGTTGCCATGAGCATACGCCTCCAAAAGCGTCCTTCATTCAATGGGTCTACGAGGTTATCCTCAGTCGTTGGCTATGGATGTCTATTCTATTTATGTATTGAGCGGAGGTCACTCTAGATAACAGATATGGACTAGAGCACAGTTATCGAATCGGCGGCTCTACTAAACGCTTAATAGTTGACCAGTCTGAGAGGCTGCAGCGCGCCCACCGCGGGGTTACACGTACACGACTGCCGCCTGCAGCTCACTCGGAGTGAAAAAGGATGGCTGAAGCTTTCACCAGGCCTCGCCGCCGCATTGCCAACATGATTGCCAAGGAACTGCGCCTTATAGTCAAGGACAGGTTGGCCCTATTCTTGATCTTCATGCTCCCTGCGGCATCCATCGGAGTCTTGTATTGGGTTGTTGGCATGAGTGACCTAGGAGACATCCAGTTGGGTGGAGGGAGCGGTCAGGGGGGCAACGGCGGGGATTCAGGAACCGGGAGTGACGTCGTGTTGGGGTTGATTGACCTTGACACTACGAAGACCTATAGTGGCGAGGACCTGTCGGAGAACTTCACAGCCTTTCTCACAAAGCTCGTCAAAGAACTCATAATCTACAACAACACAAGTGATGCCTTTCAGGACCTCTATGACAAGAAGATATCAGGATATGTGGTCATCCCAGACGGCTTCGAGGCTAACCTCACGATAAATGAGCCCACATACGTCGAAGTCCATATGGATGCAACTGCTCTGATTGAGCAGAGCACAGTGATGGGGACGGTCCAGGGAGCCGCCATAATGTTCAGGGCCTCAAGGATGTGGATCAGGTCTGAGGTCTTTCCCTCTATGATAATAGAGTTCGCACCAAAGGGAGGCTACATCGCCACTGCATTCGGTGGGTTCATTGTCGTGTTTTCCAGCTACCTTGGGATAGCGATGACTGCTGCGCAGTCCATAGTGGGCGATGTGCCTCTGCGCAGGATGCTTCTCACACCGACAAACAGGCTTGAAGTCATTGTCGCCAAAGTGGCGGCATATGTCATCATTGGGTTCTTTCAGTCCCTTCTTCTGGTTTCACTTTGGGTAGTAGTCTTCAGTCTGAATCTCAACACGAGCTTTGGAGTCCTACTGATTATTATGAGCTTGACATCTCTCACTGGGTCAACAACTGGCATACTGATCTCCGCAGTCGCCTCGTCTAGGCTTCAAGCCAATCAGATGTTCCTTTTCGTGATGTTCGGAACAATCATCCTAGCGGGGTTCTTCGTCGATGTCGGGGTTCTTGATGAGTACATGCCAATGAATCAAGGTCTCAAGCTGTTGATTGACACGGCGTTCAAGGGTCTCTCGCTGATTGAGGTCATCGGTCCAATACTGAAGTTGCTTGCATTCTCTGTGGGTGCTATCCTGATTGCCACATTCGTCTTTTCAAAGAAGCCAACACTGGGGTAGGTGAGAACGGCCTTGGTCGAAACATCTGGTTCTGAACCGGTCTTGCCTCAAGAGGTGCCTTCCTTCGTTGAGGAGGCGTACTTCTCTGGTGCAAGGATTGGTGACGCGATAGACTGGTGTATCCGGAGACAGGACCGAGAGATTCACTGCGAGGTCCAAGGAGTACTCACCTCTTCAAAGGCCGAAGTGAGATTCAAAGCACGGGTACTGAGGTTCAAGAAAGGCGTCATAACACGTAGGATTGTAGTGCTCTTGGAAGAGGACATGCGTAGAAAGAAGACAGGCGACCTCGACCTTGTTCTTACGGTTGGTAGCGAAGGTGCCGCACAGGAGGATGTCGCAGCAAGCCAGCTCACTCTCCAGAACTACCTGAAGAGAAACATGTTCGATGACCTCTACTACGACGGCAGAGAACTGCAGCAGGCGGCCAAGGACCTCTCCAAGATGAAGAGCAAGGAAATCCTATGCACAATTTGGGGTCATCGCGCCTCAGACAAGCTGCCAATGACAATCAAGGGTAATCTGGTGAGCTCTACAACTAGGGCAGCGCCCATACTGCCTGAGGGCTTTCTTGAAGTCCGAGTGGAACCTGAGGACACAGTGGGCTCTCCAAAGATCTACTTGGTGGCCCAACCTCAGCTTTTCATTGGGCCTTTCTCAAATCCGGTCCTCACGGTCATAGCTGAGAAGGTCTACATCCGGCCCTTCGCTTGGAAGGAAGCACCGGTCTATAGGGACGTGCTTGTAGCACGGAATCTCACTGTCACCACAAAGGCAGGAAAAAAGCTGATCGAAAACGTTTCGTTCGCCATTAGAGAGGGAGAGATGCTCGCCATAATCGGAGAATCTGGTGCCGGAAAGTCTACCTGCATCAAAGCTCTGATTGGGGACATACCGAGCACGGGTGTCGCGAGGATTGCTGGTATAGACTCAAGGAATGCACAGAAGGTCCGCTACTTCTTCGGCTACTGCCCGCAGGACCTGAGCTACATGTACGATACATTCACTCCGCTCGAGAACATCGTCGCCTTTGGAAAGCAATATGACATTCCTGAGTGGCAGCTCATAGAAGAGGGTAAGACTCTGCTCAGGGACTTTGGCATCATGGAGAAGGGTGGCAGCCCTACTGGAAAACTAAGTGGCGGACAACAGCGCAGAGCATCAGTCGCCATAGCGCTTGTCCATAGACCGAAAGTGCTGCTCATGGATGAGCCTACAAGCGGACTGGACCCTGACAACAGGAATGAACTGTGGCACTTCTTGGACATGGTCAACAAGGAGTACGGCACGTCTATTGTAGTCGTCACGCATTACCCAGCCGAAGCAGAGTTCTGCGACAAGGTCGCCGTCTTCCTCCGTGGCAAGAGCCTTGTGGCATTCGGGAGTCCTGCGAAGCTGAAGGAGTCACTGCCTTCAAGGGGCTTTGCGGTAGGGGTTGTGCTTGAGGAAGTGGACCCTCGAGCAAGGAAGATGCTAGAGGGAGTGCAAGGAGTGTCATTCGTGCTGCAGCGAGGGGAACTACTGAAGGTCTTTACTGAAGAGCCACTCGAAACGATTGCAGAGAAGTGCATGACAACACTCAAGGAAAACAGCATTGGCGTGAAGATAGTGAAGACAAAGGCATTAGCTGACATGGTCGACTACTACATTGCCATAACAAGAGGGCTTGTCACAGGTACTATCGAGAAGTGATCTCATGCCGGCATTTAGGCGAAGAAGCAGAAGAACCGTCACAAATCTCGCGACGTTCCTAGTGACTGTGTTGGTAGTGGTGAGTTCCCTAGTCGCCTCCATGTCCATGAGCCCTCTCAATGCCGTGTCAGCAGAACCTGCCGCGTATGTCGATGAAACCCTGCTAGGGTACACCGCGTCAGATGAGAGATTGGACTTGCTTGTTGGCTATCGCCCTGAAGCCGGTGAGATCAAGGCGCGTTTCGCTATAAAGATGGCAGACAAGTCAGCCGAGATCATTGAATCCTTCGAAGAAATGGGCATGGTCCGAGTGAAATTGCTTGGCAAGGCCATCATGGAATTGGCAGAGAATACTTTCGTGACAGGCATATGGTCGAACGAGATGCGGGAGCTGAGTGCTTCTCTCGATCAGCAAACGCCAGATGTCCTGACAACGGACTATCAGTCGCCTGTTGACACTGTGGGGGCCAGAAACCTCTGGGACAAGGGATACAACGGCACGGGAGTTGTTATTGCTGTACTCGATACAGGTATCGACTTCCTTCATGCGGATCTGGACGACTTCGATGATGACAACACTACTGTGGACTCTAAGGTGACAGCCTATGCCTCCTTTGTGGAAGGCGACACTCTCCCCATAGACATCATCGGCCACGGTACGTACGCTGCTTCGATTGCGGCCGGCACGGGAAGCAGATCTGGGGGGCTCTACGCTGGCATCGCACCCGGAGCGACACTGCTTTCCGCGAAGGTGACATTGGGAGGTCTTCTCACGGCGCCCAGCTGGATTGTTTCTGGTATCGAGTGGGCATGCAGCAGAGGAGCCGACATCATACTCATGCCGTTCAACACATTCGGTTCCCCTGGCGATGCTGTTTCGGTCGCTGTGAAGACCGCCGCTGAGAGAGGAGTCTTCGTCGTGGCCGCCGCGGGAGATGACGGGCCAGACTACCTGACGATAATGTCGCCTGGCGGAAGCGCTGCGGCCTTCTCGGTTGGAGCTTATGATACTGACAAAGACGAAGTGGCCGCATTCTCGGGAAGGGGACCCTCTCTTGACATGTTGGCAAAGCCAGACATTGTCGCCCCGGGTATCGGAATCATCGGAGCAAGAGCAGGCAATGCGCTCTCACAGGCCGGATTCGGGTCATTCAACCTTGGTGACTTAGGTGGACTGTCTTCACTGCTTGGTGGCTCGTTCGGGGAAAACGTTAATGACTACTATATGAAGGCAGACTCGACTGCTGGCGCGGCCGCAATCACGGCTGGGGTTGTCGCGCTGCTCATGGAAGCTTTCGACCGTGCTACGCCGATTGTTCTAGCGAACGTCCTCAGGGACACAGCGACCCGGCTCCAAGATGGCGCCAACGACGCAGGGGCAGGTCTTCTGAACCTGAAAGAGGCGTTTCGTTTCTTGGAACAGAAGCAGGAACCCATTCAACCACACAACAGGACGACTGGCACCCCACTGCTTGCTTTGGGCCTCTTATCTGCCCAAGGAAGAGATGCTTCAACCACCGTCCTGATGAGCAGCTATGGTACGGCCGTTGTCGCTCTGGATCAGCGACGGAATCAGGAAAGCAGCGTTCACCTTCTAATGGGTATGCTGGCACTTCGATGGGAAAACAGAGGCCCGACAAACCTCATGGAGTTCCAGGTAAAGAGAGAACTCCATCAAGTGGCCATGAACTCTGGGTTGAACTCCTACAACCGTTGGGTCGGGGTTCTCTCATACGATTCCCTGTATGTCATCCTGCTGGTGGAGTCATACAACCTGACAATCTCATCTCCTCTTCCAATCACCGCTTTCAGACTCACACCGTTCATCCTTAACCTTGGTACAGAACCGGTTTCCAACGTGAGCTTGTTTCTCTCCTATTCACTGGACCTGTTTCTTGACGGCAGAGATGATCATGGCAAGTACGCCCTCACGAATCAGCAGCTGTTTGCGTACAGTATATCTGAAGGCTACCAGTCTTTCTATGTTGGTATCAACTCGAGCCGCCCTCTGGACGCATTCGAGGTTGGCAACTCATCGCAGATTTCAGACCACGTGTCGAATGATAATCTGACAGGTTCCACGAACTTCGATGGGACCGTAGGCCTCGCGATGAAATGGAACTTTGGAACGCTGCCCATCAACAGTCCGAAGAATGTTACAATAGCTATGGGTTTTGGAGAGAACCGCACAATGCTTGACCAGTCAATCGCAGCGATGTGGAGTCTCGGACCCTCCTCCCAAGTCGCAAGCCAGAGCGACCTCATGGTTGTCGAGGCAGACATTCCCAGGACAGCAATTGCTGAACATGCATACGAGTCAAGGGCCATCATAATGAATGTAGGAGTCAGTTCCTCCCAAGCTGTTGGTGCAATGATCATTGGACAAGCAGAACCAGGCGGAGCGATGATATTCAGTAGGTTCTATTCGTTCGATGAGGTTGCGCCCTTTCATGCCGAGACACTGACCACGGACTGGAGCCCAACAACAGACGGTATGTACTCTGCAGCGTGGGTTGTTGCAGCGGGAGTTGAGTTTGCCATAGCCCTGTTTGCGAATCCGACTCAACAACTGGCGACAGCAGGCGTGGCGCTTCTTGACGACTTCCTCTTGAGGGATCTATTCGTTGTTGAGCCAATCCCATCCACGTCGGTGTTTCCGAAACAGCTGCCGTTCGCCCCATTCGACATACGATTCCCAGCAGACTTCGGACTGTATACGTTCTCTCTGCAAACGAATGTCCCTCTCGGCAACGTCACAGTGGAGAAGCACGGTGATGCCAGCGACTGGGGCAATGTGACCCTTCCTCCATGTGCTTCAGTGTTGGGATACTACAATTTCTCCCTGTTCATGTTAGTGCCACCCATTACTGTGGATGGTTATCACAGATGCGATTACCAGATTATCACTGAGTCTGGCTGGACGACCAATGTGACTCTTGAACGTGAGCTCCAGTACCCCAGGGCCATGATGCTGCTTGACACTTCACATGGAGGAGGGCTCAGCATAGGAAGTGGACTTGGCACTGGCAACCAGACGGCAGACTCTGGTTCAATGGGAATAAGTGACGGGGTTTCTATCGACCTTGGGAGCCTTGGCAGCCTCTCTTCAATCACAGACCTGTTGGAGCAGTTCAGAATGACCACTTTCTCTGGTCTGTCCGAGATGAAGAAGTCGATGGCCGCCAGAGGCCTAGACCTCATCGAAACCCCAGGTGTGTCGTTGAGTCAAGATATCTTGTCCCAGTTCTCAACCCTATTCATCATCAGACCGTCCAAAGAGTTCAATGCAACAGAGATTGACACTCTGAGAAAGTTCACGGCAGATGGAGGCAGACTCGTGGTACTCGGCGACTACGATGGTCGCGCCAATCTCACCGTGTTGAACGGCCTGCTCTCGCCCTATGGGTATGCAATGGCTGGCAAGCACACAGAAGACAACACGACCGAGATAGTCCACAACTCGGCTCTCGGAGCAGGCTTGCAGTCTGTCTGGCTAGGAGGTGGCACATTCATTGTCAACAACCAGTCACTGTCAGCAGTCATGCTGACTGGCAGACCTGTGGTACTTGTCGACAAGTCACTCCCGGACCTCGTGCTCTTTGGATCCTCACGTCTCTTCATGAACAAGAACCTGCCAAAGTGCAACAACACTCTTCTGTTGCACAACTTCAACGAGTACCTGCTCTCTGACACGCTCACGTGTGTGACCAGCCTAGCGGAGAAGACGACGAGATACCCAGTCGGCAGGAGCGTCTACATCAACCTGAATGTGTCAGACTATGCGGGGCAGCCTGCCAATGATCTGACTGTGTTCATTGCCTTCGAACTGCCAAATGGGAGATTCGCATACTGGATTGCAGGCTTCGTAGAAAGAGGCCTCTACTCAACAAACTTTCCACAGAACTACTACAACTCGTCAGGCAGAGTCAATGGGATATTCATTGTCATGAGAACAGAGGAGTACGCTGGGACCTTTGCAAGCATCAGCTTCGAGTTGTACCTAGTGACAACAACATTGCCCACTAGCGAAACAGAGGCGCTGTTGACATTGCCTCAGGTCGCATTGATCACTTCCGGGAGCGTGTTCGCCTTGTCAATCAGTATGCTGGGACTGAACAGGTACCGACGAAGGAAGAGGATGCGCATCCCTGAGGTGAATCCCGAGATGGCCCGCGAGATAGACAACTCGCTCAACAACCTCCTTGCTGCGTTTATTCAGATGGAGGACCTCATCCATAGAGAAGACCTAGATCGTGTGCAGAAAATAGAGGTCCTGAGGGGTCTGATGAAGGGGCTGGAGGAGGCCCGAAAGAGGTTCGACAAGGTGAGCGACAGCATTGGAGGCGTGTGACATGAGCACCACCCCTCGGCACGAAATTGAGATCGTCGATCTGAAGGTGGCGTTCAAGAAGTTCCTTGCACTCAAGGGAGTATCGTTCTACGCCGACAAGAGGGAGTTCTTGGGTGTTGTGGGCTCGTCAGGGGCCGGCAAGACTACTGTACTGAGAGTCCTGACCGGGCAGATATCACCGACAGGGGGGAAAGCCTTCGTAGGTGGATACGATGTCACCAAAAAGAGAAAACTCATCAGCCTACTTGTTGGCTATGTACCCCAGCTGGAGCACCTCAGCATCTACTACGAGTTCTCCGCACTCCAAAACGCGCAGTTCTTCGGCCGATGTTTTGGCATGAGACCAAAGGAGATTGAGGAAAGGGCCAGAAGCATACTGACAATCCTAGGCTTTGATGAAGACCTGATGACCAAGAAGGTGGAGAGACTCTCAGGAGGAGAGAGAAAGAGAGTATCGATATGCCTAGGGATGGTTCACAATCCTCCAGTGTTGCTTCTTGACGAACCAACGACAGGTCTGGATGCCCATCTACGACATGAAACCCTGAACTACCTGAAGATGCTGAACTACGAACTCGGCACGACGATGGTGATAATAAGCCACGACCTTGAAATAGTGGACTACTGTACACGCGTCTGCCTGCTTGAGGAAGGCCAAGTCAGCCAGTTCGGCACACCGGCCGAGCTGATCTCAACGCTCCCAGGAAAAGGGGAGAGCATCCGACTGGTCTTGCCCAGAATGTCGTCCGCAGTCCTAGAGAGAATTGTAACACTGAAGAGTGTGAAATACTGGGCCAAGGCTGGCCGCAATGCAGTGAAGCTCTTTGTGGACGAGCCGCGCGAGCAGATGCTCGCCATCATAAAGAGCCTCAATGAGATGAAGATACCTTTCGAAGAAATCTCCCTCGTGGATGCGGACTTCTTCGACTATTTCCAGGTCAAACCATGGAAGAAAAGGACCGAAGGTGAGACCCAATCATGAAGACCCTATATGTAGCCCTAGTGACAATGCTGGCACTTGCTTTGATAGGCATACAGCAACCTGCTTCTGAGCAGTTCACCCTGCAGATTGATGTCAGACCAGTCCGCGCTCCATCGGCACTTGCGGCTCTCACACCATTCATGACGGCTTCGGTCTGGTCAAACACAACCGGTTCACAGGTGGTAGACCTTGTGCTGGCGGATGTGGACGGAGACGGCCGGGATGAAGCAGCGGCCATCACTCAGAACGGAACCCTCTTCTTGTTCGCAGAGAACGGTACGAAGCTGTGGCAGATGGACCTCGGTGCTTCACCTTATGCTATAGAGCAAGCTGCGGCGGACGCTGATGCAGGACTGGAGCTGTTGATAGGCACTGCCAATGGCATCCTTGTTGTGTGCGGCAACCAGACCATCGCAACGAATGTCACGCTTTCAAATGCTGTTAGAGCAGTAGCGCCTGTTGACTTCAACGGGGACTCAATAGACGAACTCTCGGCGGGCTGCGATGACTACAGGGTCTACGCCTACGCTCCAAACTCGACTCAGCTCTGGAACTACACAAGCAATGGTCGCGTACGTATGATTTTGGCTGATGACTTCGACCTAGATGGATCGGGAGAGATCTTGTCTGCTTCTGATGGCCGGAGAGTCACACTGCTGGAGAGCAATGGGACAGCTGTCTTCGAGGAGCTGAGTCCCAGCTCCGTCAATGTCATTGGTTCGGGAGACTTGGCAGGCAGCTCTGACAAGGAGGCCATCGTTGGAACCAGCACAGGAACAGTTCGAGTCTATTGGCGGAACGGTTCTCTTGCATTCTCAGTGGCCGCTGGCAACAGCGTTTCTGCTCTGACTACTGGACAAGTCGTCGTCGGGGGCCACACCGAATTCGCAGTCGGAACCTCGGGCAACGAGCTCAGAGTCTACAACTCGTCAGGGTCACTAATGTGGAACAAAACGTTGGGAGGACAGGTTTCTGTACTCAGGCTCCTAGATGTCGCGGGGTTGCCTGAGGACCAAGTTCTGGCGGGCTCTGACGGCGGAGCCCTGTCGCTCTACAACGCAACCGGATATCGGGTCAATCAGACTGCGGTCGGGGGCTTCGTCGGTGTTCTTGATGTGGGCGACTTGGACGGAAATGGCAAGGCAGAGTATGCCGCAGGAGCAAACACGGGACTCATAACAGTCTATGGACTCGACTATGACAGGGATGGTCTTGCCGATGCGAGAGAGACCCTTATCGTAGGCACTCTCTGGGACAATCCCGACACGGACGGTGACCGCCTGAGCGACGGACAGGAGGTCCTCCAGTATCGGACAAACCCCCTCAAGCCCGACTCTGATTCTGATGGGCTCTCAGACTTTGCAGAGGTCATAACGTATGGCACAGATCCCAACAGCGTTGACTCGGATGCTGACAGGCTGACGGACTGGCAGGAGGTCTACCTAGGGACCAACCCCAACCGAGCTGACACAGATGGAGACCAGCTCACAGACTACGAGGAGAACAACGTCACGCTTACTGACCCAAAGGTTGCTGATTCTGATGACGATGGTGTGATCGACAGCCAAGATGACAACGATGGTGATGGTCTAACAAACATCCAAGAAGTGAGACTGACTGATACAGACCCGAACGATGTCGATTCTGACAATGATGGGGTCTCCGACTACTATGACGATGAGGACGCGGACAACCTCGCAAACTGGAAAGAGATCTCTGTTGGAACCGACCCTCTGAACCCGGACAGTGATTCTGATGGTCTGCGAGACGGTGATGAGGTCAAAATCTGGAAGACCGACCCTCTCAGCGAGGACACTGATTCGGACCAGCTGACCGACTACGAGGAAGTGATGACGGTCCACTCCAATCCGAAGCTGGCAGATACAGATGGCGACGGGCTTGATGACTATGCTGAGTTTGTTGCGTATGGTACGAACTCCTCGGACCCTGACACTGACGGCGATGGCCTCAACGATTATGACGAGATACGCGTATACTCAACCAATGCAACCAATCCGGACAGTGATGCTGACGGTCTTCTTGATGGCGCCGAGGTCAACATGTGGAAGACAGACCCCAACAGTAACGACACTGACCTCGACGGCCTCACTGACTATGCAGAGGCTGTGACTTGGCATACAAATGCCACGTTGACAGACACAGATGCGGACGGGCTGGATGACGGCCAGGAGATTCTTACCTATCATACCAATGCGACATCTGTCGATTCCGACCTTGACGGAGTATGGGACAAAGACGAGGTGGACCGTTATCCTATCTTCAATGCCACAAACGCATACACATTCAACAGCACTATCAATGACTACTATTGGGACTACGATGGCGATGGACTCTCGAACGGTTTTGAGATATACATGACCCGGACCAATCCATTGCTCGCAGACACTGACGGGGACGGGACCCTTGATGGTTTCGAAGACTCGGATCTTGATGGTCTTGACAACTACGAGGAACTCGTCGCAGGGACACATCCGAGAAGACCGGACAGTGACGAGGATGGCGTGAAGGACGGTGATGAGGTCAAAGTCCTAGATACGGACCCTAATGACAAGGATACCGATGACGACTCGACAAGCGACTATGATGAGGACTTCGACGGAGACCGGCTGTCAAACGGCATCGAACTGTACATCACGCACACGGACCCGAAGAACGCTCATACTCACGGGGCAGGACAGGCTCGTGACGACTACTATGATAGTGATACCGACGGGCTGTCTAATTGGTTCGAAGTGGTGATGAGCCGCACCGATCCGGTCTACAATGACACAGATGACGATGGCATCCTCGACGCACAGGAAGACCCAGACAATGACAGACTCGACAACATTCACGAGTCTCTTGCGGGGACTGACCCCTTGGTAGCTGACACGGACGGCGACGGACTGACCGACTATGAGGAGGTCTACGAAGCATATACGAACCCCCTGAAGGGTGACTCAGATGATGATGGACTCCTTGACGGCAATGACGATCAGGACAATGACGGCCTGACCAATCTCCAGGAGATCCGAACCTATGGCACAAATGCAACGAACTGGGACACGGATGGCGATATGCTGCGGGACGGGTTGGAGGTCAGCATCGGCCTGAACGCAACTGAGGTTGATACTGACAAGGATGGCCTCTACGATGGATATAACGACCTGAACCACAACGGCAGGCGGGACATGGGTGAACCTGGAGAAGATCTTGATACTGACGGCGTTGTCGACCCCGGTGAAACTGACCCCGCGAACGCTGACACTGATGGAGACGGTCTGAATGATGGAGATGAGTGGACTCATGGTACCAATCCGTTGAGGGAAGACTCGGACAGCGATGGCCTCTTGGATGGTCAGGAGGTCCACAGTTTTGGCACCAATCCTCTGAGCAACGACACGGACTTTGACATGCTGAGCGACTACATTGAGGTCAATGTCACGCGGACCAATCCCTTGAACAACATGACGCATCCAGGAGTGCTAGACTACGACTGGGACTCAGACTCAGACGGTCTGACAAATGGGGAAGAGGTCTATGTTTACAAGACCTCACCTGGGGACAAGGACTCAGACAATGATGGTCTGTTCGACGGATTCGAGGTAGATGGTTTCTCTGTGTCGTTCTACAATAGCAGCGGTCTATTGGAAACAAGGATGGTCGTTTCTGACCCTCTCCAAGCAGACTCAGACGGAGACAATCTGACCGACTACGATGAGTGGGCATATGGAACAGACCCCAGAAGAAGAGACACGGATCGCGATGGTGTCGATGACCACACAGAGATATCCTATCTGTTTACGAATGCCACCCGTTGGTCAACGTTCATGAATGGGACGTCGGACTTCCAGCTTGACAACGACGGCGATGGCCTTTCAAACGGTCTGGAGATATACGGATACAACTCGAATGCTACGAGTTCAGACAGTGATGCTGACGGTCTGCCGGACGGCATAGAGGTGTATATCGTAGGTTCAAGCCCCACAGACAAAGACACGGACAATGATGGTCTCTTGGATTATCTCGAGTACGTGGTCTACAAGACCAATCCCCGGCAGAATGACAGTGACTTTGACGGCCTCTCGGACTACTATGAAGTGTACACATCCCTGACGAATCCGAACAACTGGGACAGCGATGTCGACGGACTCTCAGATGCAGACGAGGTGAACCAGTACGGGACTGACCCCAACATGGCGGACTCTGATTCAGACGGGATAGGCGACAAGAGAGAACTCGACCTTGGTACGGACCCCAACTCAAACGACACTGATTCTGACGGACTGAGCGACTGGCAAGAATGGAAGGTATATCACACGGACCCCGCTGTGGCAGACTCTGATGGTGACGGTCTGATTGACGGGGACGAGATAGGCAATAAAACAGACCCCATGAACCCCGACTCTGATTTTGACTCTCTGACAGATGGTGATGAGGTCAACAAATACGGAACAGACCCCCTTGACCCAGACACTGACCACGATGGACTCGCAGACAATGATGAAGTGTTCAACAGTCATACTGACCCTACGAACGCCGACAGCGACGGGGACGGAGTCAGGGATGACCAAGATGATGAGGACGCTGACGGGTTGACCAACTTCTTCGAAATCTACGTGTACCAGACAAACTGCACACAGCTTGACACTGATGGGGATCGACTTGCGGACGGTTACGAGGTCTTCACGAGTCACACGAACCCAAGAAAGGCTGATTCTGACGGTGATGGACTAGATGACTGGGACGAGATCCTCCGATACTCAACCGACCCCAATGCAGTTGACTCGGACGGAGACGGCCTGACTGACGGAGAGGAGGTACTGACCTTCCACACATTGCCGAACAAGAGCGACACTGACAGTGATGCTGTCAACGACTACGACGAGCTCAAGGTGTTTGGAACTGATCCGCTGAACCCCGATTCGGATTTCGATGGATTGACAGATGGGCAGGAGCTATACATCTACAACACCGACCCATTGAGAGAGGATAGCGATGGAGACCGGCTTCTCGACTCTCAGGAGATAGCCATACACACAAATCCCTTGAGTAACGACACGGACAGTGACCATCTCGACGACTTTGAGGAAGGAAACATCACTCTCACCAACCCTCTGTTGTACAGCACCAAGGGCGACGAGACTTCTGATGCAGACTGGGACATGGACAACGACGCCCTCACCAACTGGCAAGAACTACATCTCACAAAGACAGACCCACGCGAAGCTGACAGCGATAGGGATGGCATTCTTGATGACGCTGACGACGAGGACCGGGATCTCCTGACGAACTATGAGGAGTGCTGGCTGACGAAGACAGATCCCAGAAATAAGGACAGTGATGGCGACGGTGTTTCGGACCTGAACGACGACGAAGACGATGATGGGCTTACAAACGGAGAGGAGTGTCATGTGTACTTCACGGATCCCCTAGTGGAGGACACAGATGCTGATGGTCTCTCAGACTATGAAGAGGCCAAGGAGTACGGCACGAATCCGTTGCTCAATGACACTGATTTCGACAACCTGAGCGATGGAGACGAGGTGAACAAGTATCACACTAATCCGCTGTCAAATGATACCGACAGTGACCTCTTGAGCGACTGGGAAGAGCTTTTTCTCACCGACACTGACCCGCTGACGAACATGACACACACTGGCGTCCTAGACTCTCTATGGGACTCTGACAACGATGGACTAGGAAATCTGGAGGAGCTGCATGTCTACGGTACGAACCCAATAGACCCTGACAGCGACAATGATGATCTACTTGACGGTCGAGAGGTAGAGCTTGGCACCGATCCCCTAGATCCAGACTCGGACAAAGACCTTCTACTTGACGGAGAGGAGGTAAATCTGTATCACACTGACCCCCTGAGCAATGACACAGATAGGGACCTGCTCACGGACTATCAGGAAGCTATTGTATTCGGCACAGACCCCCTGTCGAACGATACTGACTCAGACATGCTCACAGACTATGAGGAGGTCATGGTATACGACACAGATCCTAGGAATCCAGATACTGACTCGGATCAACTGAACGATTACGATGAGGTCAAGGTCTACTTCACAAATCCTCGGGAGAGAGACACGGATCATGATCAGCTGATCGACTATATCGAAGTCACGAGCTCGCATACCGACCCCAGAAACAATGACACTGATTTAGACGGGCTCACTGACGGGCAGGAGTTCCTGACCTACCATACCGACCCTCTGAATCCGGATACGGATCGTGACGGACTCTCTGACTACGACGAGGTATTCGTGTACGGGACCAACCCTCTATCGTCCGATACCGATTCTGATGGTCTTTCAGACGCTATCGACTTCGACCCTCGTGTACATTGGATCTACCCCGCTGGGGCCATCAGCCTGATACTCCTCTTTGGAGTGGTTGTCACCAGACGCTATCGCCACGTGCACCGACCAGCAGCGCCTGTGACTGCGGCAGAGCCCACGAGCCCAGGACTTGAACCCGGCATGGAGGTCGTTGTCGAATACAAGATCCGCGAGGGGAAGGCAGTCTTCGGTGTTGTCGTGCGAAACGGCTCGACCACCCCGATGCAGAACGTACAGATCGTGCTGGCCATACCCGACCTCACGGACACCATAAAGAGTCAGAACATCGGGAACATTGACGCGGGTCTCATCGGTGTGACTGAGATTGACTTCGAGCTTGAGCCAGGTGCTGCAGGCCAGCTCATCGGCATGATCGAGTATGATGCAGTCACCGGTGAACACCGGGTCGTTAACCTCAAGCCAGTGAAGATAACTGCATGAGGATGAGGAGAGACTGGAAACCGTATACTTGTCCGAAGGTTCATAAGGCCTCAGACCGAGGTTGGGAAGTGGCATGGGGTAGCAATGCAGAACGAAGACATCGTCGCTGCAATCGAAACAAAGCTGAGCGCAGTAGGAGTTCAGGACATAGTGGAACCCGAAGAGGTGCGTCCTCCTGCGTTCCTGTCCAGAGACCGTAGAGTGATTGGTGACCTCGAAGAAGAACTGCAGAAGACACTCGAGGCGCTAAAGACCGATGACAGACTGCCCCGCCTCCTATTTGGGCTGGCAAACCTCCATCTAAAGGAGGCAAACTTCGCCAGAGCGATAATCCTCTATGAGGTCACACTGGGGATGGACAGCAAACGAGTTGACGCGTGGCTGAACATGGGGACAGCTTACCTGTTGGCGCGTGAGGCTAAGGACGCTGTCAGCTGTTTCAGCAGTGCCCTCGCAATTGAACCTGACAACGTCCATGCCCTGACCAAGCTTGCGATGGCGCAGCTTGAGATGAATGATCATGAGGGCTGTCTCTCAAACCTCGAGAAAGTGCTCGAGATCAATCCGACACTGTTGAAGGCGATGGTTGGCAAAGGACTATACTTCGCCAAGAGAGGAGACTTCACAGGGGCGACGACATGGTTCAACAAAGCTCTAAAGGTCGATTCGATGTTCTTGCCAGCACTCACTGAGCTTGGGAAGACCTACGTCTCGAACGGTCGGTACGATAGTGCTACAGAGGTTCTTGAGCGCGCACTCAGGATTGACCCGGAGCAGCCGCTTGCACTAACGTTGCTTGGTGACACCTTCTTCGCACGTCGGGATTTCGAGAAGGCCCTGTCGTTCTATGATCGGGCCTTGACCGTCAAGTTTGATGACCCTCATCTATGGATAAAGAAAGCAGACGCCCACAGGATGTTGAGGTCATACAAGGAAGCCGTGGCCGCATATGAAAAAGCCATCAATGCCAATCCCGAGAATGCAGAGGCTTGGAGCAAGTGCGGTCAAGTTCTTGTGCTTTCGAACGAGGTGCCCGCTGCCCTTGAGTACTTCAATACTGCACTGGCTCTCTTTCCAGACAGTGCAGACACAGCTCATCAGCGTGGACTGGTCTACTACTCTCTCGGGAAACTGGAGGAGGCACTTACAGATTTCGATTTGGCCTTCTCATCTGAGCCCGGCAACCCGATTCACCTCTACTACAGAGGGCTCGTACTGGAGAGGCTGAACAGGAGGCCCGAAGCAAGAAGGACGTGGCAGATTGCTGCCTCGCTCTTCAAAGAGGCAGGTGACAACACGAAGGCCGCTGAGTGCTCCGCTAGGATGAAGCGTCTGAGCTGACAGCAGACTCGCTGTCACCGATCCTGATTCGACTCGCATGACTAACCGGAAACGAATTCGTCCTTCAACACCACGACGAGGTTCGTGCATCCTCCTATGCGTGACATACTCTGCAGACACTAGAAGACACGAAGTGACATAGAATAAGATATATAGCGATGACAATCAATGACTTCACATCAACTGACCCTACAACAAATACACGCGAAGCGGGTACGCAAGATAAGTACCCACAATGAAAAGGCTGGGCAAGAAGGAAGATGGCAAAGGAGTCGAGTGAAGAAGGCAAACATAAGCCTGATGGGGCAGATGATGCAACTCCTCCAAAGAGAAACGGCATCAAGATAAAATGGCGAGACTTCGTGGGCTCCACGACCTTTGTCGAGTCTCGTAACTTAGCTCGGTACTCAGGTGTTGAGCGCCTGTTTCTCAAGTTCGAAGGCAACAATCCAACGGGCACTCAGAAGGACAGGATTGCTCTAGCCCTTGCGTCCATGGCGAAGTCACAAGGAGCAATTGCGGTTGCCACGGCTACTTGCGGCAACTTCGGCGCTGCGTTGGCCTGGGCTGCAAGGTTATGCGAGATACCCGCGCACATCTACATACCCTCTGGCTATCATCTTCCTGAGGACAGAGTGAAGAGGATGACTGATGCAGGCGCGCAGATACACTATGAGGAAGGCCAATACGAGGATGTTGTTCTTCGGTCGACAGAGATCTGCAAAGAGAAGGGGTACTTCAACGCCAACCCCGGTGTAGACGGAGTGAGAGAAGTATCTCTGGAAGGGTACGCAGAGATAGCCTATGAGATTTACAGGGATATGAGAAGGGCGCCGGACTATGTCTTATGTCCAGTGGGAAACGGGACAACCTTGGCTGGCATCTACCATGGCTTCAAGAAACTCTTCGAAGCACGAAAGATTGACGAAGTGCCGAGGATGGTCGCAACCAGCACGAGGCGTGGAAATCCCATTGTGAAGTCTTTCCTTCTGAAGAGCAGGACCATGCTAGATCTGGATCGCTCAGAGATAAAGGAGACCAAGTTCAACGAGCCACTGACGAACTGGCACTCATTTGATGGCCAAGAAGCGCTAGATGCACTGTATGCTTCTCAAGGCTTTGCAGACTATGCCTCTGACACGAGAATGCAGGAGTTCTCCCGACTACTACGGGAAGAGGAAGGTCTCAATGTGCTACCTGCATCGGCAAGCACACTGGCGGTCCTGCACGACCTCACGGACACCAGAGTCACAGTGAAGGGTACATTCGTAGCGATACTAACAGGCCGAGACTTCACATAGTATCCGCACCAGACGACCCAGATCCCGTGTCCTTGCTGTTCAATCGCAGTCTCATTGTGAGGTTACCTGTTTCGTCACTGTCGAAGAGAACGAATCCCAGCTTCTCATAGAATCTTCTCAGAGGGAGTCCCTTTTCATTCTTCTCCTCGGTATCAAGGACAATCGCCCTGTACTTTTTCACACGCGCCCATGCCATGGCGGCATTCATGATGAAACGACCAATACCTCTACCCTGCTGCAGCACAGCAAGAGTGTCAAAATAAAAGGTCCGTTCCCACTCAGTTTCAAGCGTGTAACCCAAGAAGAAAGCGTGAGCTTCCTGACCAGAAGTGACAAAGAAGAACAATAGGTCAGGTTTCTCGATTCTTTCCAGTATCTCTTCGGCGGAATACCTCAGCTCCTCCCTGAATGCGGCCACCTCAATCGTTTTGAACCACTTGTAGTAGAGTTCATCCAAGGTAGATGGAAAGACCAGTTTTGCAGGTCGTCCAATCACCCTCGTGAGCTCGGTCTCTAGTGTCCGCCATATCTTTCCCACTTCACTAGAGTCCTGACCACGCTCGTTCATGTCAACACGTCCGGCCGGTAATGGGACGATGTGACCTCATCACTCTCCCTCTACACACTACGGACTAGAGCTTCAGCCCGTGGCGATAACAAGCAGACTCCAGCAGACGTCGCATCAATTCATCATAGGAGTATCCCGCCTTCATCGCCATGAAGGGGAAGAACGAGAAGTCTCTGTGGTCCATGTCGAAGTCCATTCCCGGCAGGGGATTAATCTCCAAGAAGTAGACCTCGCCCTTGTCGTTCATGCGATAGTCAATCCTTGCGAAATCTGGGGCATCCAGATAACGGCAGATATCAGTAGATGTGCGCTCGAGACGCTTCTTTAGATCAGAAGGTATCTTGGCTGGAATAATGTAATGGTCGAGACCATCGTAGATGGTCTTAGCTCTCTGCCCAAAGACGTTCCCGACCTGTGGAGGCAACTTGGAGAAGTCGATTTCGAGAATGGGAAGCACTTCGGACTCCGTTCCGGGTCTTCCTAGCACTCCAACACTGAACTCACGTCCCTGAATGAACTGCTCAATCAGTATTGGTTCCCTGTATTCCTCGAGCATCCCCTTCAGTTTGGAACGCAGATGTGTGATGTCATGGACGACATTGTCCTCATTGATGCCCATAGAGGAACCTTCCTCGTTGGGTTTCAGAATGACTGGATACTGGAAGACAATCTTGTTGGCTTCTTGCACGCTGCTGCAAACATGGAACTCAGCGGTCTTCACACCATGATAGGCGAGGACCTTCTTAGTCCAGGCCTTGTTCAGGCAGACTGCTGTTGACATGACCCCGGCGCCTACATATGGAATGCCGAGCATCTCGAGAATGGCCGGCACATGAGATTCACGGCTTTCACCTCGAAGACCTTCAGCCCTATTGAACACCAAGCCAGGCTTGGTGCGCTTGAGGTTCTCTACTATGTTCTCATCCGCCTCAATGAACACATACTCGTGTCCCGTCGCGTCTATCCCATGCTTGATTAGTTCGATAGTGTGAGGAGGATCGTACTCCACCTCGAACTCACTGGTATCATGTCGTGTATTGAGGACTAGCGCTATCCGCAACGATTCCACCAAGTCTCGAATCTATTGAGGACTTATAACTCTAGCAGCCCACCATGATAGCCCCGCTGGTCTACAGCTCGAATGTCGACAATTCCTCTTTGTAGATTGAGAGCACCTTGTCCCTGAGCTCCTTCGGCAATGAAATCGGATTGTACAGCGAACAGAAGGTCTTGAGCAGCTCATCTTCCCTGTCCTTTGCTTCTTGGTAGAACTCGCTCTCTTTGAACTCATCAATGAGAGCACCTTGTGCGCCCTTCTTGGCGGCTGAATAGAAAGCGAACAGCTGTTCATCAATACTGACGTCCGTGTTCGCATATGGCAAGTTGGACCTACCGCCGAAGAGGGTGAAGAATGGCTTGCTCTCAGCACGTAGCATGTTCTGCTTCAGGCCGATGGCTTCTGGCTTGATACCAGAGGCAACGCATAGCAGGTACATCTTCGCACAGACAGCACAATTGTGGCACCACCAGTAGTCTTTGCCCTGTTCATTCTCTGTGAAACAGCTCATCTGGTACTTGGCCATCTCGGGGTAACGATGTGCAAGAGTACGCTGAATCATCATATCCATTAGAGGCTCTATGAGACTCCCGGTCCGCACTATTCGACCAGAGAAAGCCTGCGTTATCTGGTCGATATGTATGGTCCAGAGATGTGACTGGTCGTAGCAGGGATTCACTATCCACTTGCCGGGCGGGTCCACGTATATTGCCGCACAACTCTGCTCATTGCCGAAGAACATGTATTTCGCATTGTACTGGTAGGCAAAAGGTATCAGATCGAGAGCGTACTCAGTTGTCTGCAGCGCCCACCCAATCTCCGACTTGGGCAAACCAAGATGTGCGTAGTCCCGTAGCCTACCAGTATCATGCTTCAAGATGTGCAGTTCCTTGCCAAACTCCTTCTTGAATCCAATGGCGAGTTGGGTCTTGTGTTTCTCCTCGTAGGTCATACTCTGTTCCACTGCATAGACTGCCTCAGGATCAAGCCCTATTTCTCTGGCAACAGCGAATGTCAGCAGGCTATCCTTACCAAAACTTAGTCCGACCAGTGCTCTCCAAGGCGACTTCACAGGTTCCGGCGATGGATAGACCACTGTCTGGTCTTGAAATCTGTATTCAATGTTGAAGAACTTGCGGACCACCTCACCGGTGTCAGTCATATCGACCTCGGTACAGGAGGGAATGTCCTTGAGGAAGTTCAGCATGAAATACGGTTCCAGCAGAGGTCTGCCGGAGTCATATGATGCAGCCGAAGACTCAAACACCAAGGGCAAGTGCATTGTCGCAGCCATGGCGAGGTTGTCCTTGAAAGCCCGTCTGGTATCTGTCGGCATAGCCTTCCATGTCTCTTCAGGATATGTGATCGGATAGTCGTTGCCCTTGAAGTTCACACTGATGCCATTGTCCGTCATCTTGGTGCGAAAGTTCAGTGTGCCGGTCAATCTCATCATGCGAGGTAGGCGTTGCATTGAGAACCCTTTTCGTAACGTTACACCAGGTCTAGAGGTCGGCTGCATTGAGTTCACCTTACTGAAGTCAGATTCCTGATTAAGACGATGTCATCCACGTTGTCAGTCACGACGAAGTATGATTTCACGGAAGCTCTACCGTGAGGTTCAATGTCGCGCAGAGCAGAGAGTCTGACCCACTGGGTATTCTCATTCATGTTCTCAAGGCTGATGATGTCATCCGTCTTACAGTCCGATATGACGCCCAACAAAAGGCCGCTGTTGGGTTCCTTGAAAGCGGCCCATCCCTCTTCAGGAGTGGGTATGATCTCAGCTCTGTTCATTGTCGGCTCGTAAGTTACACTCCTGCTATTAACCACTGTGTAGATGCTGCTCTGTGGATGAGCATTCAGTCTAGGCACCCCTTGAAGTCCGAGTGTGAGTCGCTTCCATTGTCCGGTTTCATTGATTGCCTCAATCTCTGAGCTAATCACGGGTGTGCCCTTCAGAATCATGTGCCGCAAAGTGAAGTCCATTCCCCACAGGCCGGGACAATGTTCGATTCGGGTCTTCATCTCATAGCCAATCCAAGGGCCGTCCTCCCTCAAGGATGCCGACCATCTCTCAAGCTGCAGTCCGGTTTGCCAGTCCCATACACCCCATGCTTGTATGATGGGGTTCACACCCGTGAAATGCCGGTCTGCCCACATGAAGGGGTCTGCACGTGGAAAGGTGTCTTGAAACAAGCTAAGTCCTCCATCTGGCCCAAATCTCACCAGACTCGCCAGATACTCAGGAGAAGCAGAGATTGTGAGGTGACCCGATTTTACTTCATGAAGGGTCATACCATCTATCGTGACCGCGTTAGTGGTGATAGAGCTCTGTGAATCATAGATGATTGCTGAAAGGGGAACCCGTCGAACTCTGTTCTCGAATGTGAGCAGGACTTCACCACCTCTCCTTAGCCACTTGTCACCCTTTGCAACAGTGACTCTTGCAGGCGCCACAAACGGAGAGTCAATACTCAGTCTGTCTATCCTGAAGCTGAGCTTCCTCTTTCCGTTTGCCAGAAGACCCTGAGGCATTGTGATGCTGAGCTGAGCAGACACGGGATCCTCATGGAGGACTCGCACACGTATCTCCATGTCATTTGGCAGTGATCGGTCAACAAGCATCGGTGCCTCCGCCTTCATGGTGGAACTGAAGGACTGGGGAGTGATCTCAATCTCGAGGTCGGATCTCAGGCCATGTAGGTCCACGGCTGGTTCGGGTTTCCCATTAAGCCTTGCCCAGAGTGAGCGTACATTCTTCCAGTCACCTTGACTGATTACTACGCGAAGCACGACCTTCTCGATAGACTCTCCTACGTCCAAATCCGGGAGCCGGTATTCAACCCGAATTGGCCTTCGTCCTCTCATCGGGGAAACCTCGGCAAGATGCTCGCTGTCCCATATGTAGCCGATCAACATCCGACCATCGGCGCCGTCCAAGGCGGCCCATGACTCGTGAAAGGACTTCGGATCAAATGGCAGCTGTCTATCGCCCGCCCATTCGACTGAATCGAGGCTGTAGATGCTACCCCGGATGGGAACATGCAGGTTTGTGCAACTGAGCTCCATCCAACCGCCAGTCTGGATCCCCAGGTCTGTCAGCTTGCTCGAACCTGTGTTGGTCAGCTTAGTCGTGATCTCCAGATATCCTCTGCTCGGGTATGCTCCGTATCTGTGGCTGAGAGTCAGGCCGGGCCGCTCGGTTGAGTCTGCGACCAGCTCAATCTCAGCGTTGGTGCCTTCATTTCTCAGCATGACCTGGAACTTCTTTCGGGACCACTCGTTGCCACCAGATGGGAACGGATAGCCGATAGTGGACAACAAGAAGTCATAGCCCCCTCGGAAGCACTCGTGCGAGATCTTGTTCTCGAGAGAAACGAAACGCATCGGAGGTGTCTTGAGCAACACACCCCTGAATCCTTCCGTTTCAATGACGAAGTTGCCATCAATGGCATCGTAAGCCAGCGCTCCTGACTCTCCAATCACAGCCACGTTCAATGTCTTCTCGTTGACGAGTGTCGTCACAGACTCCTCATCTATGAAGACCGACACACGCACGGGGACTATGCTGTTGGCATCCTTTGAGCCCGTCACGAACTCGAAGTCAACTTGGGTTCTCTGCCCCGGAAAGAGCCCGAACAGAAATGTCTGAGATGCAGGTCCCTTCGCCTCAGGAAGACCAATGACCACCCTGCCATCGACGAACCTACTGAGATTGCTATGTAGAACGATTCCTATTCTTGAGGAGGTGCCCGGAGAGAGGCAGGGATAGGGCGGACTTGAGAGGAGCGAAATCCCTTCTTGAGGGATGAAACCACTGAACAGACTGACAGTAGCGTTTCCCAAGGTCAAATGCCAAGCGGCTTGAGTCTTCACCTTCATGGCAGGTTCCAGTTCCCTGTCGAGATGTTCTGCAGTGCTTTCGATTCTACAAGATGCTCTGACAACCAGCTCTCCTCCGTGTGGTATGGCCGACGCCACGTTGTCGTCCAGCCTAACCGACAGGTCCTGTTCGGGAGCCACAGCCACTCTGACCGGCAAATCACGAGGAGTATTGTTCAGTATTGTGAGTCGAACTGGAACCTCGCCGAATCCGATGTAACCCACTTGGGTTTCAGGTTCGACACTAGCGGACAGTGTGTGACCATCCATAGTCAGCTTGAAGCCAGAGATACCTTTGGCTTCTCTGTCTACAGTCACTTCGAGGCGATCGCCATTGTCTGCCGCGAAGACGTACTTGTAGACACCCAGACCATTCTCAACTAGATTGTCCGGGACTTGGTGTGTTTCACGCCTGAGTGTGTCATACCAGTAATGACGCCTGAAGAACTCTGCAAACATGGGGCTGTTGAGAATACCCGGGATGTGCGATTCCATTAGCACTCTTGTCCCTGGCACCCAGTTGTAGCCAACTCGCTTGTAGAGAGGCATAGCCTTCAGGTTGCCGGGCCATGTGTGAAGATCGATTCTGCGTTTTCCCAACCGGGCAGCAGTTTCAGCGGCCTCAATCAGCATGGCTTTTCCATAACCTTGGCCTTGGAATCTCGGATTGACGCCGAGTAGTCCAACATAGGCGGCCTCTGCGTCCATCTCGGCATTAGTCACGTTACAGTGCCCTATGATCTTGTCACCAACGTAGGCAACAAGTATCCTGATGTCTTTCCTCTTGTTTTTCTCTTCCAGAACTATGTGTGCAGTGAATGGGTTCCCATGCGTGAAGCCCCCGGGCCAGCTGTCTGACTCGTCGAAGGAGTTGAAGCACTCAGCGAGACGCGCAGCATCCTCCATGGTCAACTGAAAGTCTCGAACCTTGTTGTTCATCTGTCTACTGCTCACTGGGATCATGCCCCACAGAAGAAGCTGGCCTGTCCCTTCGCATCTGTAATAAAAGGGTGTCTGACAGACGTCCAGAGGCCGGACGATCTTGGACATTCATAAGTAGGACTTTGGACAGCTCATGGTTGGATTGACCTGTGGAGCCCTCCCCGGAAGACTTGCCTCAATGAGTACGAACCAGTCGCCGTTTCAGAGTCGACGAAGGTTCTTGTATCGGACTTCGTTCAGCTGGCAATGGAATGCCATAATTCACAGGGCCATCAACGAGGACACTTCCAAGACAAACACGACTAACAATGTTCAAGTGTTTGGAGCGTGAGTAAGCCCACATCGGTATGAATGACTCACGCCACCTCTTGGACATCGCGATAGAGGAAGTCGATTCCGGAGCCTATGACTCAGCGCTGACCAAGCTCAACGAAATCGTATCATCCGAGCCCGAGAGTTCCGAGATTCACATCGAAACTCTATTGTACCTGGGGGAAGCATACCGAGAGAAGGGCCTGTACGAACAGTCGAAGAAGACATTGGAGAGAGCAAAAGGGCTTGGCATCGAATACGGATTCAAGAACGTGACTGCAAAGGCAATACGCCTCATTGGCAATACGCTCCTTGATATGGGCCTTACGACACAGGCAGAGGAGCAATATCAGAGAGCATTGACTATCTTCGAAGAGGCAGGGGACATCTTGGGCGTAGCAAGATGCCTCAACAATCTTGGCGTCGTCAGAGCAGACCGCGGAGACCTTCCTAGTGCCATAGAACTCTACGAGCGATCATTGAAGATTCACACAAAACTCAATGACAGCTTCGGGATTGGAGCCTGTCTAAACAACATAGGCGAGATACACAGACTCCGGGGCGACTACGATCAGGCAGAGGAACTCTATCGTAGGTCACTGCAGGGCGACAGGAAAAGAGGCGACAAGTACGGCCAGGCTATCTGCTGGGGCAATCTGGGTGCAGTCGCCCTTGCGCGAAAGGACTTCAAGAGAGCTGAAACTAGGACTCAGCGCGCAGTGGACATCCTGGACGGACTGGACACACGTGATCTTGCATACGTCGAGATGAGGGGACTCATGGTTGGACTGATGTCAGCCACGGGCCGCTTCGACCAAGCGCATCTCCACCTCGATGAGATATGGTCTGCTGCAGAAGCGCTGAACTCAGACAATGCTGATATGATATGTGAGTTCTACAGCGGGGTCCTAGCTCAACGACAATGGAACCTCTCCTTTGCAAGAACACACTTCAACAACTGCCTTGAACTCGCTAAGAGAGAGGGGTTTTTCGAGTATGTGCTCTTCTCACTTGTTCAACTGGTAGAACTGGAGCTGCTTCACTACAGATTGACCTTCGAGGACACGTATCTAAAGGCAATGAAACAGGACTTGGACCAAGCGCTGGAGCTGGCGGAACAACACAATCTCTATGGTGCGCTTGTGGAGCTGCTCATTCTGCAGGGTCTCTTCTATGGGGAGAATCAGGAGCTCACAAAAGGGTTCGAAGACCTGTTGGCGGCCAGAAGACTATGCGAGGAGAAAGGCTTCGTTGCACGGAAGCTGAGTGTCGACCAACAGATAGACAAGATCCGCATTCGAATGGACTCATCACAGGATCATGTGCCTGAAACAATCGAACAGAAGATGAGGCGGTTTCAGGACTACATCGAGGACTGTGAGAGAATCGTGCTTGCCACTAGGTAAGGCAAACGTGTCCGAATCGAAGTTTCGGTATTCGCGTGTGAGATGCCATATCTGTGGCATGATTTATCAGCAAGCTCGCCAATGCTTGTCTTCCATGCGGATTAAGGGAATTAGGGCTAGACAGACATGAAGACATTGGACGACTGTTAAAGGAAGGTCTAGACAGCATCAATGAGAGGCACACGCTTCCACCACAGCTCGTGGATATGATAATGGGTTATTGGTAAGATGGCTCTGTGAAAATGCTTGGCATGTGCGACAACGATGACACGATTCTTGGCGTAGTGACGCTGGGTCGACTTGTTTTCATTCATGTTGCCAAGTCAGACGCCAAACTCGATGAAGCTGCGACAAGGAAGATCGAGAAAAAGCTGTTCGATACAGGATTCAAACGACACAAGGACTATCAGCCGTGGGCCACCATGGTGTCCGACTGGCTTACAGATAACCTCCTTGAGCACGCCCTTTCGGTTGGTTTCAGAAAGTATGAATTTGTCCATATGCAAGCGAGTCGAGAAGAGCTTGAAGCCGTTCAAGTACCCCCAGTCCCGCCGGGATACACACTATCGCATTATGATGATCGGTGGAGGGACGAGATTGCCAGCCTGCTTTACCAGAGCTTTCGAGGCACGATTGATGTGAGAACTGAGCCTGACACGCTTGCCACACAAGATAGGTGCCGAAACCTTCTGGGTGAAATGATGAAAAGTCGATATGGCGACTTCAGGGACGGACGCCTCTCATGGACTCTTGACAACGGTGGCCAACTCGAGAAAAGGAGTCATGAGAGGAATACCTGAAGATTCGGCAGCCATGGGCATCAATCTGAAGCCGCAGCAATAAGGATTGGCCGCTCGTATCGTATCCTAGTTTCACACGAGTGGAGGCTGAAGGTCCTAATCTGAGAACCGGACTCTCATCCAGAACACTTTTCTGTGACGGCTTCTAACGCGTCAAGCAGAAAAAAAGGATGGATGATACCTCATGAGCCAAAAGAAGATAGACTTCTTCTCGGAAGCATGGCTTCTCAAGTTCCAGGAAATACTGAACAAGAATGCGGCATACAAGGATGCAGCCAAGGACTGGGAAGGCGACTTTGTTTTCCAGATCGACGCAGATGGCAAGACCATCAAGCAGCCCTTGCGTGGCTACATCGACCTGTGGCATGGTGATTGCAGGAAGGTAAGAATGGCGAAACCGGATGAGCAGGCCGCATTTGTCTATTCGGGAACGCTCGCAAACTGGAGGCTGCTTCTTGCAGGGCAGATAGACCCCATCAAGGGATTGATGCAACGCAAGTTCGCACTAAAGGGTGACATGGGCAAGGTCATGAGATATACAAAGGCCGCAGCCGAGCTTGTGGCCACTGCGACCAAGATCCCAACCAAGTTTCCAGACGAGAAGTAAACCGTTTGCTCAAACGTCAGATTGCCTCAGGCAGCAGGAAACCACAGGTTGCCCAAAGTGCGAGCCAAGCTCTCATCTGTCATGATGCTGTGTTGACAAGCCATTCATGTGTCAGACTTAAATCTAGGCTTCGGAACCAGCGTAGGTCATGAAACGCATCCACACGGAGCTGTGCGACATCCTCGGCATCGAGCACCCAATACTGCAAGGCGGCATGGGCCCATACAAGACTGAAGCACTTGCAACTGCAGTGTCCAACGCCGGTGCTCTGGGAGTCATAAGCAGTATTGGGATGGCGGCCACAATGATGCCGGACGCTGCTCCGATAGATGCGGTCAGGCTATTTGGCACAGACCCACCAGAGGTAATCCTTCAGAAGTCGATTGAAGCCGTGGCAAAGGGAACTCGTGAATCTCGAGGAGTATTCGGAGTCAATGTGCCGGTCGCCTCGGAGTTCACTGTGGCTTCAGAGATGTTTGTGAAGCAGACCATCGAGGCACGAGAGAACGACTCTGACATCGAGAAGCGGCTCAGGGTGATCATCACTTCTGCAGGAAACCCCAAACCTTGGGCGAGAATCAAGGAACACGGTCTCCTCTGGTTTCACGTAGTCCCGTCTGTATACCATGCGCGCAAGGCAGAGGCAGCCGGAGCAGATGTCATCATAGCGTCGGGTCATGAAGGTGGAGCACATGTTTCGTGGGAGCCCGTCCACTCGATGGTCCTTGTGCCGGCTGTCGCGCGGGCGGTCAAGACTCCTGTTGTCGCAGCAGGCGGCTTCTGTGATGGCAACACTCTCGCAGCAGCCCTCTGTCTGGGTGCAAAAGGGATCCAGATGGGAACAAGGTTCATCGCGACGAAGGAGAGTGACTTCGAGCCGACTTGGAAACAGGCAATCATCGATCGAGAGGAACGTCACACACTTGTGGGCAGGGGTATCTTCGGTCCAATGAGATTCCTTCGAAACAAGAGGGCAGAACAGATAGTTCAGCAGACGCTTCGCGACTTGCCGGGTTTCTACCTCGGAGAGCCTCTTGACTCCAATGAGGACATACTCCATCTAGAACGAGCCGGCTTTGACGACCTTATAGATGGAAAACCTGAGACTGCACTCATGTTTGGAGGAGAAGTCGTGGGCAGGGTCAAAGACCTCCCGAGCGTGAAGAACCTCGTCACCGAGATTGTGGCTGAGGCAGTGAAGGTGCTTGAAGCAGCGCCCGGCGTTGTCAGAGGCAAGAAGTGACATCTCTTGCTAGCCCTCAACCACGGAGCACCATTGACCGAAGTGGTGTATTAGATATAAGCAGGTTCACCGAATGCCAGACACAAAGACTGTCAAAAGAGACAGTCCGTGTTCTCTGTTGGAAAAGGTGGTCGGTGTCCAATGGTTTGGTGGTTTGCAGTTCCAAAGGTTGTCTTTGGCGAAGATGCGCTGAGTGAACTCGAACAGCTTGTCGGCTCCCATGCTTTCATAGTGACTGACAAGATCGTTACCAAGTTTGGCTATCCAGAGAAGATAGACAAGATCCTCACTGCTCGTCAGTGGTCAGTCGCAGTATGGGACAACGCGGAACCGGACCCGAGGGTTTCGACGGTAAAGGAGGCGGCGGAGGCAATGAGGAGATTCGGCGCTGACACAATCATAGCTGTGGGTGGAGGGAGCGTTATGGACACCGCAAAAGCAGCTTGGGTCCTCTATGAGCATCCAGATATTCTTCTTGAGGCAGTCACCCCACTCCAACCACTCGACCTACGGCACAAGGCAAAGCTGGTGTGCATTCCCACTACGGCAGGGACAGGTTCCGAGGCCACAAAAGCAATAGTGATTAGAGAAGACGAAACAGGTAGGAAATTCGCCACAAACAATCCGGAGATGTGTCCGGACTTGGCGATACTTGAGCCTGCCTTTGTCAAGGGACTCCCGAAAGATCTCACAGCCTACACGGGCATGGACGCGCTGACTCATGCTGTGGAGGCGTATGTTTCTGTCTGGAAGAATGACTTCTCAGATGCCTGCACGCTTCAAGCGGTCAAGATGGTCTTTGAGTGGTTACCAAAGTCTGTGCAAAACCTTGAGGACCTTCAGGCGAGGGAGAAGATGCTGGTCGCGGCTGACCTTGCAGGGATGTCATTCAGTAACTCGCAAGTCGCACTAGGTCACTCGCTCGGTCACAGCTTGGGTTCAGTGCTCAGAGTTCAACATGGTCTTGCGGTCGGCCTATCCCTACCTGTCACGATTGAGTACAACAGCAAGGGTAATGTCACTGCCGCAATGCAATATGCCGAGCTCGGTTCACTTGTGGGCGTGAAGGGAACTGAACCCGAACTGGCCGCGAGGGCGTTTGCTAAGAAGATCAGGCAGTTGCAGAAGACTGTTGGGTTTCCACTCAGTCTGAAACAGGCAGGGGTCTCCAAGGAGATCTTCGAAAAGGGACTCGACAAGCTTGTGCAGTACGCTATGATGGACTCCAGCATAACCATGAATCCGCGTGACACAGACAGTGATCGCATCCGCAAGATGTACGAGTACATGTATCTCGGAAAGCCTATCGATTTCTGAAGGAGGGTGAACGATGAAAGGTTACAGAGGCAAGATTCTACAGGTGAACCTGACCTCAGGGTCTGTATCGACAGCGCCGCTCGATTCTGACATGGCTCGAAGCTTCATCGGAGGTGCGGGTCTTGCATGCAGGATGCTCTACAACATGGTCGATGCGAAGACAGACCCGCTCGGACCGAGTAATCCATTGATACTCATGACCGGCCCATTCTGCGGTACAATGGTGCCAACCGGGAGCAAGGCGTCAGCCTGTGCAAGATCGCCACTCACCGGTCTGTGGGCTCACAGCACCTTTGGAGGGCACTTGGGAGCAGACATCAAGTTCGCCGGCTATGACGGCATTGTCATTACCGGTCAGTCGAAGAAGCCTGTGTACCTACTTGTGAATGATTCCAGGGCCGAGATCAAAGACGCTGCTCATCTCTGGGGCAGCGATACCGAGAAGACTTGGGAGACCCTGAAGACAGAAACCGGATTCAAGAATGCAGGTGTCGCCAGGATAGGGATTGCAGGCGAGAACTTGGTCAAGTTCGCAAGTGTAATAGTGGACCACTTCAGGGCGGCCGGGAGAACCGGATTGGGTGCCTTGATGGGGTCTAAGAAGCTGAAGGCGATTGTTGTCAACGGCACCGACAGGAAGATACCCGTTGCTGAGGAGGAGAAGCTTGGGGAACGCTGTAAGGAGCTGAACGTTGACAAGAAGAACGCACCGACCTTCATCATGTACTCTGAACTTGGAACGGCAGGCTTCGTAGACATGGCCTCAGCCATGTATGGTTCGTTCTCAATGGGTTACTACACAGTGTCAGACTTCGACACCTACAACATCAGCGGCACCACAGTGAAGGAGAAGATCCTTGTCGGGAAGACAGCCTGTTTCCGTTGTCCGATCGGGTGCGGCCGAGTGATTGAGATTAAGGAAGGCAAGTATGCAACGGGGCGCTTCGCGGGACCGGAACTCGAGGTGACAGGGACGATGGGTTCGCTCCTGCTGAACAATAACCTAGAGGCACTGGCGTATGCGAACAAACAACTTGACCTTTTAGGGATAGATACAATCTCTGGCGGCAACACCATTGCATTTGCGTACTACCTGTTCAAGCAGGGCAAGGTCACAGCCAAGGACTTGGACGGCATAAAGCCCGAATGGGGAGAGATAGACTCTGCTATGGCCCTGCTCCACAAGATCGCCAAGAGGGAGGGTGTGGGGAACCTCATGGCAGAAGGAAGCCTGGCTTTCGGCAGGAAGTTCGGTGTGGGCAACTTGGCAGCACAGGTCAATGGTCTTGAGCTCCCTCAGCATGACGTCCGAGGCTTCTCAGGCATGGCCACTACATACATGACATCCCCGAGAGGAGCTTGTCACATGACTGCAGACATGTACAACGTGCAGATGGGCCTAGGTGACGAAGGGTTTGGAATAGACAGCAAAGACCGGTTCGCAAACGAAGCTGATCTAGTTGCTAAACAGCAGGACTTCAGATGTGTCACCAACTCTGCGCTCATGTGCAACTTCTATCCCGTGTCTTCAATTGAGCTGGCAGAACTATTGACACTCGTCACAGGTTGGACCTACACAGTCGAGGATGTCAAGCGAGCTGGTGAAAGGATATTCACTCTGATGCGTCTCATGAATCTCAAGCTCGGTTATGATCCCAAGAATGAGAAGCTGCCGGACATCGTGCTTCGACCCCTGCAGGGACCGACTGAGGGTCATGTGCCAGACGTTGAAGCTCAGCTCAAGAAGTGGTATCAGTATCGCGGCTGGGACAGACGCACTGGCATGCCACCGAAGGGAAGACTGCAAGAGCTAGGCCTAGCCAGTCTCTCGTGAAGCCATCACAACCTCAGACTGGGAAGTGACTTCAGCAGGGTTTTGAGCAGTCTATAGAAGACGGCAACGTCGGCAATCCGCAGCTTCTCATCTGGACTATGGGCTCCGGTGACGGTGGGACCTATTGACACCATCTGAATACCGGGTATGCGCGCACCAATGATGCCGCATTCGAGACCGGCATGGATTGCTACAACTTCGACCTTCTGCTTGGCCACCGATTCGTAGTGCTGCTTCACGTACTGGAGGAAGGGACTAGAGGGGAGGGGTTTCCATCCAGGATAGGCAGGCTGCTTGGTAACGGTCCAGCCGGCTAGCATGGCGATGTCAGTCAGTGAGTTACGCAGGGCTTCCAACTCTGCATCAACACTGCTTCGAGTAGAGAGATGAAACAGGATTTTGGAGCCCTCGGTCTTCACGATGGCGAAGTTGCACGATGTTTCTACAAGCCTAGGTACATCTGGCGAGAAGCGCAGAGGGCCACACGGGATAGCGTTACCTGTCGACACAATGCGCGAGGACTCGTCAGGCGCAAACGTTGCCCCGGGGTCAGACTTGGTCCACTCGATCTTCATGTTTGGCTCCAGAGGAGTTGCGCCGGCCACAGTGCTCCTGTAGTAGGCAAGCAATGCAGCTCTCTCTCCAGCAAGGAGTTGTTCCACCTGAGCCGCCTTGTTAGTCGGAACGCCAAACTTGGCCTCAGCATCTCTTGCGATGGCATTGTGCTTGGAGCCACCGTTCCAGAAACAGAAACTCAGCCCAGCTTCCCTGCTGACGAGAGATAGAAGGCGGGCCATGACCTTGTTGGCATTCGCTCGGGGGAGACTAATGTCCATGCCTGAATGTCCACCCTGAAGGCCAGACACAGTGATTGTCAGAAAATGCTGGTCCTTCCTCGGGCGATTGGTCAGCGAGAGCTCTTTCGTGAACAACATGTCACCACCGCCGGCCGACCCAATCGTGATGTAGCCCATTCGCTCGGAGTCGAGATTGATCATCATCCTGCTCTGAATACCCATACTCTTGGTGTCCAAGGCAAATGCACCTGTCAGCCCCGTTTCCTCGTCCACAGTGAAAAGCAGTTCAAGCGGACCATGAGCCATGTCTTTGCTTCGGTCTGCGATAAGCGCCAGAGCAAGCGCGACACCGATTCCGTTGTCCGCTCCCAGAGTCGTACCGTTGGCACTTACCCATTCACCATCCTTGTCAATTCGGACTGAGATGGCGTTGTTCTGGAAGTCAAATCCACCCGAGCGACTCGTTTCGCATACCATGTCCATGTGGCCTTGTAGTAGGATAGGCGGACAGGCTTCCATACCGTGGGTGGCTGGAACTCTGATGAGGATGTTGCCAGCGACATCTTCATTGACAGTCATTGCCACGGATGTTGCCTTTGACAGGTCTGCGACCCACCTCGTGATGGCTGTTCTGATCTTTGCTTCCTTCTTTGATTCCCGCGGCGTTCGCGTTAGCAGGGTTTCGAAGATCTGCCAGACGACATTGGGCTCGAGTTTCTCCAGCACCATCTCTTCTCTTCCTCACGTCAAGGGGTATGACATTATGACGTTGCTCAACGACCCGACCTTAAACCTGTCCCTGAGTAAGCAGGTTTTTCTGTAGGATAGCACCAGAGTGATGAACCGAGGAGAGACTTATGGTATTCGATCCTAGTTGGACATTGTTCCTGAGGAGTCTGATGCCATGGGCAGAGGGATTCTTCAGGCTCATCACAGAACTGGGCTCTGACATGTTCTACGTCGCCCTGATTCTGACGAGTTTCTGGGCTTACAAGAAGAGGGAGGCCATCAGCGTTGTCTGGGTCCTGCTTGTTTCGGTATTGACGAACTACTGGATCAAGCTTGCTATAGCGCACGAGAGACCAGACCCCTTCTACTGGCTCGAGGGCGCTGATGCCACCAACTACAGCACACCAAGCGGACATGCTCAGAACTCGGCCATGCTCTTCGGCTTCATCGCTGCAAAGGCCAAGAGGTGGTGGATGTACGTGGTTTCAACCGTCCTCATACTTCTGATTGGAATCTCGCGTGTCTACATCGGAGTGCACTACCTTGAGGATGTATTGCTGGGGTGGGCACTGGGCTTTGCTCTATTGGCATTCCTACTATTCACTGAAAAACGCCTTACCCAGTTCTTCGCCAGATACAAGTTTGAACACCTCTATCTACTCCTGTTCCTGTTCGGCCTTGTGGCAACTGCAATCAGCACCTATCTGCTGCCACAGCCTCCTAACGACAACTTCGGAGCGTTGGGAGGACTGGTAATGGGCGTGGCAATCGGGCTACTGCTTGAGAGGAGATATGTCAACTTCACAGTGGAACCGGTTGGTGGGCAGAAGTGGCGAGTCGTGGTACGTGTTGTGCTAGGACTCCTGTTGGTGTTCGCTGCCATGATTGGTCTTGCAGGTGTTCTTCCCACAGCCAACGTCTGGCTCCGAGCTGCCAGATATGCTCTTGTCGCTATCATTGGTGCCTTTGTTTGGCCACTGATCTTCAAGAAAGCGAAGCTTTGAGCTTCAGGCGGCAGCTGAGCGGGCCCACATCACGTAGCGTCGTGACAAGCCCGCTCTCCTACCGACCATTCATTTCCTCAGCTTCTTGTATTCCTGAGTCACTAGGTCCCAAAGCAGCTCAGGCTCGTCACTAGCTATCGTCGTACCCTTGTTCGCCAGATAGCACCATCCAAAGATGGAGTCCACACCAAGCTTGGCGTACTCTGGGACCAGCGATGCAACGGCCTTCTCTTGGCCGCTTGGCAGCCTGAACATCTGTAGCCACAACTGACTCCGCTTCCGGTACTTCCTTGCCGTGTCTATGGTCCTCTTGGCCACTTCCAGCGCCCACGGTCGTTCTTCACCAAACACGGAGAAGTACGGGTCGGTGCTGAACATATCCACCTCACGAATCGAAGCGATTCGGTCCCAGTCAGGCGTTCCCATGGACTCCATGGTTTCCGGAATCACGCACACACAGGTCTCTGCACCCTTTCTTGCCTGTTTCACGGTCTTGCATATGTCTACTAGGAAATCATGCATGCTCTGCTCTCTGAACGCACGAACACTCTTATCATACTCAGTCGGCATAGGTGCCCCCACCTGCTCTTGATACTTGGTCTGACACACATCGCACGTGCAGGTGAACTCAGACATATCGAATACGGGGTAAAAGTGAGGCTCATCGATAAAGACGCCATCTGTCTTCGTTTGTGAAACTACCTCGCGGACTCTAGTAAGGAAATAGTCGCGAAACTCCTTCCGGTTGATGCACGCAGCCGGGACTGACATCTTCGACTCCGCAGTGATCTGCCGGTTGGAGTGATTCTGATGGAGGAACATCGATGGTGGCTCTCCACCAAAGACCCCGCCAAAGGCCCAGAAGTTGAGCCAGACTCGGAGTCCCACATTCTTCGCTTCTTCTATGATCTCAACGAGATTGGGATACCAATACTCGATGTCGTCCTCCGATGCTGCAATAAGAACGGAGTTGCAGTTTCTCGCCAACATGTCTTCGAAGTCAGCCCTCGCATGCTTCGGCTGTTTTGAGTGATGCCATGCGAACCCAAGTTCCACCATAAGTCTGACCACCATTGAACCAAGTCGTGTTGGGACCAGCATGTGTACTCGAGGTGCCCCGGTAAATGAATAGTGCGCCTAAGAAGGTGCTGCGAATCTCTCGGCAGATTCAATAACTGCGTGACCGCACACAGACTCGTTGTGAAGACAATGACATCAAGATTCAGCACTCCTCTTCTAAGCCCACTTTATCCGAAGCCCACATATCACTATGTGGGCTCGAAAATGCTCTTGGCCCTCTTCAACACATCTGACGAGAGCCTTCAGAGACTCCTTCCTAGCTTCTTCCGGCCATCAGACATGAAGCTTGCCGGACTCATGTTTGCAGAACAACCGTGCAAGGAAACCGGGACATTCATGGAGTCTGCTCTCCTCGTTCAGTGCGTGTTCGACAATCATTTGACTGGGCAGGAGGAGGTCGGTGTCTACTTCGCTCACGACTACGTGGATACCGATGTCGCTCTTGCAGCAGGGCGCGAGGTTTGGGGCTATCCCCGCAAGATGGCGAAGATTTCAATGAAATGGACCGGCGATCGGCTTGTCGCGACCACGAGTAGAGGAGGAAAACCACTCCTCAAGGCAACATGCACATTCACAGAAGAGGGTGAGTGGATAGACAGCGGCCCGAACCTGAATGTGAAGATGATTCCAAGCGCAGGTGCAGAGGGGTTTGACGTTGCGGCGGTCTCTGCTGCCTACTTGACTTACGATGTCAAGAAAGGACGGTCTGGGACTCCCGAGATCGAGATCAACAGTGGACCTCATGATGATCTTGGTGGGATAGACATCGAGAGCATAATGATCGGACTCTACTTCGATACCGACATCACAGTGCCTCCCGGCAAGACAGTCATGACGCTGCCTCAGAGCGAACCCTAATACTACAGGTACTTCGAAGACTCGATTTGTGCTAGCTTCACTCCCGCACTGTGCGCAAAGACCCTCATGATTTGGAGGCATGCCAGGCAGAAGACAGGCAGTATCAAGTAAGAGTAGAGAGGATGAATCAACATCCCGGCGAGGAATATTGCCGACACTCCAGTATAACCCAGAAGGTTGGGAATCAGCTGGGCACGGAGAATCGACCAACCACGAATGGGCATCTGGACAGCGGACCCCCTCTGCCTGAGTATCATTCGCTGGGCCTTGAAGTCACCACCGATAGCGGCGGCGTTCGCAGCGATGCCGCCAGATGCAATGTTGATGAACAATATGCTCAAGACAAGGGCAGGTACGTAAATCCAGACTGATGGTGAGATAACCACCATGACGATTGAAAACAGAAGGCTCGCAGCAACCGCAAACGGCACGGCACTGTATATCTTGCCCTTGATGTAGTCTTCCATGTTGGCCGCTGCCAGCTGCAGGTTCATCAGGTTCTTGCCCTCGTAGACAATCTCGTAGCCTGCGAAGTACACGCCGTATGAGGTCGCAAAGGGAATGAGAGCAGCCACGAGCAGGAAGGGCGTGAATATGGCGTAGCTGCCGCCTGTGGGGACAGCCAATATCACTATCCATATGGCAAACCTGGCGGGACCAATGAGATACTGTGACAAGACACGACCCTCCCTCCTGATCGATGTGACATTATACCATATCGACACGCTGATTGTGGAGTTGGACCCCAACACGGGTATGGACTGCGGAGCCCACCGTGTGCGCCGAATGGGTACATCCTTCTTTGAGCTCCTCTTAGAACCAACTGCAAGCCACCCATTGTAATGAGCAGTTTCGCTCACATACGAGTTAGCGTATAGCATCACGGCGGCCAAGAGGATGTATGCCAATGCCAAAACGTAGTCCTGTATCCTTGGTGCAACCCCTACGAGCAACCCAAGCGATATCGCGCTTGCAGCGTATCCCGGGGTTAGGTCCGATGAGAAGCCAAGAGACTCTGCCAATGCAAAAACCCATTCGAATATCTGAGAACCGGAATCACCGGAGTATATTTGATAGTACCATATTGTGCTGACTATGATAGCTCCGGCGCTCAGTACGAAGTAGCCGACCTGCTTGAGCGTGCGTCGGCCCGCGAAGAGCCGCGAGAAGATAAGACCAAGCAGACCTCCCAGCCCGACCCCGATAGACACAAGCACAAGCACAGCCCAGACGAATGCCACCGCTGAAAGCAGAGCAAGGGCTTCTGGTGACGCCGCTGAAAGACCTAGGAATACGGGCACACCCAAAACCAACCAGAAGACGGAGTTGTAGAAAACGACAATCACAGTCTTCTCTAGGAAGATGCTTCGCATCGCAACTGGAAGGACAAGCAAATACTCCATTTTCGCGCTGTTTCCTACGGTCGTGGCAGACACCATGATGGAGCTTAGGAATGCGAATAACAGGATAGCATTGAAGATGGTAGCCCCCAATCCGGGATTAGTCTGCACGGCATCGACAACCAAAGGCCAGACAAAACCACTGAGTATGGAAACGATGTAATATATCACTAGACCGAAGACCAAGATGGCAATCACATACAGGGCATTTCTATGCGAACCCTTCCTCTCAGTCCTGCGTCCCTTCACACGTTTGACCCTGAATGACTCCCTCAGATCCAGCCTCAGGAGTAGAAGCAGGTCGGACCGTTTCAAGATGACTCACCGGATCCGCTCAAGTACTGAGCAATCAGCTTCATGTCGGGCCCACCTGTAAGACTCAGGAATATCTCCTCCAGACTGCTTTGGCCCTTTGCCTGGTTTCTGAGCTCATCCATCGTACCCTCCGCAATCATCCCTCCACCCTTGATGATACCAATACGATTGCACATCTGCTCTGCAATCTCGAGGATGTGTGTGCTCATCAGGATTGTTGCACCGCGCGAACGCAGCCCATTGAGTATCTCCTTTATTGTTGCCGCGCCTCTGGGATCGATGCCTGCCTGAACCTCATCCAGTATGAGGACCTTGGGTTTGTGTATCAGCGCCGCAACCAGACTGATTTTGCGTGACATACCCTTGGAGTATGTTTCTATCAGGTCATCACTCGCATCGCGGATATCTAGAAGAGTCAAGAGCTCCTCAATCTCATGCTCACGTTGAGTATCGCGAGGAATCCGCCAGATGTCACTCACATAGTTGATGTATTCCCAGCCTGTCAGTCGCTCAGGCAGCACCGCCTCCTCGGGAACATAGCCCATGACCCGCTTCGCGGCAACGATTTCCTTAGTGATGTCATGCCCCATGATCCGAGCCGTACCGGAGGTCGGCTTCAATAGACCTAGGAGCATCTTCATTGTCGTTGACTTGCCTGAGCCGTTCGGTCCCAAGAGCCCGAAAATCTCACCCGGGTTCACACGGAAGGACAGCTCTTTCACGGCCGTGAACTCACTGAAGACCTTAGTCAGACCCAGAGCCTCAATCATCTCAATCGCGACCATCCGACAGTGACACTAGATTTATGCCTTGGCATCGAAGCTTAAGAACTCCCAATCAGAGATGTTATTAACAGCACTGTTTGAGCCCGACTCATGACTCTAGAGAGATGGCGGTTGCTCGATCTAGGTCCCATAGATCCACTTGACACCCAGGTCATCTTTGACATGGTTGCCCAAGCAATCACAGAGAAAAAAGCGGACAACACGCTCATTATATGTTGGCCCGCAAAGCCTCTTGTGTCTCTTGGGTACTTCCAAGAGATCGAGAAGGACGTAGACTTCGAATTCTGCCGAAAGAACGGGATTCCAGTTGTACGAAGGGTAATCGGCGGAGGAGGTGTCTATTTGGACAATGGGCAGATGTTCTATCAGCTCATCGGAAGAACAGACAGCCCCACGACCCCGAAGGGTATTGATGCTTACTATCGCAAGTTCTTGCAGGCGCCGGTGCAGGTCTACAGAAATCTTGGTATCAATGCAGAGTTCAAGCCTGTCAACGACATTCAGGTGGGTGGAAAGAAGATCTCAGGCAACGGAGCAGGGGATGTTGGTGATGCCAGAATACTCACAGGCAACCTCATTCTCGATTTCAACTTCGATATGATGGTGAAAGTCCTCAAGGTACCCGACGAGAAGTTCAGAGACAAGGTCGCCAAGAGCCTGAGAGAGCGAATGACAACCATCTTGGCCGAAACCGGGCATTTGCCAGACCGAGATCAGGTCAAACAGGATTTACTGCGGCTGTTCGAGAAAACCCTAGACATCGAACTCAATAGGGGAAGCCTCTCGGGGTGGGAGAAGAAACGCATGACCAGTCTGCGTTCCAGGTATGTTTCCGATGAGTGGCTGCACATGCGTGGCGGTGGACGACTTGCGGATGCCAAGATAGTCAGGATATCTGCTACGGCATCTGTGGGCACGGCCAATCACAAGGCGCCGGGCGGCCTAATACGCGTGACTCTGGAGGAGTTCGATGACCGAATCAAAGACATAGTCATCAGCGGCGACTTCTTCCTAGTCCCTTCGGACTCAATCGTCGCGATTGAGAAAGCACTCGTCGGTGTCAAGACGACAGGAACTGAGATTACAGAGCGGCTGCGTAAGGTCTACGCCGACAAGAGAATCGACTCACCCGGAGTGACGCCTGAAGACTTTGACACTGCGGTAAAGCTAGCGATTGGGCCCAAGTAGCGTGTTTCTGTCGACCGAAAACGGTTGAAATGCATCTTGGAGGGTCCCTAGGCCACTCTGGAGGCTTTCAGAGTCACATCATGTGACTCTCTACAGTGACCCCTGAAAGTGGCTTCGCATTATATACTCAGTCCGAGCAGCATTACTCGTGAACTAAGATGGCGCACGAAGTAAACACTCGAAACACATCTGTTGTGAAGAAGAACACCGTCATGGCCAAGGCTCAGAGCACCGATGCACTCGCCTACGCCTACGCTACTGTTGTGAGGTGAACACAATGGCTCAGGTTAGAATCACGAACCAGTTCCACAGGACTCCAGTTCGCATAACTGCAGTTTCAACTGAGGCAATCACATTTGCCTACTTCTCTAGGTGAAGACCGATGAGTACATCGTCTGGCGAACAGCCCCACACCTGTTCTAGGAGCTTCCAGGCGCAGGACCGAGGCTCACTAAGAACAAGTGAACAGATTCTCGCAGAGGGCCCTGCGTTGGAAGCACCACAAGTGACCGTTCATTGTAAGTTGGACAAAGTTGGACACAGGAGTCTTTGTCGTCCCAGAAACGGCACTGGGGTCGTACTCCTTGAGGCTGGAATGTGCCGAGTCAGCCTCAAAGAGATGTCTGGTTCGAACCATTTAAGCCCCTACTCGAAAATGTCCAAGACTATCCAACTTCTTCGCAGCTGCTGAAGACCCTCTCTCCTTTTGCACTGTGATAGCAGGCAGACGAATACAACCTGCAACAAGAAACTTCTTACCTATGATTCTATTCTCGGCAGCCTGTGCCACGAATGACCACAGCAAGCCCTTTCTTCGTGTCAGCCCCGGGACGGGTATGTCTGTTCGGCGAGCACAGTGACTACTTAGGGCTACAGGTGCTGCCTGCGGCAATAGACCGTACAATCGACATCCTCGTTTCCCCAAGACGGGGCTCCTCGATCAGAGTCTTGTATGTGAACCTGAACGAAACGGACATGTTCGACATGGACAAGGATGTGACCTATCGTCATCGACGCGAGTATCTTCGAAGCGCCTTCAACGTCTTGACACGACAAGGCATGAAACCATCCGGTGGAGCAGACCTCACTGTCAGCGGAAACATCCCAATAGCTGCAGGGCTCTCAAGCTCCTCGGCTCTGACAGTCGCTTCTGTGATTGCCTTTGCGTACCTGTCCGGAACCCAACTCAATCCTGACAGGACGGCACAGCTAGCATTCCAAGCAGAAGTGCAGGAGTTTGGAGAAAGCGGCGGTATGATGGACCATTTTGCCTCAGCCTATGGTGGACTAATCCACTTAGATTGCGGTCATGAGAACAGGCTCACGAAGCTGCCAGCGCAACTGAATGGTCTTGTGATTGGTGACTCTCAAGAGAAGAAGAAGGACACTGTGGGTGATCTCATATCCATTAGAAGGACTGTAGAAGAGGGGTATCGGCGGCTTGCTGACCTCATCCCTAGTTTTGACCAGAGAGTGACCCCACTAGAGTCAGTTGAGAAGCGCATCGATAAGCTCCCCGAAAGCTGCAGGCTCATGACCATGTCGACCATCAGGAACAGGGACCTAACCATTCGCGCAATGAGAGTACTGAACTCAGCTACACCAGATCCTAAGACTGTGGGTTTCATGCTGGATGAGCACCACTCCATTCTGAGAGATGGACTACATAGGTCCACCCCGAAAATAGAGGCCATGATCTTAGCAGCGAAATCTGCGGGCGCACTCGGCTGCAAGATAAATGGTAGTGGAGGGGGTGGGACAATGCTGGCATACGCTCCCGGCCGCGAGAAAGAGGTGGTTGACGCTATTAGTCAGGCAGGCGGCATTCCGTATCCCGTGAAGATAGGTCGAGGGGCCTTTGGAGCAGCCATCAAGAAGTGACCTGCTGTCCTGCGGCCAATTCATTCATCCGGGTTTCCACAATAGAGATTGTTGCTTCTTTCACTTTTCTAGCGGCGGCTACCAGCCTATCGATGTCCTCACTCATTCTCTTGACGAAAGCCTTGTCGCGGATATTGCCCAAGTTGATTCTGACATTCAGCGCGGCCCCCTCGACGGCTGCAAGCAGAGCGAGAGCCGCCACACCGGCATCGGTTATCGCATTCACATTGCCCTTCTCTGCAACTGTCTTCGCCGCTTCGAGTGCTTTAAGCGAGTGCTGCATTGTTGTCAATGGCACCTCTGCAGCATGCTTGGTCGCCGCCTCGAGTTGTTCCGCCTTGTCTCGCCTCTCGATATCCGTCCCTTCAGGTAGCCTGATGGCCGTCATGACATCCTCGAAAGCAGCAGAATCCTTCTCGACAAGGTCCATGAGAATCCCACGGTCCGTTTCAGCTGCGTGCCTCAGACTTGTCATTTCGTCCTTTACGGCTGCGAACTTGCGTCCCGAGAGAGACAGGCCCGAAACCATACAGACCAAGCCAGCTCCGTATGACCCCATGAGTGCTGCAACACTGCCGCCACCAGGAGTCGCTCGAGCACGCCTGACCTCATCACCGAAATCTATGAGCGACATCTCTGTGAACGTCTTCTGGGTCGGCTCATTTGCTCCCGCAAGATAGTAGAGGTCGAGAATCATCGACTCGTCGAGCTTGTCCACCTGCAAGTAGTACTTGACCGCGTCAATCAACGCAAACAAGGGAACCATGCCCACAATCTCTGTTTCAATGACGGAGGCACCGTAGCGACGAGCCTCGTTTCGTATAACCTCAAGGGCCTGATGCATCCGAGTGCGCCCAGGGTTGGTCAGGTTCATGGATATCTGGGTCATCCCTTTTTCTGGAAGGTCAAGGCCCATCGCTTGAATGTTGACGAACCCGCCAGTAGTAGCACGGACAGCATCGGCACATGCCTTGGCTGCGCGCAGGTCCGTGGTGTTAAGGTTGGCATTGAAGGCGACCAAGAAGTTGCGAGCACCCGTAGCAGTGCATCCTGCTGTAGGGTGAATCCTCTTCGGACCGTAGTCGGGATCCTTCGCCGGGTCCTTCCCGATGAGCTGTCTCAGGCCCTCAAACTCACCCTCTCGAATGTTCGGCAGCTCGACACGCTCAGGACGAGTCGCAGACTTGGCGTATAGGTACACAGGAACGTTACACGCACGAGAGAACTCCTCTGCAAACTCCTTGGAGAGCTCGATGCACTCACCAATGGTGACGCCATGCAGAGGGACAAAGGGAACGACATCAACAGCACCCATGCGGGGATGAGCACCCTTGTGCCGAGTCAGGTCAATCTTCTGCACCGCAAGCTCACTTGCCTTGAGGACTGCCTCCTTGACCTTCTGAGGTTCACCAATGAGTGTGAACACTGATCTGTTGTGATCGTGATCATAGTCAAGGTCTAGGAGCTTTACTCCCTCAACACTGCGTATTGCATCGGCAAGGGCGTCTATGACCTCCTTTCGCCTGCCTTCACTGAAGTTTGGGACACACTCTACAATCTTCACGTCCGTCACTGATGCCGGGTTCTGTTTGAACTGGCAAAAAAGGTTTGGGCAAGGCACAGTGTGCCAGACCAAGAGACCTAGCTGCTGTACGTCCCTAGGTCGATGGCATCCCCAGTCAGCACGTTAGTCATGGCCCTATCGAATGCGTAAGCAGAGAGCACGTTCTTGAGAAGCATCGTGATGGTCATGGGGCCCACACCACCCGGCACGGGAGTTATGTAAGACACCTTGCACTTCAATGCTTCAGTGTCACAATCACCATTGGGCGTTGCGACATCGATGACGATTGCACCTTCTTTGACCATTTCAGCCGTGATGAAGTATGGGTCCTCTTTCGACTTGCGGCGTCCAATCGCGGTGATCAGGATGTCAGCCTGTCTGGTGAACGAGGGCAGGTCTTTGGTCTTCGAGTGACACACTGTGACAGTGAGGTCTCTGTTTAGTAGCATCATCACCAAAGGCTTCCCTACGATTGTCGATCGGTTAACAATCACTGCGTGCTTGCCCTGAAGTGGGACGCCGAGATGGTCGAGTATTGTAGCAATCCCTTGGGGGGTGGCTGCACCAAGCATCTCACTGCCATAGAATAGCCGGTAGATGTTCGTCGGCGAGAATCCGTCGACATCCTTTGTGGGCTCGATTGCGCTGATGATTCTCTCTTCACTGATGTGCTTGGGCAGCGGAAGCTGGACCAAGATGCCAGAAACTGTTGTGTCGTGGTTCAATGTGCGAATGAGGTCTATCAACTGGTCCTCTGTGGTACTCTCTGGAAGGTTGTACTGACCTGAGGCTATCCCTGCACGCGCACAGGCCTTGTGCTTCATTCTGACATACATGGTGGAGCCCGGGTCCTCCCCCACTTGCACGGTGACCAGCTTCGGGGGAGCCCCATAGGCCTCAGTCAGGCGGGCGACCTCGCGCGCTATTTCCTCCTCTATGTGCCCAGCTAGCTTCTTGCCGCTGATCACGTGCTCGTCACAGAATGTGCTTGGAGTGGCCTCCATCGTAGTCATACAAACACCACCTGCCTAGAACACACCAAAGATGTTGCTGTTCTCATCTAGACCCATGCCCACAGCTGCTGGTTCCTTCGGCAGCCCAGGCATGAGCATGATGTCACCCATGTACACAACAACGAAACCGGCTCCCGCGCTCACGTCGACACCACGTACAGAAACGTCGAAGCCTGTCGGTCTGCCAAGGAGCTTGGGATTGTCAGACAGACTGAACTGCGTCTTGGCAACGCATACGGGCAGCTTACCGTATCCACGTTTCTCCAGTGACCTGATTTCTGACTCAGCATCATCAGCGTATGTGGCTCCTCGAGCCCCATAGACCTTTGTTGCCAGCTTGCTGATCTTCGTCTTCAGATCGTCCTCAAGTTCGTATGTGTAGGTAAGCTTGCTCTTCTGGCCCAATGCTTCAATGACATCAGTTGCTAGCTCCTTCCCACCTTCACTCCCCTTTGCGTAGACCTCAGACACCTCCATCTTCCATCCACGCTTTGAACAGAACGCCTTCAGTGCGGATATCTGTTCAGGTGTGTCGCTGGGGAACCTGTTCAACGCAACGACGGCTGGCAGTCCGAAGGCACGCACGTTCTCCATGTGCTTCTCAAGGTTTGGAAATCCTTTCTCGAGCACACCCTCGCCGTGGTTCATGAGTGCTCTGATTGATGTGACAACAACGACTGCATCCACCTTGAATCCGCCAATCCTTGTCACTATGTCGATGAACTTCTCTGCTCCAAGGTCTGCTCCGAAGCCAGCCTCGACGACAACATAGTCGAACAATCTCAGAGCGATATCGATAGATGCCACGGAGTTAGTGCCGTGCGCGATGTTGGCAAATGGGCCTGCATGAATCAGGGCAGGAGTCCCTTCGGATGTCTGAACTAGGTTCGGCATCAGTGCGTCGCGCAAGAGCACGCTCATCGCGCCCTCGGCCTTTAGGTCGCTGGCATGAACCTCCTCAAGCTTCATAGTACGTGCAACAAGCACTCTCCCAAGACGTGCCTTGAGGTCTTCGTAACCTGTCGCCAGAGCAAGAATAGCCATGATCTCAGATGCAGCAGTTATCACAAATGAGTCCTCGCGAGGAAATCCATTCGCTTTGCCACCAAGGCCAACGGCAATCTTCCTGAGGGCTCGATCGTTCATGTCAATAGTCCGAGGCCAGTAAACCCTTCGTAGATCTATGTTCAGCTGATTGCCTTGGTGGATGTGATTGTCAATCATGGCGGAAAGCAGATTGTGTGCGGCAGACACGGCAGGAAAGTCCGAAGTGAATAGTAGGTTGATCTTCTCGAAAGGCAAGACCTGGGCCTTGCCACCTCCAGCTGCTCCGCCCTTCACACCAAACACAGGGCCAAGTGAAGGCTCTCTTATTGTAACAACGGCCTTGCGTCCCATAGCGTTGAGGGCCATTGACAGACCAATCGCATTCGTGGTCTTGCCTTCTCCGGCAGGTGTGGGAGTGGTTGCAGTGACGAGAATCAGTCGGCCCCTTCTTTCTCCTAGCACCTTCTTGATCCCTAGGTCAATCTTGGCCATGTACTTGCCATATGGTTCTAGGAACTCTAGCGGTATACCTGCTTTCTCAGCTACTTCTGTTATGGGGATCATCGTGTCACACTGTCCAGCCTAGTATTGTTCCCTAGCGCTCGCCTTCCCTTGATAAACAATGCCAAACGTCACACCCGTGGCCAAAAGAACATAAGACAGACATTCCCAATGCCATGCAGGGTTAACCAGAATGGACAGGACACCGCTTGAGGCACTACCAGATGCACTCCCTGATGGGATAGAACTTGAGAAGTATATAATCGGGACCTACTATGTGGGACTTCCCCCAATGCTCGATGCAAGGCAGCTCGCATGGGCCGCAGCTGTGGAGCAGAGCACTGGAACATGGATCCCCGTTCCCGGCGAAACCGTCGAGGTTCGAAAGAGGCACATTGCCAAAGTGATCGGGGTCTTCGAGGTTCCATACTACGAGTACAGTACGCCCAAGGACCTAGAACGGCGAGAGTACGTAATCCAGGTGGCCTTTCCGTGGGAGAATTTCGGTGCGCAGATTCCCATGATGCTCAGCACTGTAGTAGGTAACATAAGCATGGGTGGGCGTATCAAATGCCTTGACCTGCGCTTCCCGAAGAGCTACCTGAAGTCCTTCAAGGGACCGAAGTTCGGGATTCGTGGCTTGCGAAAACTGACCGGAGTGAAAGACCGTCCCTTCTTGAACAACATGATCAAACCATGTGTGTATACCCATGCAAAAATGGGTGCAGGTCTCTTCTATGAGGCTGCTGCAGGCGGAGCAGACATAATCAAGGACGACGAACTCCTAGCCAACCCAGACTACAACACTCTGGCCGAGCGCGTGCCATTGTTCATGGAGGCCGCTGACAGGGCCAATGCAGAGAAGAACGAGAAGACCCTCTATACCGCAAACATCACGGACAGCATTACCAGACTCTTTGAGAACGCCGAGAAGGCACAGGAGTGGGGAGCAAACGCTCTGATGATCAACTTCCTCGCTGTGGGCTATTCCGCATTCCAAGCTGTCTGCGAAGATCCATCGACGAAGGTGCCTGTGCTGGCACATATGGACATCGCAGGGGCGCTTTATGAGTCACCAATCACAGGCATTGCCTCGAACCTAGTCATCGGTAAGCTACCAAGGATCTGTGGTGCTGACATCACAGTCTTTCCCGCACCATATGGCAAGGCGCCAATACTCAAGGAGAGATACCTCGGTATGGCACATGAGATGGTGATGCCCCTGCAGCACATTGACCAGACAGCCCCAATGCCCAGTGGCGGCATATCCCCTGGCATGGTAGAGGAAGTGATGGACGACCTCGGTCCCGACATTGTGATTGGCTCTGGTGGAGGAATCCATGCGCACCCGAAGGGTCCGCGTGCTGGCGCGACGGCCTTCAGACAGGCGATTGAAGCGAAGATGAAGGGCATTCCAGTGAGCCAGTATGCAAGTGAGCACGAGGAACTGAGAATCGCCATGGAGTCGTGGGGTGGCGGCAGGACCGGGTTCGAGCTGTAGTCTGCGCCTGCCACCGTGCGGGAACCGCCATGCCATATTAGAGGTGAACAACTGTGAGCGCAACAAAGAAAGTAGATGGCCAGATAGTCGATTGGCTTCTTGAGGAGGAAAACCCAAGCGTTCGGTTCTGGGCACTCCAACAGCTTGGAGGAAGGAAACGGACTGATGCAGAGGTCGTAGCGGCTCAACGTGCGATCATGCAGTCAGACTGTGTCAAGGCAATCCTGAAGGCTCAAAGGCCGGAGGGGCACTGGGAAAACAGGGAGAACTTCTATCTACCGAAGTACACTGCGAGTACCCACAATCTGCTGATTCTCGCAGAGCTTGGTGCTGAAGCTACTCCTGCCGTAAGACGCGGAGTGGAGCATGTGTTCCTGTTCCAGCGCAATTCGGGTCATTTCTTGATCAACATCCCAAAGACCGAGAAAGGCAAAGTGAGTACGATGACAGACGGATGTTGCATTGACGGCAACATACTGTACTACCTGCTCCACTTCGGCTATCTCGAGGATGCTCATACGAAGCGACTCATCCAGTTCCTAGTAAACGATCATTCGAAAGACTACGGATGGCGGTGCCGGTCATATCCAATTGACAGGAACGGGGTTTTTCCAGTCAACTGCTACATGGGAGCCGTGAAAGCCCTGAAGGGTCTGTCCATGATTCCCAAGAAAGACCGATCCGCTGAAGTCAGTCATGTCATCCAAGCGGAAATAGAGTCCATCCTCTCTAACCAAGTGTACAAGTATCTGCGTGGGCCAAAGGGCGAGAGGAAGGAAAAGGCAGGATGGAAGCGGTTCGGTTTTCCCCTGTTCTATCAGTCAGACGTTCTTGAAGTGCTGGACGTACTGACCGGGCTGGGTGCACATGACGAAAGGATGTCTGATGCCATCGAACTTGTGGAGAAGGCTCGAGGACCTGATGGAAAGTGGGCCCTCAAGAATACGTTCAATGGCAAGATGCTCTGCAACATTGACACGAAGAACCAGCCATCGAAGTGGGTGACTCTCAGGGCCATGCGAGTTCTGAAGAGATGGTATCAGGAACAGGGCTAGCCATGGGAAACATGCTCGGCACATCCAGTATGTAGTGCACCTAAGTCCATCAGAGTTAATACTTGGGAAGTATCTAGTGAGAAATCGTTGCCTAGGAGGAACTGACGATGAAGCTCAAGCCTGTCACTCTTACAGAACAAGAGATTGAAGACATGATATCCGATATAACTGACGAGGAGGCCAAAGAGGCAGAGGAGCACTCACTCACGCCGCTGAAAGACAAGATTCTCTTTGAGGGTGAACCCGGTGGGGCTGTCGTGAGAGACACTAAGGGCAACGAGTACATAGACTGTACCTCTCAGGCATGGACTCTGAACATCGGCTTCTGTGACCCTGACATCGCGTTTGTTGTGGCCCGCCAGATGCAGCGTCTTTCACACGTCAGATACGGGTTCCCAACTGTTCCCAGATTGAAGCTGCTGAACGAGATCACGAAGCTGTTCAAGATGCCTCGGGCGAGCTTCAACAACATGGGCGGAGGCGCGTCAGTTGAGGCTGCCATGAAAATAGCATTGTTGCGGAAAAAGGATGCGGACACATTCATCACGGCATGGCGTGCCTACCATGGTTCCTCGCTCGCGACCACGAGTGCCAGCGCGTACATGCCCACAGCAACTCGTTTCCTCGGCTTCGGGAGAGAGCATTTTGTGAAGGTGCCCTATCCATACTGCTACAGATGCTACCTTGGTCATGACAGGGAGAAAGAAGATTGTACAGGGGTATGTGCGGAGTTTGTCAAGCAGACCATCATGCACGGTGTCACTGGTCCTGTAGCCGGGATAATTATTGAGCCGATCAGCGGACCCGGCGGACATATCGAAGCACACACTGAATACCTGAAGGCTCTCAAGGAGATCTGTGAACAGATAGACGCACTGCTCATATTCGACGAGGCACAGACTGCCTTCGGCAGAGTAGGTGAGTGGTGTGCGTCCGACCTGCACAACATGCGTCCAGATGTCATGTGCTTGACCAAGGCAATTGCTGGCGGTGTCCCGATGGGTGCAACTCTCACACGTGGTGACATAGTGGGGTTCACTGAGTCTGAGGAACACTCGACGTTCGGTTCCAATCCGGTCATGTTCGCGGCATCTCTTGTCAACATAGAAATCATCAAGCGTAAGAACCTCCTACAGAGGAGCAAGCTGCTCGGTGAGAAGTTCAAGAAGGGAATTCTCGAACTCCAGGAGAAGTACCCAGTCATCGGGGATGTTCGATGCCCAGGACTCTTCAAGGGGATTGAACTTGTCGAAGACCCCAAGACGAAGAAGCCAGGAGTCGAGATGGCACATGCATTCATCCAGGAGGGATGGAAGCGTGGGGTCATCTTCGACTACAACATGCCGAACCTATCCCCGTGGGGCTATGACCTTCGCAATGTAATCAAGATCAAACCACCTCTCACGATTACAGAGGAACAGGTAGACAGGGTCCTTGAAGTGTTTGAGGAGTGCCTGCAAGAAGTCACGAAGTGAGATAGCCACCGTGGACGCGGGTCGTGGCTGAGCTTATCAGAGTAGGTCTGTGTGCAAAGCTTGCAGAGGCGGTCTGCGAGGGCGGACTCCATGGAAAGGGTGCAATCAATCCGTCCCCACGTGCTTCTGATGTCGTCGTCTAAGAAGATAGAGCCCAGATAGGACAAGTACTGGTGTGGGAGTATACACTGTGAAGTCCGAAGTTGGCGTAGGGATTAGTAAGTCGGAGCCCGGGGGGCTTATCATATGAGGCGACATAGTTGCTATGACTGCTATATACAATCCGAGCAGGATATTGAGAACACAGAGCGTGACTGCTATTGACAGGGAACGCTTGCTACCATCGCACAATCCAACTGCAATCGCGTATGCAAATCCTAGTAGAATAGGCAAGACCGTGCCCGGAAATATAGCACCTCCAACGTAGAAGTTGAACTCACTCAGTTGCCTGTCCAGAGATCCCGTGACTACCAGCATCCATGTTGCCGAGTACATGGCGAAGCCCACATGGGAGCTGTAAGGCCATGACCACTCAAGAACCTGATAACCCATAATGAACGGTGCAAAGAGCGCCATGCAGACGAGAACAAGATTAGACCTAGACCGGAATGCATTCCTTGCTGACCTATCGAGTGCCCCAATCGACCCCATGGCTGACCAGATACCCCTGTAAGGCTCTGCCCATTTATGCGCTCCGATGGATGACCATATGCACTAGCATTCCGCAGAGAGGAAACCCAGTGACTCGCGAGCTCTTTCACCCACTGACTGTGGTGGGAAAGAGTACGTGAGGTCCACCATGACCTCAGCCGAATCAGGGTCTGTCAGGAGCACTTTCATGTACTCACGCCGGTCGCAGCCGTGAGTGGGTTCCTGCGCTCCTACTCGACCTTCACCAGCCGTATCTCACCATAGTCACTGATGACTCTCATGTAGCCTCGGAGCATCTGGTCAACTGAAGGGTCACCGGTGTCAACTTTCAGTGACTCACCCTCGATACCCCTGAGCTTGGAGAGGGTGCATAGAACTCGTATATGATCTCTACCGGCTCTCTCTATCACTCTCGGACTTATCTGTTGGTTCCCTCTGCCGAACAAGACTCCCTGATGACCAATCGGGGAAACAATAATCCATACATCGCTGAACTCCTGAACAAGGTCAAGTATCTTGGACTCATTCACATCATTCTGAATCGTGCCATTCTGGTATAGGTCGACACCAAGAGTGGTCTTCTTCACTCCAAGAAGCCCTGCAAGTGTCTTGACAGTCGTTCCAGGACCTAGAATAAGGGTCGCCCCCTTTGGAAGCGTTTCGAGAACGTACCTCGCAATAGCCTCCTGTGCCTCTTGCTCATCTGTGGTTTCCGCACTGATCTGCTTGGAACCCTGAAATCGTGCCGGGACTGACGGGCCCTTGAGGTAACCATACAGGCGCACGATGAACTTGTCCTGCCTGATGGCCTCCTCGTCAGCGTCCATCACCTCAAACTCTGTAGTTCCCGTGTTGCCTTCGCGCATCACCCTGATGACCTCGGCTGCATCCCGCGGATTCACAACGAAGATGCCGCTGTACATCTTCACGCCCGATGGTACGCCTAGAACCATCAGATCAGAAAGGTCATCCTCGGTGACAGCATCAAGAATGTCGCGGGCAGTGCCATCCCCTCCCACGAAGACAATGAAACGTATACCCGATTTGTAGAGGGCCTTCACGCAACGCACTGTGTCTTCGGAGGCGGTTTCTGTTCCGATGGCCACATCGATCACATCATGCTTGATGCCTGCCTGCCGACAGACACCTGCACCCATTGGTCCAGGGCAGGCTGTCAAACTGACATCAGATACTCTAGACGACTTCAGCGCCTCTAGGAACTCCCGCGCCCGCCGTGGAGCAACTGGTTTCGCTCCCCGTCTGATTGCTTCCTTGACCACACCGTCGGTCCCCTTGAGTCCCACTCGACCGCCCATGCCGGCTATTGGATTCACAAGCAGACCGACATTCATTCGGATCACAACCGGTCGACGCTTAATATCGAACATGAGCGCCTTATCAGTGTTCAGAAGTCTGCCCTCTATTTCAGCGCACGGACTTCTGCCGCTGTCTGAAACCAGAATGCGACCTTAAACAGGACTTCCTCCAAGAGACGGGGCCTGTTGTCAGGAGTGGCATCTTCAGGCCACTTGTGGCGTCTATAGTCGTCAAACTTGTCAAATGTCTTGCCATACTTCGTCGTGAGAGGTGTCTCCACCTTCCTATCGCAGACCGTGACGAGAGCACGGACTAACGTGGCAAAATCAAGGTCCAGACGAAGCAACCAGTCACGAACTGCCTTGAAGAACCTCGTCTGGTCAGTCTTGTCCCAGGGCAGACTCTTGACAGCCTCTCGGTCCCGCGCGTCGACTCGGTCACTGTTGAAACTGCATCTCTTGTCATAGGTGCAGCGGGCCCTCACAAGCACGTCTTGCTTTGACAGCCACACTGCGACCTCGTGATTGCCCTTCTTCGATAGTGCCACCTTGTGATCTCCGGCAGGAAAGATGACCTCGACAACGCCTGTGTCTCTCTGGCGCACTCCCTGCTTGAAATAGAGATCAAGAGCCCCCGCAATGGGAGGCAGCACGTTTGCTGCGTAGTACTCATCAGGCTTAGTCATTCTTCAAGACCCAGTTTGAAATGCTGCAGTTCGCGTATGGAGTCCACAGAGAACCGAAGAAGATGCTTCCGGTCAGCTCACTGGGTTTCCCAGTGACTGCCTTCCTCACGTTCTTCGATCAGAGTCTTCGCTAGCTCCTCGAATATGTCGAGTATTCCTTGTCCGGTCTTTGCAGAAGACTCGACATAGGGCATTCGCTGCTTGTCGGCGAACTCCCTGCCTTCTGCAGGTGTCACGACACGGTCTGGAAGGTCTGTCTTGTTGGCCACAAGAATAAGCGGTATCTCCTTGTTAATGGCCTTGTGAAGCTCATCTAGCCACTCTTGTAGCACGATGAATGTGCGACGTCGGGTCACATCGAAGACGAGGACTCCTCCACTTGCACCTCGGTAGTACATCGGTCGGAGGATCTGGAAACGCGACTGACCAGCCACGTCCCATATCTGGAGCTTGACCGTAAGCCTCCGCCCTTCCCTCGCCTTGATGTCGATGTTCTTGACGGCGAACTGAGAGCCAATCGTGGTTTTGTAGTCAGTCCTGAAAAAGCCGTGCGAGAATCGGGTCACGATTGCAGTCTTGCCAACAGCACCCTCACCTAGCACAACTACCTTGTACAGTCGGTCATACGTACTGCTCATCTGAGTCTACCCCGGTTCTCAATGCGGACACAGCCGCGAGAATAGTATCGAAGGGTGGGGTTTGTAGCTTCTAATAACCATTTCGCGGGACAAGAGAAGAAATGCCGTGGACTATCATGGAGTGCTTGCTTCGGCCCAGCGCACGTACTTGGCCAGCAGCCTGTTGAACTCCTCAGGCTTTTCCAGCATGGGTATGTGATCGGCCCCCCTGACAAAGGCGATGTCTGCACGGGGTAGTTGATTCGCAAGCATCTGTGCAAGACTAGGCGCGATCACATGGTCCTCCTGACCATGAATCACCAAACACGGTAGTTTGACCAAACCAAGCTTGCCTGAAATGTCGAACTTGTCGCACGCCCTAAGGTCACGAAGCAGCAACTGGAGATTTTCCCTTCTGATCTCCTCGTCCAGTCGCTTTATTGCGTATCCCTCTGACAGGTCGCCTGTAAGCCTGCTCTTCAAGATGAGCAGCTCGGTTTCCACGGTTTCAATAGCCAGACCGGGAATGAGTTTCGCTAGTTCGAGGTCTGCAGAAGTACTGACAAGTGCAATGGCACGCGGCTGGCGAAGCTCGGGGTGCAGCACATAGGACATGACGACACCTCCGCCCATGGAATGCCCTATCAAAACAAAGCGCCTTATCTTCAGATGATCTATCAGTGCTGCAATCTCATAAGTGTAGCCGTCCTCGATACTCGCCTCGCCCTCAATGTTGTCTGACGCACCATGCCCCGACAAATCAGGCGTTACCACCCTGTTTGTCCAGCAGAACTCGTGTCTCTGCAGAGTCCAGACGATGTGTGACGAGCCAGCACCATGCACGAAGACAAGAGCGAGCCCCTTTCTCTTGTCTTTCCTCCGGTCCACTTCCACATAGTGCAGCTTTGAACCATGGTAGTCAAAGAGAGGCATAGACCCACATCCCTATGATGCTTCACCATGGGTGAATGCGGTCATATATCCATATGCTGCCCATGATTGCTTGGGGATAGGTAGGCAACTTTTTCTCTTGCGCCTCATAAGCGATGGTCAGGGAGCCTGTCATGGGAAAGCTGTTCGGAACCACGGGAGTCAGAAAGGTCTACGGAACGGATTTTGATCTTGAGATGGCCCTGAATCTTGGCAAGACCTTGGGAACGTATCTGACAGACGGAAGCGTTGTCTTGGCCGAGGACGTTCGGACTACGAGTCGCATGGTTGCCGATTCATTGTCCGCCGGTCTTCTCTCAACAGGCACTATGGTGACTAGGGCTGGAATGCTACCGACACCCACGCTCGCGTACGCGACACTGAGCCACGGGTTCGATGCCGGTGTCATGATCACGGCCTCACACAATCCGCCCGAGTATACAGGTGTGAAGTTCTGGTCTAAGAACAGCATGGGATACACGCCCGAGAAAGAATCAACTCTCGAAGGAATATACAACTCTCGTAAGTTCAGGGTGGCAGCTTGGGATCAACTGGGCAGTGAGAAGACCGTCGAAACATGTGTGTCAGAACACATTCAAGCGGTGACATCAAGGTGCGATGCTGACGCGATTAGGAAGAGGGCTGCGAAGGTCGTAGTCGATCCTGGCAATGGAGCTGCCTGTGTGTTGACACCATACTTGCTGGGAGACCTCGGATGCAAGGTCGTCACGATCAATGGTCAGCCAGATGGGCATTTCCCAGGTCGAGTTTCAGAGCCTGACGACGAAAACCTTGGAGACCTCAAGCGCATGGTCAAGGAAACTGGTGCGGACTTGGGCGTGGCGCACGATGGTGACTCTGACAGGGTCGTATTCGTGACGGAAGCGGGACAGGTCGTGAGGGGTGACAGGACCATTGCCCTCTTTGCGGCTGAGGCACTGAAGGCGTCAACCAACAAGACGATTGTAACCACAGTAGACAGCTCTCGAGTGCTTGATGAAACGGTAGAAAGAGCAGGAGGACGCACAATCAGGACTCCTGTTGGTGACATACAGGTGGCTATCAAGGTGAGAGAGACCGGAGCATTGCTTGGTGGCGAGGCGTGCGGTGTTTTCATCTTCCCTGAGTTCCATCTTGCCCCAGAACCATTCTTGGCCGCCTGCAAAGTGTTGGAGCTCATTGCGCGCAGGGACCAGAGCTTCGGCGAGATTATCCAAGCGATCCCTGAGTACCCACTGTCCAAGACGAAGCTCGACTGCCGAAACGACATGAAGACGCATGTCATGACGGCTCTTAGAGAGAGTCTACCTGCAGCATTCAGCAATGTTGTGGATGTTGTCACAGTTGATGGACTCGGCGTATCGCTGAAACAGGGTTGGGTCTTGGTCAGACCCTCAGGTACGGAACCAGTGATCAGAATCACATGTGAAGCCCCAACGCGCCAGAGAGTTCAGACCATTATGAGAAGGGCCAAGGCCGTCGTGACAGCGGAGATTCAGACAGCAGGCTGACATTCTTACCGGCAATGGAAAGGAGCATGCACACGGCCGATTGGCGGTAGATTGTGCCCTGCGGGGAGTCGAGGCCAAAGCCTGTGATACATTGCTCCATATGCGGGTAATGTTTATAGCAGAACCCTCCGATTGCAGTCTGAAAAAGTGGTCTGAGCCATGCCTAGCGAGAAAGACGAATTGGGAATCATGGAAGACTTCGAGTGGGCACTGAAGGACCCTAATGAAGAAAAGCTACGTGAACTAGGAACGGTCGTTTCTACTGTCACCATGAAACTTGTGGCCGCGATCGCCGATCTTCAGACTGCTTTGTCTGATGTCCAGACCAAGCTGGGGGCACTTGATTCCCGCGTTAGTCAACTCGATAGCAGGATTGCAGGCGCCAGAACGGCAGGACCGTCAGCTGGGTTCGAAATGGGAGCATCAGGCGCCGCTGCTTCTCCAGGCATGCCCAAGTCAGCTGCAGCCAAGGCCCCAACTCCAGCGCCAGCCGCAGCCGCAGGAGGAGGCGGAGGGCTCATGGGTGAACTCAAGTCATTGCTGACTGCAAGGAGAAAGAAGACAGAGCCCTGAGGGCAGTGAGTAGTTCCAAAGACTGCCTAGATGAGCGTCTTGACTGCATTCACAGTATAGAACGGACCTGCATGCGTCGGAAGCGATAGAGTGAAGGCTTCTGCTCTTTCGCAACCGGCTTGGATGCCGCGCAGGCGAGTCCTCGCATCATAGAACCTCAGGTAGAACGCGTCAGCCTTTGTCAGCTGTGACTTGTGTTCCTTGAGGGCACTCACTGCGGTGGCAAAAGACTCAGAAACGTCCATCAAGACATGAGGCTGCGAGTGCAGGCTGTTGATCTCCATGCCATAGATCCTTCTCACCCGATGAGCGTTTTCAAAGGTTGTTGTATGCGACGCCCATTCGATGGCATCCGCGACCAGTTGGGCAGACTGAACATGATTCCGATTGTAGTCATCAGCAGAGTGGGTAATGATTGTTGATGGCCTGCACTTCAGAATCACCTGAACAATCTCCTTTCCCAATGACCAGTCGACCGCGAAATCGTCGCGTGTGCTTGTATAGACCTCCCTGACTCCTAGCAGGCGGCAAGCTGCCCGTAGCTCTTTGTTTCGGGTGTCGTTCCCCGTCAGAGCAAGGACATCCACACTGACATCTTGATCGACATGTCGCCTGATGGTGCCACCAGCTCCTAAGCATTCGTCATCAGGGTGTGCCACTATCACAAGGATGGAGTCCTGGGGAGAGCCAGTCATGAGTTCGCCGAGGAGTAGCTGTCTAATCAACGTTTGGACAGAGCTGACGCCAGCCCAGCTGACCCTACCATTTCACTTAAAGGGACAGAACAGTACGCGGCTATGGAGTGAAGCACATTGCGGATTGGCGTCAACCTCTATCCTGGCGTCGGAGGCTCTGGCCATCTGGCGACCAGACTGGGTGAGCATCTTGCCCTGAGAGGGCATTCTATCCACTTCATCACATATCAGCGGCCTTTCGCTCTGATGTGGGAGCAGCCCAAAGGAATCTACGTCGATCTTGTCGACAGGTTCGACTATCCGCTATTCAGCACGATAGGACCTCCGTACACGATGGCCTTGACTTCAAAGATTTTGAAGATAAAGAAGGACGCGAATCTCGACTTGCTTCATGCGCATTACGCGATTCCACACGCCATGGCGGGATACATGGCGCGAGAGATATCCGGTCTGCCATACCTCGTCACTCTTCATGGATCAGACGTGCACACCCTCGGGCTGGACCCCGCCTACAAGCCGGTGGTCAAGTTCACAGTAGAGAAAGCAAACGCGGTGACCGCTGTGTCTCAGTTTCTGCAGAAAACGGCGTACGAAGGGCTCGGCATTGAGAGGGAGGTACACGTCGTGCCGAACTTCGTTGACACAAAGCAGTTTCAGCCTCTTGACAGCTGCAGGCTGACTGTGGAAGCCGGCTGTGTTGGTATGAGAAGGGGAGAGGATGCTGAAACCATCGACCCCGAAGAGAAGGTACTACTGCACATCTCCAACTTTAGGGAGGTCAAACGTGTGACTGACCTCATCGAGATAATGCGGATTGTGGTCAATGAGATTCCCAACTCCCGTCTCATAATCGTAGGGGATGGCCCAGAACGCATTGATGTGGAGAGGAGAATCGAGAAACTCGAACTCTGCAATAACGTGCATCTGCTTGGCGTCAGGACAAACATGCAGGAGATATTCTGTGGAACGGACGCGTTTCTCCTCAACTCCAAAGTGGAAGGCATGCCGCTGGTCCTACTTGAGGCCATGGCATGTGGCATACCAGTGGTCACGACTCCCGCTGGTGGCGTTCCAGAGCTCGTACGTCCTGGTGTCGATGGCATAGTGACAAAGGGGTTTGAGCACGATGAGTTTGCACAAGCGGTGATAGACATTCTTGAGAAAGACAGCCTCAGGAAGACTCTCGCAAAGGCAGGACGCAAACGAGTCGTTGAAAGCTTCTCTTCAGAAAGAATAGTGCCAATGTATGAGAAGGTGTTCGAGGAGGCAGTTGCCACCTAAGGAGGTTCTTGATAATATGGACCTCAGTATTGCAGAGGTCTACCAGGCATATGTCTGGCGCAGCGAGAACGCTGAACTGGCCAAGGAACTCTACGACACCCCGGTTGAAACTATCGGGGGCATCACCGACAGGGCGACAAGGATCATCGCCGCCTACAAAGCGGCGGCTTCGCACAGCGCCGAACGCATTGAATCAATCATTAAGACTCTAACACGTGTGTGCGGCGAGATTGGATGCTACACTCCTAGAGTCAGGGAGTCCATCGAGCGCTTGGGCGGTGGAGTCGTGGAAGCATCTCATCAGAGCGTCGTGATGGGCGGGCCCGCTTACATACTGAACAAGGCAGCCACAGCTAGACGGGTTGTCACACTGGCTCACGACAGGGGTCTGGAATTGTCACCCGTCTTCTTTCTGGCAGACTATGACATGGTCCAAGCTGAACTCACAAACATCAGAACGCCTGTTCCGGGTCAGGACGGAAACCTGATCAGCGTGCCAGTCCCCGAGGGATACGAGCATTCCCCGGTGAGCAGACTCCCGCTGCCTGGATACGACTGGTACTCAAGGACTGAGGACAGCATTCGAGCTGGCTACAGACCACTGTTCAAGTCAATGGGGGCTCTGCATAGGAGTATGTTCGAGGAGCGGCTTGAGCAATGTCTAGCCCTGACTCGTTCCACCTATGTCAACTCACGCACACTTGGCGACTGGGCACTGAAGATACTTGCGAGACTGTTCAACATCGAACAGGATCTCGGGATACCACTTGTGCCAGCATCTGACCCCTTGGTAAGGCAGTTGCTTGTGACGGGAATGGAACTCCTCCTCAATCGAACAGCCCGGACGCGATTCCTTAGGGCACATAATGCGGCCTCAGAAGCCGCAAGGAAAGCGGGCTTCAAACCGGGTATGGGTCCGAGGGACTCACGATACGTACCATTCTATTATGAATGTACCAATGCGATGTGTCACTCCAGTCGGACTGAGCTTCAGTATGAGAATCGGGGGTCAAAGGCACTAATCACAGGGAAGTGCCCGTCTTGCGGCCAGGATGTTGAGATAGAAACCTCGGCTGACAAACCTGACCTCAAAGACTTCGCCGCGAACTTATCGCCTCGTGTAGATTCAAGGCAGATCATAGTCGACACAATGTTGCCTGTGCTGATACACATAGGGGGCATTGGAGAAACAGCGTACTATGCGCAAGTGATACCGGCTGCAAGAGCATTGTCCGTCCCATTCCCACTGTTTGTGCGGTATCCTCGTGTGTACTTCAACACACCATGGAATGAACAACTGGCACTGAGTCTGAAGAGAAACAATATCCCGGTGCTTCATTCGCCAAGTCTGTTCGGTCTAGTTGGCAGAATCAGCAGGTCTGCAAAGAAGGGCAGAGCGGAGGAGCTGAATGGCGCAGTATTGGAACTCATGCGCCTGATTCCGGACACTAGACGAGCTTTGGACCAAGAACTCGCGAGAATCAAGGAGGCAATTCCCAAGGCGACAGGCGAGGAAGCCAAACGACTTCTGATACTCAAACTAGACCTCGAGCGTTATCTCAGCTGGGTCTTCGGCGAGTATGCAGAAGAGAAGGCAGGACAAGAAACAGCATGGTCCTGGATTGAATGGGCTGTGAACTCGGGCTTTCACGATCTGTTCGGCCCGTATGAACGTGCATATGCTGGAGCTATGAAAAACGGCGCGACACTGTTCGTGAACTTCACCGTTCCGGATGAACCTCCGAGCTAGACGAGTGCGTTAAGACTTATCCTAGCTCTTTCGATAGAAGCTGGCCAAGCCGCTCAATGCCTTCACGTATGGTCTGAGGATCAGCATAAGAGAACCCTATCCGCATGGTGTTCTGCTCGGCAACACTCGCCCTCAGGTCGTTGCCGTCCTCTGTCAAGGTGTATCCAGTTATCGGGTAGAACGGTCCTCCAGGCACATACAGCACATCGTTTGGTATTGCTACTCTCTCCATGAACTCACTGCTGTTGAAGTCCCTCTTCTCACTCTGCCACCAGATGAAGAAACCACCTGTTGGGTCAGTCCTTGTACCAGCTGGGAACGACTCGTCAATTGCTTTTGTCATGGCATCACATCGTTCCTTGTACTTGGGGATGGCCACTTTCATGGCTTGGTCTATATGATTCCTGTAGTACTCGTCGAGTATGCGTTGTACAAGACTCGATGTACATAGGTCCAGGTAGCCCTTGTCCTTGAGCACTTGCTCACGCACGGTGTCAGGCAGAACTGAGTAGCCAACTCTAAGCACAGCTGCCTCCTTGCTGGTGGTCCCCAAGTACGCAACGCGCCGGTTGTCCTTGTCAAGGGTCTTGATGGCCTTGGGGTTTTTCTTGAACTGAATCTCAGCATATGCTGAGTCCTCTATCAGGAGGATGTTGTGACTCTCGCACAAGTCAAAGAGGGCTTGGCGCCTCTTCATGGGGATAGTGGTGCCCTTCGGATTGTCTGAATCGGGAACGACGTACAAAATGTCGGGGGTCTTGCCGAACTTCATTCGGGACACATGGATTGCTTTGTCAACATACTCTGGGATGATCCCGTTCTGGTCTGTGGGGACAGTAATAACACGGGCGCCGAGCTTCACAGCTGGGACGAGAAAACCTAGATATGCGGGAGAGGGTGTGATAATCACATCACCAGGGTCAATCAGCGTGTCTAGGAGTGCATACAGAGCCTGCTGAGACCCGTTCGTGACAGACACCAGTTCCCACTGACGCTCGCAGTCAATCGGGATTCCCCTGACGTTACAGAGGCGACGGGCAAGGGTCTTGAGGAAGTAGGGTTGTCCTCCAGTGGGACCATAGTTCAGGTCCTCAAGGGCCATGGCAGGGTCCTTCTTGTACTTTTCACCTAGGTCCGCCATTATCTGACCAAAGACGCCTGTCGGAACAATGCCCGGCTTCCCACCGGCGAAGTAGTACTTCACCCTGTATTTCAGAAGCGCTCGAATCTGTGACTCCTCAATGAAGCTGGTCCAAGTCGCAAAAGCATAGCCTTCATTGTTCGCCATAATGACGCACTCCCAAACATATGGTGATCACTCGCCACCCAGCCGAGTCATCAGGTTTCTGCAGCAACCTGTCGTCAACACTTTGTTGGCTTTCTCCTTTATCCGTTTCTGACAACGAAACGCACGCGATGCTGCTTCGTAGACGTCCATGTACATAAGTGTACACTGGTCAGTTGGCTAAGAGCAGCGATGGTATTGACGTTGACCTCCACGAACACATGATTCGTTCTATCTAGTCTCAGCCACAAGAGCCTTGGCCGCAGCCGCAGGGTCTGGAGCCTCCACGATGGATCTCACTGCTATGACATATGAGGCACCGGCGGCGATAGCCTCCTTGGCACTCCCACCTTGAGCGCCGACACCCGGAGAGATGATGGGAACGTCCTCACCCAGAATCTTCTTGACCTCGCGAATCTTGTCCGGGTATGTTGCGCCCACAATCACACCATCCGCGTTCCATGCCTTGGCACGACGTGCGAAGATTGCATACAACGGCTCGTGTGTTTTCATCTTCTCGTCCGTGGCAACGTTCAGTCCATATCCTTCATTCGCTGCCGGGTGTGACATATAGCACAGAGTGATGACGCCACGTTGGCGTTTGCGCGCGGCTTCGAAGACGGAGTCGAGACCGCCCTCCCAACCGACCATCGGGTTGGCAATCACCGCATCAAAACCAGCGTCAAAGTAGTAGCGCGCTATCTGAGCATTAGTGTTACCGATGTCGTTTATCTTGGCATCCATTATTGCTGCGAGCCCGTTGTCGTGAATCTTCTGGATCAAGACGGGAATCCTGTCGAACACCCCGAGAGGCAAGACAAGCTGATGATTGAACTTGAAGGCCACAGCATACTCTGCGGTGGCTGAGATAATCCTCAGTGCCTCCTTCTCCAGTCTGTCCTTCTCGGCGCGGGGATCGTTACCGGGAGTGCGGGCCATATTCGCTGCTATGTCAAGCCCCACTATCAGCCGACTCTTCCTCAGAAAAGCGGCGGCGGAAAGCTTGCGTTTAAGAACCTGCGTGCTCATTTCGGAGAACCCTCAGTCTGACGTTGATGATGCATACATATATCCGATTCGGAGGTCTGCGACATCAGGGGGCCCAAACGTGAGTCCGGATTGGCTGATGACACGAATGGTTGCTGTGGCTTTTGCAGTGCTCGGCCCACTGTACTTCCTTCTCCTAGTTGCTGTCCTGCCGTTTCAAATGGCGCCTTTCGGCGACCCTCTCTTGGACTGGCTATTCCACTACGTTGCGACACCCGCAGTGTTCTCAGCAGCGTGGGTAGGAATCATATACTATGAACGCTATCGGATTGCCAACGCAGTACATCTCACTGGCGAAACCACTACAGCGATCCCATTGAGATGGCGAGTGTTCTACGGTACCAATGCGGCGTTCGTCCTTACATTCTTCATTCTCCCCCTGATTACAGCCCCATTGGCAGTCATCGCTGGCCTGTTCGTCGCAGGTCATGTGTTCTACAGGATTGGAATTGGCAAGCTGGGAGGAGGAAAGCCCGCAGCATTCCTCGGAGCAGTTGTGGCAATCGCCCTATGCGTGCTCCCCCTGATAGTCATGATACAGTTCGTGCCCAGCTATCTTCAGGTGTGGGATGCGGTACTTGGCGCATGGAGCGGATTCTGGTTCAGTGCCGTCTATGGTATAGCGCAGTGCTTGGTGAATGCTTTGAGCTTCGGAGCTCCCATCTACTTCGTCTACTTCGCGGCAACACAGTATGACAAGGGGCTCTATGGTGAGACCTACACCAGAACGCCGACGGTCTGGATTCGCATTGGAGAGATAGCACTGTTCCTCGTCTTCACAGTTCTGTACCTGCCCCCGATTCTGACGCCATTTGGACTGTTGCCTTTCGCCAACATGTCATGGCTCTTCACTGACTACATCAACTGGATGTCTCTGTTCATAGTCGTTCTCATGGTGGCTGTGAAAGCAAGGCTCAAGGTCAAAGACAGCAGCACAATGGGTGGTCCATCCAATGTCCTCGTGGTCGGGCTTTTCCTGCTTGTCGAGATATTCTTCAAGACAGATCTCTTGGTGGTGACGCTGGTCATCTGGCTCGCCTTCTTGATCTTTGCAGGAGTCATAGCCATCAGCTTTGCCAGAGCTTCGCCTAGGGAGATGTACTAAGATGCACAGGAACCCGGTGCATGATGAAAGCGGGAATCCGAGTTGCGAGAACAGAATGAGCGTGTAGCTGTCTGAAGGTTAGGGAGTGACTATGGCAAGAGCTTAAGTGGGCCTGTTTGAACAGTGTGTGTCAAGCGGAGCTACTGGGGCCCGATTATTCTTCTTGTATCCATTCTTTCTCATCGCTTCGTTTCCGGCACTTGTCGCCTCTGCGGTGGGAGTAGTCGTTCGCGTTTCAGAATGGCTCGAAAGGAACCTCTATGATTTGCCTATCATTGGACTGGCTTTCTACTACTCGGGTTTCGCTCTTGTGGACGGATTCGCCAGTGAGCTGTTTCTGATTGTAGTCCTTCTCTCAGTCCCACTGCTTGGAGGGCTAGCAGTTCGGAGGAGGTGCATCGTCATTTTTGGGGCAGCGCTGACATGCCTCGGGTCCATACTCCTCAACATACCGTTTTCATTACTCGATCATTTCGGTTTTGGCTGGATATTGGCCGGGGACTACATTGCTTTCTCAGGTTTCTTATTCATGCTGACCATGATTGCTTGGATTAGGTCGACTAAGGATGTATTCAAGAGGGATGCTTCCACGACCGGAATCTGAACCACTGAAGATGTGCTCTTGAGAGTCAAGTGCTTCGTAGAGAAGCTCAGCAGATCACCATGAATATGAAAACTACTCCCGGACTCCTACATGTCTATGATGTTCGGTTTGTCAGCCAATCGGATTATTGGCAGATGAATCGTCATAGGTTCCGAGTCCACAGACTCTGTGAAACCGATGGTTTCCTTTTCTCGGGTTTTGTACATGAGGAAGTTGCCTTCAGGCGGACCCTCGCCCTCGGTGTAGACCCAAAGTGGCAGTCCATACATCTCATAGTATCCGTGGTTTGAGATGAGGGTACCATAGATGTGCTTCCCTCGGTGCTCGAAGTAGAGCATGCTGGCAGGTCTGTCCCTCTGAGACCAAGAGACCAGCATCCTTGCAAGATCCTTCATGGTTGCTATCTTGAGATTCACCGGTGGACGTATTTCCTTCTGCGTCACCATAGGCATCTACGCGCTGTTCGGCAGAGTGTGCTTATAAGACCATAGATTCGGAGGTCAGGCTCTAGATTGCGTCCCGATGGGCGCCCATGTGGCAGGCCCCACGTCAACGAACGGAACTCCGTGCCTTTGCAGACAGTGAAGCCACAGCCTTCTTGTCAGGTCCTACAATGACCACTGGCACGCACGCGGACTCTTCGCTCACTCCTACTGAGATGGAGGCCCTCATCGCATCTTTTCTCATCAACACAAAGGTGAATCCCTCTGTGTGACGTACCGAGTCTATAGCCAAACCTAGAGACACGAGTGCTGCCACCACTGACTGCAGAAACCGGACACCCTCTACGCCAGTTCGCCGTATGGTGACTGTTTCCCGGTACTCTGAGTCTTTCTTGAACAGGAATTCATGTGAGGGCTTTGCGTAGAGGACCTGACGTTGCATGGCTTTCTCAAGAAGGGATGCGGACAATGCGCCAAACTTCCTTGCAGCAATGTCAGAGTCGTCGATGAGGCTTGTGGGTGCAGCAGGAATCGGAGGTCTCTCTTCATCCTCAGATGCTCCCACGGCCGGAGTCTCTGTTGGAGCCTCACCAGTCCTTGGTGCGGATTCCTCAGTGATGGCATACTCGCGCTTCTGTCGTTCAAACAGTGCTTTCACGTATTCCCGTATCCAGCCATCCAGAACATTCCAGTCCGCTCTGCTGAGTTTCAGCGGAGGTCTGGGCACTTCTGGCAACTCTGCAGGCCGGTCCGCCTCGGCTTCAGATGCTCGACCACCAATTGTCGGAACTCCGACCTCGGACTCAGGTGCTTCAGGAGGAAGGAGCTTTGTCGCCTCTAGGAGAGCTGAGAGTCTGTCTGTGCCTCCGTGCTTGGACATGCGCGGACGGGCTTGCATGACAAAACCCCGCCTGTTCTCTGTAGACTGGTCAAACACCAGAGCGACCCCTCTCGGAAGACCGCTGATGAATGCCTTGTCCTTGAACTCCTCAGGCATCACTGCTGGTGCTCTCTGCTGGAGAGCCTTGATGTCAGCATCATGCGACAGGGAGTGAGAGATCACAATATCGGCTTGAGAGATGGCCTCGTCTGAAACAGCCGATGGCTGTTGAGTACAGAGCACGAGACTGCAACCGAACCTCCGTCCCAGTTTCGCATAGCTGACGATAGCGTCCTTTGCTGGTGTGCTGCCCGACCTCGGTACCAGCGTCTGGGCCTCATCCACGATCAGCCATGTTGGGGGAAGCTCTTCCCTAGCACTCGTTCCTTCATCGGTCCATGCCATGCGATAGGTGAGTATCTGCCTACTGAGCATATTCGTCAAAATCGCTAGGACTGCATCTGCATCTGACCCAAGAGGAGCGACATCGACTATCGTGATCCGCCCGGCCACCGCAAGATCTTGAGCACTGGTGCCGCCGGGATGGAAGACACCCAAGTGCTGAGCACGTCTGAAACGCTGGACAAGAGCAGTCCTCGTGGCGGGCTTGTAGAGATCCGAGAGGCCCGCATTCGAGTCGACACAGTGAATCATGTCCTGTATGCTGAAGTCAGAACGTGGAGGCTCTTCCTTTCCAGTGTCCCGTGTATACCCGCGTCGCAGGCTGTCAATCACATCACTGATCAGGTTCTCTATCGCTGTGCTCAAGGTCCCAGTTTTCTCAAGCACATAGGCCCAGTCGGAAAGTGACAACTCTGACGGGCTGATTGCAAGTGGAAACAGCTGCGACCTCTCCTTGACCTCATCAGGCAGGTGAGAGTATGCGCGGCGTGGAATGTAGACGGCGGCAGGAAATCCCTGAGCATCAAGACCCCACTTCCTCAGCAGGTCTGCTTGCTCGGTGTTGGGTTCAATCACCTGTCTAAACACGTCGACTGTATCAATGACGACGACAGCAACCTCGATTTCCTTGCGCGCCATCGCGCGTGCCAGTTCCTCAGATATGAGACCGAGCGTATAGCTCTTGCCAGAGCCCCTCTTACCTGCGACGAGCATGACGTGTGGACTCACAAGATCGAGATTCACGGGCATGCCGAACAGGGAGGTCAGAACATCCTCGGATGACTCTGTGACTGCACCGATGAAACCGAGCCCCGTCGAACGATACTTCCGGTGAAAAGACTCAGACCTGCCAAGTATGACCCCGACGCTCATATCCACTAGTAGCTCAAGCGGGGTTGTGGGCCGCGGACGATACTCAAGGACCGCCTTTGGAATCAGGTCAACGGGCTTGTCAGCAGCACTGTGTTCAAGGTCCCGTCCGGTTCCGGCGTTGTCATCGGGACTGTCATTAGGGTCACGTTTGTCCAAGGGGCTCCCTCCAGATGGGCAGGCAATTGAACTCCAATAAACGTTTGCACGAGCGCGCCTTCAAGTGATAGTCTAGAAGAGGTTCTCGGGAAAACGTCGATGGGCAATGCTCAAAACCACCATGTGTGATTCGGGGTCTATGCAAGAGACGATCCAAGATGGCAGCCTTGTCTTGATCTTCCTCGATGCCAAGAGGAACTGGATAAGGAAAGTGAAAGCAGGAGAGAGCTTCCACTCCAACAAGGGGATCATCAAGTTCGATGACATCATTGGACGTCCCTTTGGGATCAAGGTCCAGAGCCATTCTGCCCAGTTGTTCCAGATACACAGACCAAGCCTCACGGATATCCAGATATCACTTGGTCGGAACACACAGATCATCTACCCAAAGGACGCAGGGACAATCCTTCTTGAGGCGGGGATTGGATCTGGGAGCATCGTCGTGGAGTCGGGCACTGGGTCAGGAGCGCTCACATATGTGCTCGCGAATGCAGTGGGCCCTACGGGGCACGTCTACACCTACGAGATCCGCCAGGACATGTACGACGGGGCAAAGAAGAACCTCGAGCGCCACGCATCTATGGATAGAATCACGATGCACTTGAAAGACATCATGACTGGCATTGAGGAGAAAGACGTGGACGCAGTGGTGTTGGACCTCGCGACACCATGGGAGGCTGTCACAGAGGCCCATCGAGTTTTGAAGCCAAGCCACTTTCTCGCCAGCTACAGCCCCACCATAGAGCAGGTCATGAAGACATGTAAGGCTCTGGGCGAGAGCGGAAAGTGGGGAATGATCAAGACCTTGGAGGTCTTTCAGAGGGAGATTATGGTCAGGGAGAACAAGACCAGACCCACAACTTGGATGGTTGGGCACACTGGCTACATGACATTCGCAAGGTCCATGGCAGAAAGCGACACACGGCCATAACCTTATATCCATTAATCGTGAGCTGTTACTGTCGATTGTTGTCGACGGAGTCTGGTCACATGACCTACCAGCATAAGAGAGCGCGTTGTGCGAAGGAAACCAAGGACATCCTTGAGAATATCATCAGGCTCACGAAGACTGAGTACGACCTCATGGAAAAAACAGAAGCCACCAAGGTTGAGAGTCCGTTTGACGATGTCGTCAGGAGTGAGTCGCGGTCTAACGTGCTGCCGGGACAAGCGCGCACAGTCCTACGGGAGGAGGGCCATCAAGAGTCAGACGAGAAGGAGATTCAAGTCCATGACCATGATGGCGAGGACTTCGAAGACTACAAGCCTACGATAGAGGTCAAGCTAGACGCGCAGCAGGCGAAAGAAATCTTTGAGAAAAAGAGGAAACACAGAAACTACGCCGAGTTCCGATTCGACTATGGTCATGTCTAAGGAGAAGGGGTAACTTGACAAGAGACTCTGAAGTCTTCCAACTAAAGGAAGAGATTAGGGAACTCAGCAAGACGGTGCTCATGCTGAAACAGACCGTCAACCAGCTGAGTGCGAAGATTCAGACCACTCCAGATCGGATACAAGTTTCTAGTGAGAGTGGTCAGTACAACGTCTTTGCGAACCAGGCCAGCATCATTGAGTACGATGTCAGCTGGCAGAGGTTGGTCACTCTCCTACAAGACGCCAACGCAGGTCTGACAGCGACTGAACTGGCGACAAGATGGGGGAAGTCGCGTTCACGGACGAGCGAGGTTCTCAACAAGCTTGTTGGCGATGGCCACCTAGTGAAGTTCAGAGATGGCCGCCGAATCAGGTTCAGGGCACCTGATGAGTGATACTTGAAACGGGGCATTCTAGACGGTCGCATGCGCAGTCCCCCCAAGTATTCTTAAGTATAGGAGAGAAGGACTCACGCAGGAGAATAACTGCCGGGGTCACCGTAATTGGCCAATGTGATAGGTCGCGCAAAGAGATCCCATCCCGAAGAGGCTCGCACTGTCGAGAGCGAGGACGTTACAGTACATGCCAGTAGGCTCTTCGAGCTGAACATAATCGCACAAGACGCTGTACGAGAATTCGCTCTTCATGATATCGACGACAAAGAAAGGCTAGAGAGTAAGCGAATCGCGATGCACGACGCCTTCACGCAGCTGTATGATGAGGCGGCGGCATTCATTGATGAAATCATGGGTGAGGACTTCGAAATCGCATACCTCAGAGACAGGGTCGAGAGCGCCGAGGGAGAAACAAAGGACCAGCTTGTCGCTGGACTGAAGGAACTAGAAGCCCAAGCCCAGAAGAACATGGCGGATATGTGGATGGCCCGAGTGATGGCTTGGCTACATCAAGCAGCGGCAGCCAGCGGACCCTTCGTCGAAGGCGAGAACGAAGAGAAGCGGAAGTCAGCTTCAAAGCACTTGGCGGCAGTCTATACGATGTTGGAGAAACCCTTCTCTGCCGTGCCGTCGAAGTCAGATGGTACGCAGAAGCTCAGAAGAGTAGCTCTGGGCAGCAAGGCCTACTCACTGCTGACCGAGTCGGCTACCCGTGATGAGGGTGAGCTCGCAGACATCCTTGGCAGAAACAAGAAATCAGAAGCAGAGTTCTACGACGAGTTCCTGAACGAGCTTATCGGGCAAGAGAGCACCTTCAGGCAGGCGTTCAATCCCTTTGACGAACTCATATGGCGTGACATGCTCAGCTCCTTCATATTCGAGCAGGCCACGGATCTCTACAACGAAGCAATTCCCTACTTCAATAAGAGCAAGACCCCTGACAAGCAGAGAACGGCCATGATCAAGTCTTGGAAACAGAACACGGCCGGCCTGAGCGAAGTCTACCTAGCGATGACCTATAATGATATAGCTGATGCTCAGATGAGGGCAGGTAATCTTGAGGACGCGTCGAAGCTGTACCAGCAGTCTTCAGAAGCCTTTGGCAGAGCAGAGAAGTGTTTCAATGAGGTACTGCCACTACGCAACAATGCTGAGCAATCCCGCAGT
>Ga0315285_10000021_pt1 | contig 154135 bp, 166 predicted proteins | sample YL17G09_36_MG_FD_203698 | JGI IMG/M metagenome (GOLD analysis project Ga0315285, IMG submission 203698) | Sediment microbial communities from Yellowstone Lake, YNP, Wyoming, USA - YL17G09_36 | ecosystem: Environmental > Aquatic > Freshwater > Lake > Sediment | place: USA: Wyoming | collected... | reverse complement strand
GTCTTCATAAATAATATTGACCTTGAAAAAGATAGATGCCCCAATTGTGGTTTCAAAATAAATATAATAAAAGATTAATTGTTGTTGAAACGATATAATACAATTATGAAACGTTTCATCATAGGTGTATTTTTCAGTATTTTTTTACTGTCAAATGTATCTGCACAGGTCATGTACCAATTGAATGTTACAACAGAAATATTAGACGATACTACGACTCACACAAAAATTAATTTTCAGTTTTCTGAAGGAATGAGTGAAATCAATTTTCCATTTACTGGTGAAATCAGAGATTTTAAAGTAACAGATGGTAAATGCTCTATAAAAGAAGAAGAAATTATAAAAATCATCCACTGCGAACCATCTTCAAAATTCATAGTCGGAAGAGCAACGATAAAAACAGAATTCATGCAAATTGGATTGATTCAAAAATCTGGCAATGTAAGTTTTTTTTCTTTTGATATACCAATCTTATGGCCAACTGATAAAATATTTGTTAATATAGGACTACCATCTGGTTCAGTTATAACTGAGAAAGTAATTATACCAGTTTCACCATCCGAAGGATTTATTGGCAGTGACGGAAAAAGAATCACTACATCATGGAATTTCATAGAGAAAGCACCCGGTGACATAATACCGATAAGAATATACTATGAATCTTTGTCTACCACAGGCAGAGTAGATTATCTACGTTATAGATGGTTAATTACAATTGTTCTAATTATGTTAGCTAGTTTTATTGTTATCTACAAAAAATTCTCTAAAAAATCCGAACTTGTACTTTCAGTATTGAATGAAAGCGAAAGAATGGTTGTAGACATAATAAAAAAAGAAGGGAAAAATGAAGTCGATCAAAGAAAAATAGTCGCACAGGTTGGATTTTCTAAAGCCAAGGTTAGTAGAATCGTACAAAGTCTGGTAGGTAGAGGAATTATAGATGTTCAAAGAGTGGGTAAAAGGAATAAAATAACTTTAAAGAAGATAATCGAGGAGTGAAACTGCTTCTAAAACAATAAAAAATCTAAAAGTCATAATTTGTTTTATTTTTTCAAAATATGTCATTATTTCTTCTATGGAACTATTAATTAATATTTTAGGTATTATATAGAGAAAATAATATCATCTTTCTCTATGTGATGAAACAATTGGAACTGTTTCAAGGAATACTTATATGCAGTCATGCTAAAGTTATTTCATTAAATTAGGTTTACATACCGCCGATGTAATATGAAGCGGAATATATTTTGGAGGAAAAAAAATGAAAGAAAAAGTAATTGCCGCATTTATGACGACAATTACACTCTTGAGTACATTTGGATCAGTATTGGCAGCAGTAACATTAGGCGACTATCCAACATTTTTGTTCAAGAATCATAACTTGAACGCTTATGTTGTGGTAGGTTCAGCCGCTTCACCAGCAGACGTAGTCGGTGCAGTTGACGTAGCAGCAAGATTGGCAGGAGAATCTTATGAGGAAGTCTCTACTGGCGGTGGTGGAACCACAGTAGTTGGTGGTAAATCTGATGAGATCCCAATAGGTAAAGCTCTTACCGAATCCGCGTATCTAGATCAGACTTTCACCAAAGACCAACTAGCCGGACTTCAGAAAGGTGAAATCACTTTCTCTGGAGACAATTATAACATAGAAGATGAGGTTTACCTCACAGGAAATTCGCCAGTTATTTGTGCGAGTTTGAACTGTTCCGAAGATGACTATAAAACAGGAATTTACATGGAAGTTGGTACAGCTGCACTTAGATATTACTATATCTTCGACGAAGCCCTAAATGTGAGTACAACATCAAGTTCTACCCCAGTAACAATTAGCTTCCTGGGAAAGACAATAAAAATAACAGCTGTAACCTCTGCTACAAAGTTCACTGCTTACGTAGGAACAACATATTCCATGAACGTAGGTGATAGTGTAACAGTAGAGGGTAAGACAGTAACACTAAAGAATGTCGGAAGTACTTGTAGTGCAACTGCCGGTAGTGTCATGTTAGACATAGATGGTACGACATACACTGCATCTGGAACCCAAACAAAGGGTGGAATAGAAATTACAATAGACGATTGTTTCTATTCTGACACTCTCTCTGAGAGAGCAGCAACCTTAGTTATGGGTAAGGAATCTTCAGCATCTTACCAGAACGGAGACAAATATTTGAAAGCTGACAACATCTGTAATGACGATCCGAACGATACAGATTGTTGGGAATGGATTGTTGCAGGATTAACAGGCGGTCTAGCTACAAGCGGTACACCACCAAGCGCCGGAACAATATTAGGAATACAGAGTGCTTGGGTAATAAACGATGATTCTGACAAACCAATTACAGCTGGTGGATGTTATAAATTCCCGAACGACTATGCAGAAGTTTGTCTAGATAGTCTAACTGTTAAGGACGAAAATTACGAAACTCTTACGTTCAAAATAGTAGACGGTGTAAACTTCGCTCCTTGTAAAGCAACTCTGACAAATCAACAAGGTCTGTTGATCGAGTCGAGTGCTGAGGATGGTCTACAACTAGAGTCTGATGCATGGACAGGTAGCTATATAACCACAGATACTAGAACTGAGAGGCTATGGCTTACATACAACTCAACCGTATATGTCGATGAACACATGAAAATAATGGGTATGTTCATTGGAACAGACGGAACAAAGACATGTTTAGGAACTCACGAAATAAGTGGTGCTGCTTCAAACACTTTGGGAAGAGTATACTATGGTGAGACCAAAGATACAAACGTAGAGTTTGACATAAATGGTACAAATGCAGTTGCAAACAACATCAACATAACATTAGACATAGAAGGTAAGACAACAACAGACTTGCCAAGTTCATACGACGACCTATTCATAAGACTAGGTCATGCTGTAAACGCAACCTTCACAAAGATAGGTTCAACAGCAAACACAGAAGAATCAGATGAATTACAATGGTGCAGTCCAAAAGGAAGTTGTACTGCTAAAACTGCTGATATAACAATCGGAACCAAAGACGAGGATCAAAGGACTATGTATGGTATAATAGTCGAGAATCCAAAATCTCATGGTGCAAGCGATGAAGTAGTCTTGAAAGTTCCAAGCGATCAAGTTATGGCAACAGTTATAATTAAAGGACCTTCAACAACTGTTTCCTCAACAACAGGAAGCACAACTAAGAAGGTAATACCTGTAACTACGGCTGTAGCAAAACTTGACTCAGAAATAGCAGATCCAGCAACAATAGACAAGGACCTAGTATTAGTAGGTGGTCCAGCTGTTAACAAATTGACAGCTCAAGCAATGGGTCTAACATATCCAACCTACGGTTCATCCGGACTATTACCAATAACTTCAGGCCAAGGATACATCAAAGTCATTGAAGGTGCATTCAAGGCTGGACAAGATGTGGTAGTTGTTTTCGGTTGGGATACAACTGATACTAGAAATGCATGTTCAGTACTACAAGAGTATGCGTCATTCGCAACACAATTTGATGCGAACGTGGCAGTTAAAGTAACGAGCGTATCAGCTTCGGGTATAACCGCAGCTTAAGGTAATTAACCTTCTTTTTTTCTTTTTTTTTATTTTTAAAAAATTCTAAGGATTGATATGAAATTTAGAATTAAAATGAAATTGATACTCGTTTTGTTAATCGTAATATTCATAGCTTTATCAATACCTTTCATACTAGAAAAAATCAAGCCTGTAACTACTATCGTTTATAATCAAAATCCTTATGTTTTCAGAGAAGACGTTAGAGATGCCTATAAAGTATCTGTGTATCCAGATGAGAAGTTTGTATTTGATCTCTTATGGAGCCGTGGAATTGAAAATATAACTATACTTTTCAAACCTTCAGATTCTTCCGCTAACGGATTGTATGCTGTTGAGGCATTTGAATTGACGAATAAATTATCTCAGATATATGCCACAACTCCTATAATGAAAACCCAGATTTTAAACCAAACGCATAACATATATTTTAAGAGGAGTTTTACAGCGCAGCAAATAGAAGATTATAGTAATATTAAAAGAGAAGATGATGTTTTGAAGATAGTGCTAGTGGCGCCAGAATTTTCTAATAAAACTGCTGTTATAGGTGGAGGAAACAAAATATTCATCTATGGTAAAGATAAAAAAGATTTTGATTTGGCAACGATTAGACTGATAGAGGTGGCGATGAAATTTAGTCCAGAAAAATTCTCTCAAAAAGTTATTTAAGATGTTTTTCTATTATTTCACTCAATTTTTCTTTATCAGTTAAACCTGTATAAGTCGAACTTCCTATAACTATCGATGGTGTTTCTGTTATATTGTAAGTTTTTTTAAGAATTTGAACTATTGTTTCATCATAATTAACATTCAATACAAATATACGAATCTTATTCTGGAACGTTTTTTCACGTAGTTCATCCAATATTTTCCCTTGCTCTATACAACTTTTGCAAGGAACTGAATAGAAATATAATAACGTGACCTTATTTTCCTTACATTTTTCATTCACATAAGAATTTAGTATCCATGCCCGAACAGAAAGTAGTGAATAATCCTTTGCCAATTCATCTACTTTTTCTTGTGAATTTTGACCTTGTAATGAAACCAATTCTTGTCCTATATCCCATACTTCTTTCGTTGTATCGTCAACTAATACTGATAGAAAATCACATTTTACTTCTGTACCCATCGTACTCAAATACATGTATTCCAATTGAACATTTTCCAACCTTCTTTGTAAGGCTTTAACTCTCTCTTCTGTACGTGCAATCACAGATTGTTCAACAAAAAATCCAGTAAACATACCTGCAGAATATAATACTAGTGACATTATAGCAGCTATAATGTATACATTTCTCACATCTTTTCTCATTGGGCAACCTTTTTATAACAACCTTTTAATATTTCACTTATCATTGAAAATTTTAACTATATTAAACTAATGCACAAAAATATAAAAACTAAATATCTACAGAAAACTAAATAAATTTTGTGGAAGAGGCATAAAAATGGATATTTCAATCTTAAAAGAAATTGGGGTTTGGGTTACTACTTTTTTGTTCCCACCAGTTCATCAAACAAGTATGTGGATTTATAATCTTCTATTAATCCCAGTAGTATTCTTTTCTTTGTTCTTCTATTTTATTTCTATTAATGGGATGTTTCCCTCTAGAAAAAGAAACATTTTTATGAATAATATTATAAAATGGCCATCTGTAACTATTCAAATTCCGACTTTCAACGAACCTGTTGCTTTAAGATGTGCTGAGCATTGTCTAAATTTCAATTACCCAAGCAATAAATTTGAAATTATAATCGGAGATGATAGCACTGATCCTAAAGTATCACGTGCTATTGATAATTTTTCTAAAAAATATAAGGGAAAAATTAAAGTTACTAGAAGAGGTACCAATGAAGGATTCAAAGCCGCAAATCTTAATCACATGTTGAAATATTCCAATGGAGAGATAATAGTTATTTTTGATTCGGATTTTATTCCGAATAAAGATTTTCTCGAACGTATAGTTGAACCATTTACAGAAAATGAGAAAATAGGTTGTGTCCAGGCACGATGGGGATTTGCAAATGAAAGGCAAAATAAAATATCTAAGTTTGCTTCAGGAATTCTCTTAGTTTACCATCGTTTAATAGCCCCCATAAACAATAATTTAAAAGTACCATTATTGTTTGGATCCGGTCAAGCTATTAGGAAAGATTTAATAACATCTTTAGGTGGATGGCAGGAAGGAAGTTTAACTGAGGATGTTGAATTATCCCTTAGAATTCTAAACTCAGGACATGAGATTGTATATCTAGAAAATTTAAAAGTCCCTGGTGAGTTACCATTTACAATAGAAGGGATTAGGGCTCAACAGAAAAAATGGGCTTATGGTAATGTCAATGCCTTTTTAGATCATTACAAATCCATACTTTTTGGTCATTATTCATTCAAGCAGAAGTTCATGCTTTTAATGACTCTATTAGGTTACATATCATCTCTATTTCTGATTGTTTTCATACTTTCTGGTTTCATATACTTTTTCACAGAAACTCCAGCTCCAATCGATTTATACAAATTTACAGTAGAAACATCGAAAACACTTTTAGTAAGTTCTGGTTTTATGTTTGCTGCTTTAGTAGCTCTATCTAAAGAAAAGAAAATTAACCTAGCAACCACAGTCATTACATCTGCTTTTACTGTAGGATTGTTAGTTGCAATAAGTGTTTGCAATGGTATATTCAAAGCAATTCTTGGTAAAAAAATGACTTGGAGTATGATTCCTAAAAAAGGTAACCTTGATTACAGAACAAAGAATTTGAAAAGAGCTTCATGAGGTTGCTACATGTTAGAATCAATATTAGTGATAATTTTTGTATCATTAACTCTGCTTTACACATCTTGGATTTTGATTTATTTTCTTCCGAAAAGAAGTAAGAAAGAAAGAGTACATTATCCAAATTTATCTGTCATTTTGCCAGCTCATAATGAAGAGAGCGTAATTGAAGAAACAATAAACAGCATACTTTCTGCAAATTACCCAAGGAATAAAGAAATAATAGTTGTGAATGACGGATCGACCGATAGAACAGCAGATATTGTTAAAAAAATATCAGAAGAGAAAAAACAAGTTAAGTTGTTGAATGTCAAACATGGTGGTAAATCTAAGGCATTAAATCTTGGTGCTAAGCATGCAAAGTATGATACGTTAGTTTTTCTTGATGCAGATTCTTCTGTTGATGAAAATAGTTTAAAAGAACTTATCAAACCTTTGTCAAATGAAAAAGTTGTAGCAGTATCTGGAATCGTTAGAGCAAAATTAACTAAGAATCCTTTAACATGGTTTCAGGATTTCGAATATATAATGTCTTCAGGATGGAGGTACATATGTAATAAGATTAATTCAACGTCAGTCGTGCCAGGTTTTGTTCTAATTAAAAAACAAGAATTCCAAAAAATCGGAGGATTTAGTAATGATACTTTGACAGAAGATTTTGATATCGTTTTAGATTTGAGGAAATCAGGATATAAAACAGTAATGAATTCATCCGCGATAATTTATACAAACGTTCCAAATACAATCAAAGGATTATTTTCTCAGAGGATAAGATGGGGAAGAGGAAATTTACAAGTCATTAAAAAGCATTCCGATATGTTGTTTTCAAAAGATTATGGTCTTCTTGGGAATTATACGATTCCAACTCATATTTACTGGTATATTTTTTCCATACTTTATTTACCAGCGATTCTGTATTGGATGCTCGGCGATTATTATAGATACTTTTTTGCAAACAACAACATCATATCATGGGAAGTCTTTCTATTTTTCTTCAAGTGGTTCACTAGTTATGGAATGTTTGAAGTAATTTACAAAACGATGGTTGGAACCTATCAATTGAATGCTGTATTATTATTTACAATATTAGCCTTTACTTTATCAGGATTTTACAATTTGTTAATATATCTGAAGTTTACAAAACCAAGTGTTAAACATGCTATAGTTTATTTTTTCTTATTCCCGTATCAAGTTTTAGTCATATTCATACAGAGTATTGCATTTCTGTATGAGATTAAAAACAAATCGAAGAATAGTAATAGATGGAAAAAGAATGAATAAGTTTTAAAATTTTGGTCTCAAAAAAGACTTAAATATTTAACTATTTTCCTTATATGGTATGACGGTATATACAGAACCTCGACATAATATTGACTATCAAACTCTTAGTGCTTTGGCTATCAATAACTTTACCGCTATACAGAATTTGACTAATACTTCAAGTAAAGAAAAGAGAATTTCTGAAAGAGAAAAGATAGTTGTAACTTTTGTTGGCACAGGTTTAGGGAGATATGAAGCTATCTTAGGTAATAGAGCAACTGCTGGAATCCTTATATCCCATCATCCTAAAGGTAAGCCACCATACGATATGTTGATGGACCCTGGATGCAGAGTACAAGAGAGGTTGAGAGAGCTTGGGTATAATTTGGCAGATACAGATGCTGTTATATTTACTCATGCTCACTATGACCATTTCCAACAAAAAGACCAGATACTTGAAGGGGCTTCAGGCGCAGCCTTAACTAAAGGTAAGATTACAATCATATCGAATAAAACATGCCTCGAGGGAAGTCCAGAAGAGATACCTGAAATAACAAAATATCAACGTAATTTAGGAACAACTATAACATTAGATTCATTCGATCCCCATGCAAATCATGGAATTATTCTTGGACCTCAAGGGATTACAGTGAATGCGCATAGGTCACTGCATGGTGAAGTTAAGGGCGCCAATAATGTTAATTCTTACATCTTCGAAATTTCAACCGAAAACGGTCAATTTACATATGGAAATATTTCTGAAGGTCCTGCTTTTAAGAATGAGAAGGGTGAATGGATTAAGGATAGCGATGGCAATCTTAAATTGAACGAATCATTATTTGAACCATTCACTCCATGCAATCTTGTCAGTGTGGAAATAGGACCATTTACCTGCACAGGTAATAAGTTATGGGAAAACCATTGCGGTCATGAAGGAGCTGAAGCCATTCTATCTCACTTATTAAGAAAGAGATCCCCTCTCGATATTTATATTGAAAAAGAATGGGGACATGAGATGAATACTATTCTTGATGAAGAAACAAGAAAACATTTCCAAAATTTACCATTCAAAACCTTCAGTGAAGCGTCAGCTTACAAGGCGTATGATACTGCAAGAAACTTAGGAAGTAAAGATGTAATGGTGATAGATGCAATAGACAAGACACAAGTTGTATATTATCCTGATACAGGGGAGTATACTATTAGAATACCTATAGGGGATAAAATTGATGTGGCATCGGTTCTTTCTGTGTTTAATAGAAAAGTATTCCCAAACCCTCGTTTTACTCTTTATAATCATTTTGATCCTGATAACATTCATACCGGTCTTCATGTGGTAAAAGAAGGAAATACAGAATTTATTGAAATCGATTGGAAAAAATGATTGCAAAGTCAGATTCAGCAATTAAATAAATCCTCTTTCTTTAAGAAATTTTAAAATTGTTCGATTTTCTGAGAAATATGAGCTTTCTTAATTCAATAATAAAATCAGTCAAGCAATTTTAAACTTCCAGTTATTTTATCAATCTTCTTTTCATCATCAGGTCCTATACCCAATGCAGTTATTGTTCCAGGTTCAAGCTCGGTCAGGCCAGCATCTTTAACTAAGAAATTCGGTATCTTTGCCCCTTTCACTTTATCATAAATTTTTAAAATTTCATTCTCAGAATTGATTTCAAGAACAACTTTTTTCTGCCCACTTAAATCCCATTTTTTAATATTTAGTTTATCTGCTTTTTTATATGAACTCAAAGAAGCATGACAAGATTGAGCAGCTATTTTCCCAGTGCTCATATTCAAATCTTTTCTTATTAGAATAACCTGTTTAAACATTATCTAACCTATGTAACTAAGATCTTCTTTTTTTTGAAGGGCAACTCTTGGAAATATTATTGGTGGTGGTAATTGCATATTTTCTGTTAAGTTAACACCTATTGTCAAACATTTCCTGAATAGGAAATTTTTAACTTCAATCTCGCTTTCTTTTGATAATTTTTTCTCTTTATGCCATATTTTTAAAATTTCTTTCATGTTTTTTCCTACATAGAATACATTCCCTTTAATTTTGATTTCACCAATATCAGGTTCATATTTTATAACAAATTCAAAATCTATGTTTAATGGTTTCTCTTTTCTAAATAAACCTTCAGAAGATTTACTAACCGATAATATAAATGGAGTAGAATTGATATCTATTCTACCTTTTGGAATGTTTTTTCTCTCTCCTGAAATTGATTTTATACCGAAACCTACTATCATTTTTATTCCACTCACTTAAAGTGTTGTAAAAATGATTTTATAAATATTATAATTTTTCTCTTGTTCGTATGACAAAAGTAAATTAAAGTATCGTGCTAAATATATAGCATTAAGAATTGGGGGGATAGGAATGAAAGTTATGATTCCTCTGGCAGAAGGATTTGAAGAAATAGAAGCTTTTACTGTCATAGATGTTCTAAGAAGAGCAAACATACAAGTTGATACTGTAGGTATTATAGGTTCTGTTATAGCAAGCAAACACGGTGTACGTGTGATAGTTGACAAGAGACTTGCTCAAGTAATGCCTAATGAGTACGATGCAATCGTGCTTCCAGGCGGAAACCCAGGATACATTAACCTTGGCAAGAGTTTACAATTGATGGAAATGCTTAAAAGCTTTAACACTCAGAATAAATTAATCGGAGCGATCTGTGGTGCGCCGTTAATACTAGCAAAACAGGGCTTATTGGACAATAAAAAAGCAACTGTGTATCCAGGTAATGAAAAAGAACTCGCATACCCAAGAGATAGAGATGTTGTAGTCGATGGCAATATAATAACTTCGCAAGGACCTGGAACAGCAATGCATTTTGCCCTGAAAATAGTTGAAAAACTCAAAGGTTCGAATGAGGCGCTGAGGTTGAAGAGTGAATTAGTGGTAAAAAATGAATTATGATGCAATAACAAAAAAAATAATGGAAAGAATGAAAGAAGTCTTAGTGGCGAGGAAAACTGAATTGATAGATTTTGTAAAGGGGGATATAAACCCAGAAGACCCTAAAACAGTCGTGGGTAATATATTAAGTGAATTAGCGCAAAAAGGCCTTATAACGCCACTATATGCTTCTGAATCTACTTTTGCTATAACGCAAAAAGGAATGAAATACTAAGTAGAATTTGAGTAGTTAGAGATGTAATCAAAATTTTATATATTTACCCCGTGTATTTTGTTTTAATGTGACATTTATTAGCCCTGAAAAGCCCCGTGGAGAAAATAATATTTTTTCACGGAATGTAGTGGTCAAGCATGGAAACTTTTCCATAAGGCTCTGGTCACTATGGGAGATACCTTCTGACGCAGGTTCGAATCCTGCCGGGGCTATTTAAACCCAGAAATATATATCACTGGTAATAAAGTGATTTGATTGATCGAAGAACTTCTACGTGCTATGATTCAATCTTATGGTCCTTTGGGCCTTTTAATCGTGATGATATTACAGACCGTTATTGCTCCTATATCTTCTGAAGTTGTATTGGTATTCGCTACTATGATTGGGATAAAAGTAACTGATGTGATCATTTTCGGTGGAATAGGCCTTGTAATAGGTGCAATATATGCTTTTTATGTCGGAAAATTTGGCGGAAAACCTATAATAAACAAATTAATAGGTGAAAAATGGATAAATCGTGTCGACAGTTGGGTTGAAAGGAATGGTATAAAAGCTATATTATTTGCAAGAATAGTGCCTGTGATACCATTCGACCTCATTAGCTACATGTCGGGTTTAACCAAATTAAAATTCAAACATTACTTTCTTGCTACGGCAATCGGCGCGTTTCCACGTTGCTTGATACTCGCAATCATAGGCTTGTCAGCAAGAGAGGTACTCATTTCAATAGGTGTTAGCCTAGAATATATGTTTTATCTTGGTATAATAGGGTTTTTAGTCCTTACTTATTTGGATAGAAAGGGTTATATAGAAAAAATAAAGGATAAGATTATTAAAAAGGCCATAAAACAGAAACTAAAGAGTAAATAAAACTAATTTATCATGACTGTTTTACAAATTAGTACATTTAACGCAAGATTTAAGGCCATTATTTATAATTTCCTCTTTTTTAACCAATTCTTTGCAAACCGGGCAAACAAAATATTTTATTATTTTAATGTTTGGTTTCCAAGTACCGTCCATGTATTCACCCCTTTTTAATCCCAAATCTCAATTTTTCGTGGAACAAATCGCTCATGATATCTACAGTCATGAACACCAGATACCAGATCTTCCATCCTCACAACCTCTTTACAGGTTGGGCATATGGTATAATCCGTTCCCTTCCACTCATCTTCCATATTAATCCTTTTTTGTTTAATTAGCTGGGTTGAAGGACGCATCATATACGGAACACCTCCTCGAGTTTCGTCCCCTCCCAGCAAACAATCACTTAGCATTAGTAGGTTAAGTATATTTTTCTAAAAATACCGAAAAACTTATTAATTTTTAGTTATAATAATGTATAAAACCGAAAAATTTTCGGTATAAATAATATATTGTAAAAAATAGGTGAAAAAAAATGAAGTTCGATAAGAAGGACATACAATTAATGAATGAATTACAGAAAAATTGTAGGCAAAGCCTAAAGAAACTAGCCAGAAAACTAGACATGTCGATAACAACTATTTACGATAGAATAAAAAAATTAGAGAAGGAAGGCGTCATAAAGGGCTATATGGCATTATTAAACCCAGATAAAGTAGATAAACCAGTAATTGCTTTTATCTTCATAAGAATTCAATACTACCCACCTGAGTCGCCAGAACCACTTTCACAAAGAGAAATTGCTAAAAAAATAGCTATGATAAGTGAAGTTTCAGAGGTTCACATAATAGGAGGGGAATGGGACATATTGATTAAGGTACGTGGGAAAGATCTGAAAGAAATAGGAACTCTTGTTATCGATAAATTAAGGAAAATTAGGGGTGTAGATAGGACATTAACTACACATTCATGGGTGCCTGTCAAGGAAACTCCAGAAATATTTTTGCACGCAGCACCATTGGAGTGAAATTAATTTTGGCGCAAATAAGACAAACACATAGCCAATAGTAGAATTTTCTCTTCAAAAACGAATAGAGAAGATGAAGCCATATCTGCATTTGTAGGTACCTTAAAGTATTTTTCATAACGTATTCTTTGATTCATATTTTTGAAGAGTAAGCCACCTATATAATAAGCACGTATTATGTCCATTTTGTTTAAGTTAAATTCTTTTGCAATTTCATTAATGAATTTTATTTTTTTTGGATGTCCAACACAAGAAGCCAGTCTTACTTGTGATTCTTTGTCACTCAATGTACCAGATGGTATACAACCATACTTATAGGAAAGTTTTCTTGCAACCTCATATTCATCAGAAACAGGTACTCCTTCTCCGGTAGTTATTACAATGGGTATTCCATATTCTTGACAGGCTTTGAAAAACTTCTGAGACCCGGGTTCATCGACATTAGCATGACCAAAACCCCAACCTCTGATTACAAAGCCATTAAAATCATTATTCTTTATGTTCTTTATGAAAACAGAAAGATCACTTCCTGTATCCCCTATCACGAAGACATTCTTCAAGAAACATCTACCATCAAAATATGGTTTAAAGTCATTCCAATAATTCAATAATCTATCTGCCTCAAAACCCAAGCCTTTAGCTAGCTCTGCCACTTTTCTAAGAGAATTATCTCTTTCTTCCTTTCCATCATTAACTATCAAATTTTTCATGTGACCATACAGTTGTATAAATTTGAATGTTTCCATCATTTTTCTTGTTCTGGGTAAATACGGGTGTAAGTCAATTCTATCGTCTCTTATTGGCAGAGGACCCCTTAGATCCAATTCTTTCACAACACCATCTGAGCCTCTATCTACAGTAAAATGACCATCCACTTCATAGAATGCTGATTCATGGTGTTTTTTCCTTATTTTACCATTTTTCACTAAAGCAAGTGGATCGAATGGTTCTGGTATAAGAATCGGTATTTTTTTACCCTCAGTCCTTTCTTGTAATTCTTGCAAGAATTGTAAGTGCTGTATGACTGGATCATGAAATCTGTATAAATGTTTACCCCAAAGATGTGGGTCTAAAACATACCCACCCATTACAGCAAATACTCCGGAGAATTCAAAACCTTTAGCAGAAAAACATACAGAATCTCCAAAGTTTTTATCACCATCAAAAAATTTCGAGCCTCTTGGGTATAAGGCACCTGTAAAAACCACACGTCTAGGATTGTAAACTAGGCTATAATTCAGAACGCAGGCTGTATCTTGTAATGTATCGGTACCGTGAGTCACGACGACATCATTGCCTTTGGTTATTTCCTCAGCCACAGCTTCGCCTATTTTTATTCTGTCTTCATCTCGCATCAGCGAGCTATCTTTATTCATGATAGACAGGAAATTTACCTGGGTCCCATTTATGTTTTTTATTCCAAAATCAAACTTGATTGGTCTCAAACCCGTTTTTTCACTCTTCTCATTCTTCTCACTAGCTATAGTTCCTCCAGTCTGTATAACCGTGACTTTAAATGGCATAGTCTATCAATTTTGTATCTTTAATATAAAAATATTTATATCTGATTAGAGTTATGACACCAGTAATGATTTATTGAATCATTTTAATTATTATATTAAATGAACCCGAAGCAAATCTTCGAATCTGTTAGAAAAAAGAAAAGAAGGAATCTTACAGAAATTGAATCCAGAGAAATTTTGGAGTATTATAAGCTTCCTTTGGTCAAAGGTAAAATAATAAAAAGTATAGAAGAATCTAAGAAATTCATCGATGAAGTTGGCTACCCAGTTGTCCTGAAAATTGTTTCACCAGAAATCATACATAAAACAGAAGTTGGTGGTGTCGTAGTAAATATACAGAATGAGAAGCAATTATACGATGCTTATAATGACATTCTGAAAAATGTGAAAATAAAGATGCCAACAGTTAAAATAGATGGATTATTCATACAGGAAATGATACCATCGTCTTTTGAAGTTATGGTTGGTGGGAAGTATGATAATACTTTTGGTCAAACAATTGCATTTGGTTTAGGTGGAATATATGTTGAAGTTTATGAAGATGTCAGTTTTAGAATAGTTCCTATAACAGAAAAAGATGCATTAAACATGATAAAAGAAACTAAGGCATATAAAATCCTGGTCGGGTATAGAGGCAAAAAACCAGCTGATATGAAGGCTTTAATAGATATTTTGATGAAGACTTCTAAAATGCTTGAGTCAAACCCGGAGATAAAAGAATTGGATATGAATCCTGTATTTGCTTTATCTGATAGAGCTGTTGCAATAGATGCTAGAATAATTATCGAGTGAAGTTATGCCAAAATGGAAATGGCATTTGTTGATAAATTCTATGCTAATAATAGCATGGATAAATTTTCTTCTTGAATATGGTTTTTTGAGCAATTATTTACTTCTAATTTTTTTAGTGTTTTTTAGTTCTTTCTTATCTATATTTCCAGATGTAGATTCTAGCAAATCGAATATTAGAGATATTTTTGCTGTAATTTTTGCCTCTGTTGCAATATTTTTCATTATTTCCAACCTTTCTGTCGGGATTTTACTTTTATTATTTTGTTTTATTTTTCTCTATAATTTTTTCAAATTCTTCCCAACGAAACACAGAGGAATAACTCATAAATTTTGGTTTTCTCTGCTAGTATCGCTTGTTTTGGTTTTTATGCTATGGGTTATATTTTCTTTTAGTCCGACAGAATTTGCATTATATTTTCTTTTTGTTTTTTCAGGGTATTTTTCTCATATCTTCCTTGATAAAATATTTTAAGAATAAATTGGGGGACGATTCCTCAGCTACCTCCTGTATCATTAAATCAACCTGGGATGGTGCAGTCATTATCATCCCCAAATAATAAATGTAGAATTAGTATTTATCTACGTCTTCTTCTATTCATTCTTCTACTTTTATCTGTCTCTTCTTTAACTATTTTTTGTAAATCTATACTTGGTACAGTCTTTCTATCAACAATATGAGTAATATAACCTGCTACCATGTTTCTAGTACTTTTGGAGTTTATTTGCACTAGCGTACCCAGCGCTTCTTTATTTTTTTGATAATCCTTCGTAAACTTGTCTGGATACTTTTCAATCAAGTTTTTTGCTGTTTTTTTGATCAGTAAACTCTTTATGTTTCCCAAATTTTCACCTTGACTTTTAAGAGATTATAGTATTAGGGATTTAAATTCTATCTTTTTTTAAGAATTAATTATTTTAAGGGTATAGACATATTATGAGTGATTATTCTATAGTATGGAACTATTATTCACAGAAAGATGTACAGGAAGCTTTATTAGAGGCATCTAAAAGCAGAGAAGTCGTTGGGGTTTTTTCTAACGGTAGTTTTGGAAAAAGGCCAAATGTACTGCTATATCCTAATGATATAATTGAAATGGTTAAGGAAGGCGTGGTTTCTTTTCATGGTTCTGTTGAGAGATGGTCTAACCCTATGTCGTTAGAACCTGGCATGATAAAACAGCAATTAGACAACTTAAGAATAGGTTGGGATTTGATTATAGACCCTGATTGCCCTGATTTTGAGTTAGCAAAATTATCGACTAAAATTATAATAGAGGCCTTTAAAGACCATGGCATTAGCAGCTTTTCTGTGAAATTAACTGGTGGAAAATCATTCCACATAGGCATACCGTTTGAAGCATTTCCAGAAAAAATTAACTTCAAAGAAACTGCAAAATTGTATCCAGAGATACCGCAAAAAATTATAGAATATTTGAGAGATTACATACGAGAACAATTGAAAGAGGAATTATTGGCTATCGATAATCCTTTATCTATAGCAGAAAAAATAGGAAAGCCAGTCATGCAGATAATGGATAAAGATGGTTTAGACCCATTTAAAGTTGTTCAATTGGATTCTATGGTAGCTTCTCCTAGGCATATGTTTCGTCTACCTTACAGTTTACATGAAAAATCCCTGCTCGTCAGTTTGCCTGTTGATGCTTCGAAGATAGAAAAAATAAAAAAAGAAGATGCTACTCCAACAATAGTAAAAATCGAGACAAAATTTTTAGATACAAAAACTTCATTGAAGGAAGCCAGTCCTTTCTTAGTTGAAGCATTAGATTGGTCAGAAAAACATAAAATTGTTGAAGAAAGAGTTGAATATACAGGACCAAAAAGAATTATAAAAGAAATAAATAAGAACTATTTTCCACCCTGTGTTTTGAGAATTCTGAATGGAGTATCTGATGGAAAGAAAAGATCTGTTTTCATACTTACAAATTTCTTGCGCAATATGGGATGGGATTGGGATAAAGTGGAGAAAGAAATGATGGAATGGAATGAAAAAAATAGTCCGACATTACAACAAAGATATATAAGGACTCAGCTGAGATGGCATCAAAGGATGCCGAAAAATTTACTTCCACCAAATTGTGATAATCAGAATTTCTATCTAAATTTCGGTGTGTGCCTTCCAGATGAAACATGCAAAGGTGGAACTAATCAGATAAACATAAAGAATCCTGTAAATTATCCTTTCAGAAAGATGAAGAAGAAATAATTATCAGTATTTTAATGTTTAAAGACTAATTCTAAAATATGCCTGAAGAACCAATCACGTTTGAATTCATAAGAAAAGTCCAAAGGGATGAACATAGAGAAGAGAGATTATCCCAGATACCATCAGATTTTTATGAAAAAGCAAGGGCATATTTAGAGCAAAAGAAAAAACTCGCTGAGAGACAAAAAGACAGAAATACTAATATAGAAGTAAGAAATATAGAGGGATTACTTGAAGATATTTACAACAGAAGAGAGACTAAACTTCTAAACTATGCTATTTTGACGATAAGAACTGGTTTACCGCCACAGAATCTTATAGATGAAGAAAAACCACTTTTTGAAGCATTGGTAGATACACTAAGCAAACAAAGAGAAAGAGTTTTAAATATGATATTCAAAAAATCTAAAGAAAAAGTAGAGTTCAATACCGTAAAGTTTTTAGAGGATGTAGAAGAATTTATAGGTATTGACCTAAAGAAATATGGTCCGTTTAAAGAAGGAGATGTGAGTAAAATTCCGAAAGATAATGCAGAACTATTAGAAAAGATGAAAAAGGCGGTTAAAGAAGAGTGATATAGATGAAAGTTCCAAAAATACAGAGGATTTATTGCCCTTTTTGTAGAAAACATACACAACATGAGTTAGAAATCGTAAAGAAAAGACAAAGAAGAAAAATGGCTCAAGGTCAGAGGAGATTCTTGAAAAAGTTAAAAGGTTATACAAGTTTTCCTAGGTCAAAGCCAGATTATGAAAAATCTACAAAAAAAATGGATCTGAGATATAAGTGTAAAGAGTGTGGAAAGAAACATATCAAAGGTCAAGGTTTCAGGATTAAAAAATTTGAGATAACGAAGGGATAAATATGGCTAAAGAAATGATTCAAAAACCAAAATCGAGATTTTTAAAAGTCCAATGTCTAAAATGCAAAAATGAGCAGATAATTTACAATAAAACATCTCAGGATGTCAAATGTCTGGTTTGTGACAATATATTAGCAGAGGTAACTGGCGGGATGAGCATAATAAAATCTAAAATACTTAAGGTTCTTACATAGAATAGGTCTAAATGAAGAAAATAAGGCTGGAACTTGATCAAAAAGAAATCAATAATATTGCCGATAAACAATTTGAATTTTCTCTTTATGACAAAACTAACATCATAGATGCCATAATAGAGGTAGACAAGATAATAATTGCTAAGGGCGAATTTCCAACAAAAGAAATACAAAAAAGAGCGAAAATAGAATATCACAGTCTTCTCCACATGTTATATAATCCTGTTGAAGACAGAATTTACAAGCACATCATCCTCGCAGCCTTTTCAAAATCATGTCCTTATTTTATTGACAAGAATAGTCCCAAGTCAGAACTGCCTGAGGATATCACTATTAGAATAGTATTAAGGAATATTTGTGGTGATGAAGCGCCAGAGGCAATTCTTGATTATAAGACTTTCCAACAGGCAATGTTAAAACAGGGTTACAAAATTAGTTAAAATTAATAATTTAATGAACCAAAATTGATTACATGTCAAAAATGGAAGAAATACAAAAGATTTGTCTTAATCGTGGAATTATTTTTCCAACTGCTGAAATTTACTCCAACATTTCTGGCTTCTATGACTATGGCCCCCTTGGAACATCAATAAAAAGAAAATTAATTGAATACTGGAGAGAATTTTTTGTTAAATCTGAGGACAATATTTATGAAATAGATGGCTGCATAGTTCTTCCTGAAAAGGTTTTTGAGGCTTCTGGTCATTTGAAAAGTTTTGTAGACCCAATAGCACAATGCAAAAAATGTAAGAGTATTATAAGAGCGGACGACCTGATACAAGAAAAAACTGGAAAATTCGTCGAAGGAAAATCTACTAAAGAATTGACAGATATTATTCAACAAAATAAAATCAAATGTCCTACTTGTGGAGGAGAGTTATCAGACGTTAAAATGTTTAATCTAATGCTTAAGACAGAAATAAGTCCAGTCGGCGGAAAAACTGCCTATCTAAGACCTGAAACTGCACAGAATATATTCACTTCTTTTCCAAGAATTTTTAGAGCAACTAGAGCTAAACTACCATTCGGTATTGCTCAAATCGGTCATTCTTTCAGGAATGAAATCTCTCCCAGACATTTTATAGTAAGAGTGAGGGAATTCAACCAGACTGAGATAGAGATGTTTTATGATCCCGAACATCAAGAATGTCCTAAATTTGACAAAGTGAAGAAAAATAAGATAATTATCGTAACAAGAGAAGCACAGAAAAAAGAATCCGAACCTATAAAAATAACAATCGAAGATGCGGTAAAGAAAAAAATTATTCCTAATCAATGGATGGCATATTTGATGGCAAAAGAATTCGAATTCTACAAATCCTTAGGAATACCTGAAGAAGCTTTAAGATTCAGACATATGTTGCCCGAAGAAACGCCCCATTATTCAGGTGGCAATATCGATCTAGAAATAAAATTTGACTTTGGCTGGAAAGAAACTATCGGTAATGCTTACAGGACTGACCATGATTTGAAGAATCACATGAAACTTTCTGGAAAGGATATGACTGTTTTAACTGATGATGGAAGGAAAGTCATGCCTCATGTGGTTGAACCGTCTTTTGGTGTAGAAAGAACTTTGATGGGAATATTCCTTCATTGTTTTGTTGAAGACAAGCAAAGGGGTTGGAACTGGTTTAAGTTTCCTGCTAAGATAGCTCCTTATACAGCTGCTGTATTTCCATTGGTCAATAAAGATGGTGTGGACAAGAAAGCAGAGGAAGTTTATGAGATATTAAAAAAATGTTTTGATGTTTTCTACGATGATGGTGGTTCTATTGGAAGGAGATATGCTCGAGCAGATGAAATCGGGACGTTGTTTTCTGTGACGATTGATTATGATAGTTTGGATAAAAAAACATGCACTATAAGGGATAGGGATACGACTAAACAGATTATAGTTAAGATTGATGAAATTGTTTCTGTGTTGGATAAATTGGCAAATGGAGAAATTGAGTTTGAGAAAGCGGGAAAATTGAAGAAATAATAAAAGACTTGGAACAAATACCATTGATTTCACTAAAGAACCTTAACAAACTGTTGAAAAGAGAGGACAAAAGGACGATTATCTTCAAAAATGGATTGTAATATTTTCTATTCAATATGAAAGATAACCAATTTATCTCTATATTTTCATTTATTAATTGGGGAATTCATGAGAAAGATATTACTTTTGGTATCAATTATCTTCGTTCTATCATTATCAAGTGTTTATGCTGTAAGTTGTGGTGACACTATTACAAGTAATACTGTATTGGATACAGACCTTAGTTGTAGTGGAACTGGTTTGATTATAGGTGCAAATAATATTGTTCTGGATTGTGGTGGTCATATTATAACTGGTACCGGTAAATACCCTGATACATGGCCTGATTATTATGGTATAACTGCATCTGGAGTAAATAAAGTAACAATCATAAATTGTATGATTGAAAATTATTTCATAGGCGTCTTATTTCTACAATCAACTAATAGCATAGTATCTAATAGCAATGTTTCATTCAATTTTGTTGGTATAAGCGTTTATAATTCATCACAAATTTTGATATCGAATAACATTGCAAACAATAATGTATATGGAATTTATTTAGCTTATAATATGTCCTTTAACTGCGTAATTTTAAATAACACTGCGAGTTTTAATTATAATAATGGAATTAGAATAGATCCTGGAGTTCATGATAATTTAATTGAAAATAATCAAATTAATGAGAATAATCAAAGATATTTAGGTAGTGGAAATGCGGGAATAATCCTTTGGGGAACTTACAATAATGAAATAACAGAAAACACCTTAAAAGGAAATAAACTTCAAAGTTTCTGGAACGAAGGAAATGACACCTATAATACTTTTTATCACAATAACATATATGATACCCTACCATATATTGAAATTGGAAGCATTCCAAATGATTCTTGGTATCACCAAATTCTTTTAGAAGGAAATTATTGGTCTAATTATACTGGGGTAGATGATGGTAGTGGAACAGGAAAACATGCTATAGCTGGTGATTTAATAGGTGATACTAATATACCTTTTCCATCATCCGATTTTGATTATTATCCTTACGTTGTTGAGAACGGATGGTCAATAACTCCAACATCAACCACATCAACATCAACAACTTCTACAACTATAATTACCACTACAACAATACCAGAATATGTTCAGCAATTGGAACAAAGAGTAGCTGAATTAGAAAATCAGGTTCAAAATCACGAAGAAAGAGTTAGCACATTAGAAATAATAGTTAATACTATTCAAACACAGATATCAAACATATTGACTGAAATAACAAACATTTGGAATAAATTAACAGATCATGAAGCAAGACTTATTAAATTAGAACAAACTACTACTACCACAATAACATCAACAATTACATCTACATCATCAACAACAACCATTCCAGGTAAATGTAAAAAAACCACTGTTTGTAACTGTAATGATAAATGTGATGTAGGAGAAACAAAACAAACATGTCCATGGGACTGCCATTAAAACCTTCTCTTTTTTAATTATTTGATAAAACCATTAGATAAGTCATAATTTGATAGGATATTCTGTAAATGTCTTTTTACTTTATTGATAAAAAACAACACTTTCTATGATTTTCATCTTTATCACACGGCAAAGGATTAGAAAATAATTGATTTTAATATTTTTGATAAAAATATTGTAATATGGATAAAATTCAAAAGAAGGGAAATAGATGAATAAAAAGTGGAAAAGAATAGGAGAATGCAACAGATGCGGGGATTGTTGCAGGGATTTTTTTATAGGTCTGCTCCTATATCCCGATGAAAACCCAAAATTTACAGAAGAAGAGATGAGATGGTTTAACTACCATAAAAAAACAGAAGCAGTAATGGATACTGATTCAGATGGAAACCCCATTAAAAAAATTAAGATTAAATTAAAATGCAAGAATTTGATAGAAAATCCAGATGGCACGACTTCTTGTAAAATATACCCTAATCGACCAGATTGGTTCTGCAAACAATTTCCTTATAATCCAATGGAATTAAAAGATTTACCACGATGTGGGTTTAAATTTATTCAAAGGAAGAAGGCTAAAAGGAAAAAGAATGGATTTTAATTTACTGAAAAAAAAGATAGGTTTTTGTTCGGAGGAGAGAAAATTAAACTGTGAATATACTATATCAGATTCCATTACTTTGGAGAACTAAGAAGTTGAATCTTAAGATTGTGATAATAGGTTTGATTATCTTCATATTACTGGTTCTTTTCTATTTCCTATACATAATGCCTATGATACTGAAATATTCTGACTAAGAACAACTCACCCCTCACTGGTCTATAATTATGAAGGAAGTTGTAGAAACCGTCTCTTCTTTCAAACCATACAAATAAGAAAAAAATTTAAGGTTATTCTGTCAAATAAAATGGCACTCGAGTAGGTTATTTTATGAGATCTAGATCGAAAAGAAGAATTGTCCTAACAATTTCTTACATAGTGATATTTATCGTAGGCTTTGTCCTAGCTTACGAACTTAAAGCACCAATTATAATCCAAACACCACCAGAAAAAGTAACAACTCTTCCTTTCCAAAACTATTCAGCTACTACAAATGTCTTAGCAGTAAAAGGAGATGGTACTACAGGTGTCATGGGTAAAGTCATAGTAGAGATTATACCTGGAAAAGGCAGAGTGTTAATGGATACAAACCCATTCTTAGAACCAGACACACAATTTTCAGCAGAGACAGCAGTTAGTGTCGCAGAAAATTTCACACACAAATCTTTAGCAGATAGAGATATTATACTTTCATTCAATATAACAGGCAATGTTTTAGGAGGACCGTCTGCAGGATCTGCGATGGCCATAGCAACGATAGCAGCAATTGAACAAAAACAAATTAGACCTGATGTTGCTATAACAGGCACGATAGAATCAGATGGAAGTATTGGGCAGATAGGTGGAGTTTTAGAAAAAGCACAAGCAGCAGGAACAAACAATATGAAGATATTCTTAGTTCCAAAGGGAGAAGCATTAATGACATATTATGAAAGACAAGTTAAAACACAAAAGGTAGCTCCAGGATTTACTATTCAAAGAGTTCAGTATGTTCCAAAAACATTAGATGTGGCTAATTATACAATGACAGAATGGGAGATGACAACAAAAGAAGTGTCTGATATAAGCGAAGTCGCAGCTATAATGTTGAAATAGCTTCTTCTTTTACATAACATGGTGTTGGCAGTTTTAATGTTAATCTTTTAAATGCCTTTCTGGCTACCATCAAATCTTTTTTATTAATTTTCAACATAAATATGCCTTGACCTCTTTTTATTCGTACAGCTCTACCACTTGGTTTTCCAAATGAATGACTCATACCACTAGAGAACCTATCTGCACCAGCTCCTGAAGCCATGGAATGTTCTCTTAAAATTTGATGTGGAAACACTAAAACTTTCATGAAGTAGTTTTCCGGACCCAATATCTTCTCCAAATGCTTATTGCCAACTATTCTTGCAGATTCTAATGCATTATCTCTTATTTGAACAGATCTTTCTGAAATTAGAGTCATATTCAAATCGTATTTTTTATTTTTATTACCCATCTCGAAAATATGTATCCTAGCAAAAGGAACACCGACTACAAAGCTCTTTCTAGGTTTAACTTTTGATACTCTTGTATAGGCTCTTTTTAATGTTCTAGTAGTTTTTCCAGGTCTCAACCCCATAAAATCACATCTATTTTAGATTCTTTATCTTTTTTAAGCTATCTATATATGCTTTGCTATCCTCGTCAGCCCAGTCTTTAACGTTATATCTAATTATTTTTCCTTTGTCTGACGTTACAACGTCCTTTATTCCTGCGTTTATTAAAACTCTCCTACATCTAGGACATGGCGAACAGGGTGTAACTTTACCGTCTTTATCTGCACCTATAGCAAACATTGTTCCGTCCAAAACTCTAGATCCATGCCTAGCAGCATTAATAATCGCATTCTTTTCTGCATGAACTGATGGGCAGTATTCATCGAAGTCATTATGGTTTAATTTTAATATGTTTCTCGCGCATTCTCCAGCTTCATTACAATTAACAACGCCTCTGGCAGGTCCTGCATAACCGGTGCTAACTATAGTATCGTTTATTACTATTATAGCCCCAAAACCCCTTCTACATTCGATACAAATCGATCTTTTAGCCACCGCTTTAGCTATATCCAGATAATATTCGTCCTTTGAAATTCTTTTTGTCATCTTATCACATTATTTTAATGAATTTATAACCTTCAAGATATTTTTATGTATTTCCTCTTTGCTTTGTTCGCCGTCAATAACAACCCATTTCCCGAGAACATTCTCCTTAATTTCTTTCATATAAAATTCTCTTACTTTTCTTAGGAATTTAAGATTTTTCTCATGTATATCCAATTTTCCATGTTCTTTCATCTTTCTTTCCATACTCGTCTCGGGTTTAATGTCAATAAATATTATAAAATCTGCTCCTGGATACTCGTGTGATTTTACAAATTTAATAGCATTCTCGAAAGAAAATCCATTCGCACATTGATAAGCAATAGTAGAGGTAATATATCGGTCAGCAAAAATAACTTTATCTTCTTTCAAACCTTCTTTGATTTTCGGTACAGAGTTTAACACATCTGTAGCAAAAAGTAGGAATGCCTGTTCTGTTTTTAATTTAACTTTACCATCAAGATAATCACGGATTGCTCTGCCCCCTTCAGTATCATATTCTGGTGATTTGACAAAGACCGATGGAACATGTTTATCCTCAAAATATTCCTTTAAAAGATTAGATTGAGTTGAGCCCCCAGAGCCGTCAAGCCCTTCTAGAACAACAAAAGGCAATCAAGTCACCTTTCCCCCCTGATATTTTCCATTATAGAGTTTTGTATTTCCTTTCACCTCTTCAAAAACAATCTGTCCTATCTTTGAACCTATCTCTATCTCAAAAGGAAATTGACTCAAGTTTTTCATCCCAAAAGTTAATGTTCCTATATATCCAGGATCTACGACAGCGGTATGAAGACTAGCGCCACATCTGAATAAACTACTTCTTGGCAATATTATAGCGGATATATCGTTTGGCATGTTAACTTTTTCCATTGTTTCAACCAATACAAACTCATTTGGATTTAGAACAACTTTCCTGCCCACTTCTTTATCCACGACTTCTATATCAGGAGTCCTTCTGTCTTTTACTCCTAGATAACCGCCATTTTTTAGTCTATATACAACCTTTACTCTTAGATCAACCCCACTAGGTTGGATATTGTTCTCATCGACGTTTTCAACCAATTTTTTTTGTTCTATGAGTTTCAATATACTATCATATCCGATTACTGCCAAAAAATCCACCCCATATATTTGATAAGTAACTCATATTTGAAATATGATATTTATATTTTCTTCAATTCTATTTTATTGTGAGTGTTTATGGAATCTGATTCAGATATAGTGTTGAATTATTTTTTTACCAATCCAGATAAGCCGATATTTTCATTCAGATGCATACCTCAGCCAATACAAAATTACATCTATCTAGGAATTAGCAGATTTCCTAATGTTAGAGAAAGGTTCCTAAAGATTCTTACTGATAAAAACGTTTTAGAAAAAGTCGCTGACAGTATCAAGAAAAATCAATCGACCGATAATATCCTAAAAGATGTAACTAAATTTGCTGCAGAAAGAAATAGTGATGTATTCTTTAATAGGCGACATGGTTCTAGTTCTGAAGGTGCATCAATCTTTGTAGTTTCTGAACAAAACCCAATCTTTGCTACAGAAGACCAACAGGATTTTTATTACCCGATGACTACGATGGAATTTTCCACAAGATATGCGACAAGATTTGACATAGACCATGTTTACTGGGACCCAACTTTAATGAAATCTGAATTTGCTGATGAAATTAAAAACACTATAGCAAAAAATTTCGAGATTTACAAGGATGGTTTCGATACTATTATGCAAATCACTTCAAAAAAACAGAATGATTTATCAGAAAAAGTCTCAGCATTGGATGCAATAAGATTCATAATACCACTATCTGCTTATACGACTATCATTCTTGGTGGCAATGTCAGATCTGTTTTCGAACATTTTGGCAAACTAATAGCAATTAATGACAATTTTATGAAAAAATATGTTAATGAATCGTTAAAGGAATTATCAAAAGTAATTCCAGGATTCTTCGAAACCATAAAACCAGATGAATATAAGATTGAAAGGAATAAAAAACTTCGTGAATATGCGAATGAAATTTTTAAGGGAAAATTTAAACCAGTAAAAGAAGATGTGCAATTATTTTATGAAATGCCTTTAGAAGAGTTGGCATTAACTCAAATTATCTATCCATTCTGTTGCTTGCCATTCATTGAAATTTTTGATAAGATTTCTTCATTTAATGAAAATGAAAAGAAAGAATTATTTGAATTAGCAAATTTAGGCAGAGAAAATAGGAGAAATCCGATAAGAGGTTTTGAGACGAGACATATTGTCTTTGAAATAGAGACAGGCTGGGCTTTATGGAAAGATTTCAAAAGAAATAGGATGAATTTAAGATTCCATCAAGATACACGTGGTCTTGCCGGTTTTGATACTCCAGAAATTGTAAAGGAATCTGAAATTGCTAAGGAATATGAAAATGCTCAAAAGAAAACCTCAGAACTTGTCGAGAAAGTCTATCAAAAATTCGGCGGTATGTCAAGAATTGTTGGAAGTCAAGGTTCCAGAAAAAGATATTTATTATGTATGGGGCCAAGACAATTAACTGTTTTAGGTGAACTCAGAACGTCTGGTGAAGGTGATAAAGGTTATAGGAGAATTGCTAGTAAAATGATAGAACTTGCAAAGGAGAAAAACCCAAGGCTTTTTGGTCATATAAAAAATAATTTCAAAATATTATAATTTAAAAATTTGATTAAATATTATGGATATAGTACTTGATTCAATTCAAATCTTTGTTTCAGACATAGAAAAAGCTAAAAAATGGTATTCTGAAATCATTGGCATGAAATTAATCGATGAGGATTCAAAATTAAAAATCCTTCATATGAAATTGGGCAAAATAGATTTTTATATTGAAACACCTAACTCAAAATGGGGAGAAGGTTGGAACACTGTAAAAATAGGCGGAAGAACGCCAATAATTTTTGTAACTAAAAATATTGAAAAAACAGTAAAATATCTAAAGCAAAAAAAAGTAAAAATTATTGAGAAAACCTCTAAGAGATCTTGGGGACAATATAAGGCTGTATTTGCAGACTTTGATGATAATGAATTTAATCTAGTTGAACAAGAATAACTTTTCATTTCTAAAATGTACTAATAATATAAAAAATAATTTTAAGACTTAGCATTACACTTTATGTAATCTTCTATAATAGAAACAATCTCTTTATGTATCGCTCTAGGCCCTCTTCCATAACCTTTTATTATGTGTGTATTTGGAAAAGTTCTTTTTAGTTTTATATAAGTATTTCTTATAACTTCCAGTTTCTCTGCGCTCTCAAAAAATTCAAAACCAAATCTAGTTTTAGCTATCCTATTAGCGCATACCTTACCAGGTACATTCAATATAAAAATTAAGTCAGGTTCTAAAAATCTTGAATTTATTTGTTGTAACCATTCTAAGTTTTCTTCTAAAGAACCAAATGCTAAAGTAGACAAAATGTACCTATCACAAATTATATTCACCCCTTTTTTCATCAATGGTTCAATTTCTGTTTCTAAGTGATATGCTCGATCAGCAGTAAATAGCAACTGCAGAGTTTTCATATCAACTTTCCATTCTTTTTTAAGTATTGCTCTTATTATACCGCCAACCATACTGTTTGTTGGCTCTTTAGTAACAAGGATTTTTTCTTTTTTCCTTTCAAACCATTTTGCTAAAAGTTCGGTTTGTGTCGATTGTCCAGAGCCGTCTGGCCCTTCAAAAACTATAAATAAACCTTCTCCCATCAAGACCACTCAAATGGATTAGGTATTCTTCTTTTTTTCTTTTCTGCAGCCTTTTTCATCTTCTTAATATTTTCATCAATTATTTTTCTAGCTTTTTCTTGATCTTTTTTATTGTTACCAACACCAGAAGTATTTCCTACACCCACTATTACTATTTTTCCATTTTCTTTAGTTCTTGATAGTGCTTCATTCAATGCTTCTTTGACTTTTGGTAAAGAATCTACTATAGATTTTTTCATGGGTGTTATTGCTTCTTCTTGACTCATTTTTATTACGACAGAATCTAATGGAATTTTTTTCTTCACGGCAATATTCTCAACATAATCCTTCTCAACACCAATACCACCTATAGCAACACCAACTCCTTCTGCTATAGTTCCAGTTTTTTCACCTTCGAGTTTTAATGCCGCGTCAACAGTTATTATTTTTGCAATTTTTTCTTTGCTCGCTATTTTATCCATCAACCTTCCTAAATCTCCTGTTCTACCGCCAGGCCCCAAAGCCTTTATGATTATAGCATCCTTATTCTTGTATTTTTTTCTTACTAAGATTGTTTCATCACCGAATTTTTCATACTTAGAATCACCTATTAAATCAGTTATGATGTATGGCCCTATACCATCTCCTATAGGCCAACCATTGGTAAGTGCTTCCGTTCCATTATACAAGGCTTTAGCTATACTTTCAACTAGTGGCAGTTGCATCTGTAGTATCATTGCCAACTGTATACTCTTTGTTTTCTTAATCAGTTCTACATAGTGTCTAACTATTTTTGCTATTTGATACAAGCTCATTGCTCCAGATAAACCCATGACTATATCCGCTCTCTCCTCGCTTCCAAAATTCGGTGCAATTTGTTTTACAAAGTAGTTGAATCTATCCTTTTCAAGGTCAATTAAATACTCAAATTTTTTCACAATACCATAAGGATCTAAATTCACAGGTGAGATAATGAAAAAATCAAGGAAACTTTTAACTCTACTTTTTAGTTTGGCGTCTGGCCTCTTTTTTATCTTTTTTATGACCGTGAACTTGGCTCTTTCTGACATATTTTCTAGAGATTCGGCAGTTCTTTCAAGTTTAAAAAGGATTTGAGTAACCATTATCCTTTGATAAAAGAAGATAAACACTAAGAACATGACTAAACTTAACAACTGACTCCAAATACCATCGCCTGTTAAATTCAAAAAATCATCCTCTTGACCTATACATTAAATTTATCACTTTAAGAGTTTAAAAAATTTATAGGGAACATGAACTGGAAAATGTTATTGAGTTTATTCATCATAATTGCAATTACAGGTTTATTAATATTTTCTGAGAGAGGCAAGAATATAAGAGAAAGTTTAGGCAAATATTTAAAACCAATCTCAACCCCTATAAGCGGTTATTTCAAAGGAATTACTGGTAAATTTATTAAATCCAAGGCTGTTAATAGAACGTTGGATTTACAAATCTCGCTTGATTCAATAAACCTTCGGGGTCAGGAATTCACTCTAAATGGCAATTCATTTGAAGGTACTATAAAATTAGGAGTTGTTTCTATTGGCGAGCAAAATATAAACCTTAAGGAATCATCAGAAGCTAATTTTGTAATAAATGGCATAAAAGGCACGGTTTTATTCGATACTACAGGAGAAGTCAAAATATCTGGCGAAGCAAATTCAATCGAATTAAACGGTATACTATTCACTTCTCAAATTGTGAATAACAAACAAAACCCAATCGCATTTTCAATATCTGGCATACCAGTAACATTTTCTATAGACGGAATTGAAAAGGATAGAATGATTTTATCTGAAGTAAAAGGTGTTCTAAGGCTTGCAGATTGGTCACCTCTAGATTTGAATAACGATAATTTAGACATATCAAATTTCTTAGGGTCTATACAAAAAGACGAAGAATCGGCCGTCATATCTGGCAAGTCTGGGGAAGTTATACTCAATGGAGTATCTTTAGCCTTAAAAAAATAATTTTTAGAATGGTCTCATCTCTCTTCTCATTTTGAATAAAGTTGAGACATTTCCAATTCTATTCATTAAATCAAAATAAAACATCTCCAAATCATTTTCTGTGAGTTTAGCTCTTTGGTCAGCCTCTATTAAAACAGCAGGCATTCCATATCCAGCATGGCCAGAAGTTTGGATTAACATCGAAGAAAGTTTATCTGCTATTTCTTTCACATTTTCAGATGCTATGAAATCGACTCTAATCGGTCTGTCAAAATCTACAGTTTTCAGATAAAAGCTATAGAAAGAATTGTTTGTATTTTCGAATTCTTTTAATACAGGGTGCACGAGCGGATTCTGTGAATAATTGAAAACACAGGTTCTCTCCCCCTTCTCAAGTGCATAATAAAGTAAATTGCTATCTTTTGTTTTTTCTACTATCAATTTTAGCTCTTTTGCAATCTCTAAGTCTATTTGTGAAATAAGTCTTCTACCGATTATATCACAAAATTTAACTCCACGACTATCCTCTATAACTCCAGCTAATATGATTTTCTTCCTTTTTGCAAGGTCAAATAAATTTCCATAAATTTTTACTAAATTGTCATAGTATTCCTTCAATATGGGGTTATCTGGTTTGGGCACATAATGTGGTATAATCGAACCATCCATAAGTGCTATATCTGGATTAAGTTTGTCTATCGATTCTATAGTAGCTGCAACTTCCATTATTTGGCGTTCAAAATTATAGCATGAGTTTAGTTCTATGTCAGAGAAAGAATCTAGGATAACTCTTGGGTCTGGTGTAGGCTTAGAATTGGGGTAGTATTTCACATCTTTTAACTTGTTATCCTCATACTCAAATTTCACTGCTGCTGCTCTCATCAGCATTAAATCCAATCCATGGTAACTATGTTTAATTATACCACCATCAACACCCAAAACTTCTAATTTATTGAACGATTGTACAGGCACTTTGTTTATTATTTTTTCATCGATTATTTCCTCATTTGGTCCAATATTAAAGGAATCATTTATTTCTTTCAAAAATCGTCCTATTTTTATTCTTCTGGATTCAAGAAAACTAATTTTTTCAATTATCTCTTCTAATCTTTCATGAAAATTTTCCATAACGTTATTTTTCTCTTCAAGAATTAATTGCTTTATTGTATTACCCTAATATTTAGAAAACTATTTTTCTCTAAACATTCGATAATATAGTATGGTAGTAGAAATTATAATCGGCTTGATAATTTTAGCAATAGTTATTATTACCGCCATAAAGGTAGTTAAAAACATTCTTGTTGGTGCAATATTGATAATAGCTATAATTTTTATATCATCTTTGATATTAGGCTCAATTCCAAGCTTGCGTTCAACTCCTATAATAGGACCACTATTACCTAAAGAACCACTTTCAGCGAGTGGATTAATATCCAAAATAAGAGACTTCTTCTACAACCTCAAAGTAATGGACATTTCTAGGGATTCTGATAACAATCTATTGGTAACAGTCCAGAATGCAGGTAAATTGCAAGTTTCTGGATTTACGATTTTTGTTAATAATAATGTTGTGAAAATATTGAATAAACCAACTGATCCTTTAAAGCCAGGTAAAATAACAACTATACAAACCGATTGGAAAGAAGACTTTATTGAAATAATAGTTAAAACAAAAGAATTTACTGCCAAATATATGAAATAGGATAGATTTTTAAGCCAAAATCTACTAAGATTTTTTTGAGTCAGGCGATAAAAATCGGAGAAAAAATAATTGTAACATCGGCATTGCCGTATGCAAATGGCGAGATTCATTTAGGCCATATTACATCTACCTATCTACCAGCCGATATTTTCACGAGATTTCATAGATTAAATGATGATGAAGTCTTTCACGTTTGTGCAACGGATGATTTCGGAACACCGATACTAATAATGTCAGAAATAGAAGGAAAAACACCACAAGACTTCGTAGCTTATTGGCATGATGAAGATGAAAAAGATTTTAATAATCTTGGCATATCTTTTGACATTTTTGACAACACCAGTTCAGAAGAAAATATTGAAATGGCACAATATTTTTTTAAAAAATTAGATGAGAATAGACATATCTTTAAAGAAAAGATAAAACAATTGTTTTGTGAAAAATGTGACAAATTTTTACCCGATAGATATGTAAAGGGAAAATGCCCATTTTGTGGTGCCGATGATCAGTATTCTGATGCCTGTGAAAAATGTGGTAGAACTTTTCAGCATCAAGAAATTATAGACCCATATTGTATAATTTGCAAATCAAAACCAATAACAAAAGAAGGCGAACATTATTTTCTTAAATTATCTAGTTTTTCAGATAAGTTAGAAAAATGGTTAATTTTGAATAAAAATTTACAACCTGAAATAAAGAATTATGTCCTTAATTGGATTAAAGAAGGATTAAGAGATTGGGATATTACTAGAGATATATCATGGGGTGTACCTATACCATTAGAAGAAGCAAAAGGAAAAGTTCTTTATGGATGGTTTGATAATCATTTATGTTATATTTCAGCTGCTTTAAAATGTTTAACAAAAAAAGAAATTGACGGAAAACAATTTTGGAACTCGGCAAAAATATATCATTTTATAGGCAAAGACATAGTTTATCATCATTATCTCTTTTTGCCTGCTATGAGAATGGGTGTAGGAGAATACAAACTACCAGATTTTATACCGACAAGAGGTCATCTGCTTTTGCAGGGAAAAAAATTCTCTAAAAGTAGAGGATGGTATATAAGCTTGAGAGATTTTCTCAATAATTTTCCTGCCGATTATTTAAGATATTATTTAACTACCATTACACCGAATGCTCAAACAGATGTTAACTTTGATTGGGATGAATTTCAAAGTAAAATAAACAATGAGTTGGTAGCAAATATAGGAAATTTTATACACAGAACAATGACTTTCACATGGTCTAAATTTAATGGAAAAGTTCCTTCACCAGCCGGAGAATACAGTGCTCTAGATACATCATTTGAAGAAAAAATTTGGAACATAGAAGATGAAGTAGGAAAAGAAATAGAAAATTTAAATTTTGATAGAGCACTTAAAAAAATTATAGAGTTCTCAAACTATTGCAATCAATATTTTCAGAGATGTGAACCTTGGTCAGACGAGAAAAGAGCTACAAATTGTTTATACCTATGTGCTAATGCTGTCAAATCTTTAGCTATATTGTTGGAGCCTTTCTTACCATTTTCTGCTCAAAAATTATGGGATCAGTTAAAAATAAAAAAATCTCTTTATGAACAAGGATGGGATTCCATTTCAAAGACATTAATTGAACCAGGTCATGATATAAATAAACCTGAAATTTTATTCAAAAAAATTGAAGAAGAGGAAATAAAAAAACAAAAGGCAAAATTAAAAGGTTAGGAGGTAATACGATGATTGATTTTAACGATTTCAAAAAAATTGAAATGAAAATTGGCACTATAGAAAAAGTCGAAGAAATACCAAATTCTGATAAACTGATTAAACTGAAAGTGAATTTAGGCGGGGAAATAAAACAGGCTATAGCAGGAATAAAAAAACATTATAAACCTCAAGAACTAGAAGGCAAACAATTTGTATTCGTAACTAATCTACAACCAGCAAAACTAATGGGGGAATTATCAGAAGTGATGGTTCTAGCCACAGTAGATGCAGGGAAAGTTGTTTTAATAAGGCCTGAGAAGGAAATAAAAAATGGGTCACAACTAGAGTAATTTTTTATTCTTGTAAAACAATTTTTTTTTATGAAAAAAGTAAGAGACTTCATGAATAAGAATGTAATCTCATTTTCACCAGACGAAACTGTTTTTTATGTAGCAAAAAAATTATCTCAATATAATATAGCAGGCGCTCCTGTAGTTGATAAAGAAAAAATTATTGGAATTATAAGCATTTCTGACATAATTAGATTCATTGATATAAAAATTGGAAAATTACCAAAGGTAACTACACCCGGTTTATCAAGTATATTTCTAGTACTACTTCAAATGAAAAAAAATTGTAAAGATTTTGAAAAAGAATTAGAGAAAATATCTTCTTATAAAGTTAAAGATGTTATGACTAAAAATGTAGTTTCTGCATCACCATCAATGACAGTGATAGAAGTAGCTGAATTAATAGAAAAACATGATGTTAACAGATTACCTATTGTCGAGAATGGAAAACTAGTGGGAATAGTGGCTAGAGCAGATTTAATAAAAGCAATAATAGGATAAAAAAAGATTTTAATAAAAAGAAAATCAGTAAATATTACTCCTCTTCTTCATCCCAATTTTCTTCATCCCAATCCTCTTCATCCCAATCTTCTTCTTCCATGATGGGTCCACCCCAGCTGAATTTTAATTATTATCATATATGCATCTATATTTAAAGTTATGTCAAGCAGAAACTTTATCCGTAAAATTTAAATTCTTTATGCTGTGCATCGAATAGATTTGAACTTATAATTCAATCCGAATTTCTATTATTTCATAAATATAAAGACTTATAATATAATTTCCAGATATTTCTGTTAGGTGTCATTACGATAAACAAAGAAAAATTGCGTCAGCAATTCAACAAAGATTGGGAAAAACATTACAAGATTGAATTTTTGGTAAACCAGGGTTATGTAAGAAAAATATGTGTCAAATGTGGTAGGGGTTTTTGGACTTTAAATCTTGAAAGGGAATTTTGTTCAGATCAACCGTGCCAAAATTATGAATTCTTAGGTAACCCCCCAACCAATAAAAAATTTGATTATGTACAAACATGGAAGGTCATTGAACAATTTTTTAAAAGTGCTGGGCATGATGTCATAAGAAGATACCCGACAGTATGTAGATGGAGACCTGATTTATTCTTTACGATAGCTTCTATAATAGACTTTCAACGTGTGGATAAGAATGGAATATCTTTTCAATTTCCTAGTAACCCACTATTAGTTCCTCAATTTTGTTTGAGGTTTAATGATATAGATAATGTTGGTGTAACCGGTCGACATTATACATGCTTTTGTATGATAGGTCAACATTCTATTTATGATGGTAAACAGGGATATTGGAAAGATCGTTGTATTGAATTAGATTTTAAACTTTTGTCAGGTCCATTTGGTATAAAACCAGAAGAAATAGTTTTTTTAGAAGATCTTTGGGTTGGACCCGGGGCATTTGGACCATCTATGGAGTATTTTGTCAGAGGATTGGAAATAGGCAATGCAGTATTCACAGAATTTAGGTCGAATGATTCTAATGTAGAGCAAATGAAAGAAAAAATAATAGACATGGGTGCTGGATTAGAAAGGTTTGCATGGATAACTCAAGGAACTCCTACTTCTTATGATGTAACATTCGAGCCTATATTAAGAAATCTAAAGAAAAAAATTGGACTAAGTTATGATGTAGATTTTTTCTTAAGATACTCAAAACTTGCGGGTGTTTTGAATATTGATGGAACTACTAACATAAAAAAATTAAAAGAAGACATAGCCAAGCAATTGGGTGTAACAGTAGAAATTCTCGAATCTAAAATTAGACCATTAGAAGCTTTATATGCGATAGCCGATCATACTATGGGTTTAACTTTTGCAATATCGGATGGTCTATTACCCTCTAATGTTGGTGGCGGCTACAATCTACGAGTTATTCTAAGGAGAGCACTTAGTTTTATCGATGAGTTTAAGTGGGATATCGATTTGGTAGATGTTTGTGATATGCATGCCAAGCATCTTAACTTAATGAGCCCAGAATTATCAGAAAACATGGATCAAATACATAAAATACTCGATCTAGAAAAGAAAAGATTCCATGAGACTAAATTAAGGACACAAAGAACAATCGAGGCTGTTACAAGCAAAGGAGAAATAATAGATGAAGAAAGATTAATTAAAATGTATGATTCTGAAGGAATCACGCCTGAATTGGTTAAGAATTTTATGCCAGACTTAAAGATTCCAACTGACTTCTATAAAAAAGTAACCGAAACACACATGAATGAAAAGAAAATTGAATTAATTGAACAAATAAATGTTGAAGGGTTGCCACAGACAGAATTAATGTATTATAAAGAGCCAAAAATAACAGACTTCAAAGCAAAAGTTCTAAAGATGATCGATGATAAATGGGTTGTATTAGATAAAACATATTTCTATCCTACTGGGGGAGGTCAATTATCGGATTCAGGTTTTATTCAAGATTCCCCTGTTTCTGAAGCCATAAAAGTTGATGATGTTGTTCTTCATCGTGTCCTAGGAAAATTGGAAGAAGGTAAAATTGTCGATTGTAGAGTGAATGAATATAGAAGAGATATTTTGAAAAAACATCACACATCTACCCATATAGTTAATACCGCTTGCAGAGAAATTCTTGGAAATCATGTATGGCAATACGGTGCTGAAAAAACAGCAGAAAAAGCAAGGCTTGATATAACACATTATGATGCTTTAACAGATGAGCAAGTAGAAAAAATAGAACAGAAGGCAAACGAGATTGTAAAGAAAAATATTCCTGTCAAGATAGAATTTCTGCCAAGGAATGAGGCTGAAAAAAAATATGGATTCAGAATATATCAAGGCGGTGTCGTTCCACATACAGAACTAAGAATAATTTCGATAGGCAATTTAGATCATGAAGCATGTGGAGGTTTACATTGCGAAAAGACAGGTGAGATTGATTTTATCACTATATTAAAAACAAAGAGAATACAGGACGGAGTTGATAGAATTGAATTTACTGTAGGTCCTGTTGCATTAAAGTATCTTAAAGAAAAAGAGCAGTTACTTAAAGAGACTGCAAAATTACTAAACGTTAAGGAAGAAAATGTGTCCCAAGCAGTTATTCAATTATTTGAACAATGGAAGGATAAGAGAAAAGAATTAAAAAAATTAAGGGAGTGATTATTGTGACTGAAATTAGAGTTCTAATCGAAGGATATGCAGAAAAAATTAAAGATGGATGGGTAGCAAATTCTACTGTTACTCTTGTAAAATCAAATGGTAAAAACATAATTATCGACCCAGGATGTAATATAAATGAATTACTGGAAAAACTTGGAAAAGAGAATCTAAAGTCGTCTGATATCAACTATGTTTTATTAACCCATAACCATTTAGATCATTCTCTATTGACTGGATTTTTCACAAAAGCTAAAGTTTTAAATTATAATGAAATTTTTGATGTGGATAAACAATTTATGCATGAAAATAGGATTCCAGGAACTGATTTAGAAATACTCCAAACACCAGGTCACAGTAAAGATAGTTGTTGTTTGATCGTTAAAATGGATAAAGGAACTTATGTTGTGGCTGGTGATAATTTTTGGTGGATGAAAAATGAGGAAGAACGAGTTGATGTGAACAAACCAGACCAAGCTCATAAAGGTGATATGGAAGAACTCATTGAAAGCCGAAAAAAGATTTTAAAAATAGCCGATTGGATTATACCAGGTCATGGCAAGCCATTCAAAGTGATAAAATGATTTCAGAAAAAGAGATAAAAGAATTGAAAAATAAAGAAAAAATTCTTAGGCAAGCCGCCGAATCTATTAATGTTCAAGATAAGGATTTACCTAGAGTTATTCAAAGATTTCTAAACGAGATTAAAGAATTTGATGAAAAAATTAAGACTTTCAAAAAATAAATTTAAACTTTACTAGTAACACACCACAATGGTTTGTTCAATAAAATTCCACATACAGGTGTTTCCAATTCTGTTTCTACAGGATCTTCAATAGTTTTTTGTCCATTAAAACTAGTGACAACTACTTTATTTTCAGTTGCTTTTGAAATTTCCTGAAGGAATATTTGATTTTCTGAATCTTGAACAATCTTTTCTAATTTATTTTTTACCTTTGCACAATCCAAACAACCATCAGGGTAAAAATATTCTATTAATGTGTATCCTTTTTTCAAGAGCAATGTTCTTTGGTCATTATTTAATTCGTAATTTATTATTCTACTCTGTGGTATTGTTACTTCTGGATTTTTATTCCCGAAGAATTCTGAAACTAAATAAGTGAACGATGAACCAAACATCAATATTACAAAAAATAAAGCAATCAATTTACCTTTTTTATCTTTCATTTTTACCATGTTCCTATCAACTCACAACTTGAATTTACTTCAACAAAATGGTGAGCCTTTCCTTCCCCGAAAACACTACATTGATTTTCTGGTCTATTATCTATATCCTGTCTGGGTTCATGTGTAACATCACATACCCAATCAGGCACATCATTTATTGGATTTAGTATGCAAGGACCAATACTTAAATCTTTGCCTTGGCTCAAAAGTAAATTACATTCTTTTTTGCATGCATCTATTGCCTTATCTTTTTCAGATATAGATGCAGTCTGTTCATAACACCCACTAATAAAAATTGCAATAATTATGCATAACGTTAACAGAATTAAATTTTTCATATTCTCAATTAGACAATTTGCATTTTTAAAAATAAACAAGGATAGAATTCATTTTAGTTTAATTGTATTACTTTGTGATATCAGATGTTACTTCTGGTTCTCCTCTGTAAACCTTTGCAAATGATGGTGTTAGTATCAAGAACTCTTCATCAACACCTACTATGTCTCCATTCATCGAAGTTGTAGCTCTTCTTAATCTTTCTATGGATCTCTTTAATTCACCTAGATCTCTTTCTTTCATTCTTTTAATTCTCAGGAAAACTATATTTCCTTCTCTTACTTGTCTTTGAATATTATCGATATCTCTGTAATCATTCAAATTTTCGATTCTTATGTTGACTCTTCGTTTTTCTCCTTCAGTTTCACCCTCAATTTCTATGAATTCTTCTTCGTTCTTAGGTTCATCTTTACGGAACATTTTGAATGCCATTAACTTCACCTCATTTTGCATTTGATACTTAAAACTTAAATAATTATAGTTCTCTTTTGATAGCCTCTAGCATGCTAACAATATTCCATATTTGAGTTCTGGTATACATCGGCATGTTAGGGTCATTAGTTATATCATCCAAAATTGATATGGCAGTGCTCAATCTCAAATCCCATTTATCATCACTGCCTTCTGTGATTTCTTTTCTTGCTTCTTCGGCTGCAGCTCTAATATTTCTTGGAACAGTTCTATCATCTATGATACCTGTTAATAATTTTACGATGGGTTCCAAGTTCTTCATGCATATCACTCTTCCTTCAATATACTTTTTAATTTTGGCTCCATTTCTTTTAATTTTGCTACCATTCTTTCTTCGGCTTTTTCAAGACTTTTAATCCTTAAATCAAAATTCTCTTTCTTTTCTTTCAACTCTTTCTTCAAATCTTCTGAAGTTTTTTTAATCATGATAGGGCCAGCTATTTTGTAAGCTTCTTTTTCTTTACTTGCTTCTAATTCTTCTACTGCCTTATCTATCTCAAACATTTGCAATTTTAAATTTTCCTTTTGTATTAAAACAGATTGTAATTGTTGTTGGTAGACTTGAAACTGTTCAAATACTTGTCTATCCGCTTCTGTCACCATGTTTATTCCCCCATCTCATTTAACATCTTAATAAGAGATAAATATGAATTAATAACAGCTTTTAAATAACTTATTTTTTGTGTTCTGATATCAACGATCACATGACTTTTTTTTGCGGTAATTTTAATTTTAATTTCTTTATTTTTTTCTGCGTCAGGTAATAAACTATTCATGATAATTTTAGGGTTTTTGCATTCTATTTTTAGGGTTGCTTGCATAATTATCTAGATTAATATATAAAGAAGAAATTAAAAAATTATCTTGCCTGTACTCTTTTAACAACAGTTGGTCTCATCCTTGAAAATATCCTATAACCACAGAAAGGACATCTAACTCTTTCATCTAGTTCTTCAATCGTTTTCTTACATTTTAAACATTTGAAAGTCATTTACTCAACTCCAATTGTTTCAGTTGTCGGCGAATAAGCACCGCCAGCAAACTTACTTTTACATTTTTTACATACCCATATACCGACAGGTCCTCTTCCTAGAGTTTTTCTTTTGCAAGAAGGACATACATACATTGCTTTTTGCTTTAACTCTATTTTTTTAAGTTCTGTTTTATTACCCACACCATATCTAGGGCCATATCTGCCTGTTATGCCTACCTTTTTTGTCCTTTTCATAAAATTACCTTAATATTTTAAAATCTTTCTTCTTAACTATACTGTCAAGTATCATCTTTAATCTTTCATCATCTATAACAGCCTTTATCTGGCCTGCTTGATAAAGTTGTAATAAATATAATTCTAACTGAGTTGCTAGTTCAGGTTTTACTAATCTTATTCTATTCATCCTTTCTAAAGATTCTTTAGTAAAAATTTTCTTCATTACTACTCTTTTCAATTCCTCTATCTTCTGTATTTCTTGTAATTGTTCAGAGTTTATGTCCATCATTTCACCTGAGATATAACTTTATTTATGAATTTTTTGCCTTCTTCTGTTACAATTCTCCCACTTTTCTTACTTTTATTTTTCTGAACAAAGCCCAATGACTCAAGCTGTTGCAGATTTTTTCTTATTACGCTACCACCAGATCTTCTGAATCTTTCTGGTTTATGACCTCTGTTTTTTCTTCCACCATAATAAGTCCTTAATCTTTGCACGCCCACAGGACCATCTAGATAAATCCTTCTTAGTAAAGATGCCATCCTAATATACCACCAATCCTCTTGTAAAGGTGGGGCTTCTCTATGACTACCTGTCTTAGCAAATTTTGCCCATTCTGGGGGCTTTATATTTGTTTTTTTCAATTCTTCTTTGCAAGCTTCGATAAATTTCTTTGTATCTACATTTTTCATATCAAACACGTTTTGTTCCGGATATCATTATATAGGCTGTTATATTAACAACCATTATCAAACCACCGGATATTAACAATAAAATCAATATCAATATTGGCAATGAACCCATAGTACATATTTTCAAACTTTTATCTTTTTCGCATGAGTCCATTATAATTGAGAGATGATCGAATATATAAAATAAGACGTAAACTGATATAAAAACTACAGTTAAACTAATTGCAACTACTCTCAATTCTAAGGCTGAAGTAATGCGTTCTGAACCAAAAACCAATCTAACCACTCATTTGTAAGGTTGTATGTATATATTACCACAATTCGTGCATTTAATAATTATAACCTTTTTTTCCGAATCCATCCTAACTTCAGAAGTTCTATCAGGTATTAAAACATTATTACATTTTTTACAAAAACTCATTTTTTGCTCTTTTGTAAGTCTTACATTATACCTTTTCCCTATTTTTCTGGCCAATTCTACGTATTTTCCACTTATTTTAGGTTTATCTATCGCTTTTTTGGCCAAATCTAGGAGTATTTCAATCCTTTCTGTAGCTATTTTGACATTTGAGGCTGGTTGGCGTTTTCTAACTCTTCTCATATTCCCTACCATTAAGTAACGAAATGTTTAAATACTTTACCATAATATTCATCAGTATGGTTACAAAGCATATTAAACTTATAGCCATTGCATCAACTTTAATCGTTTCGTTATTTGTTTTTATAACTCTTTTTACAGCCAATGTCTTTGCAGAAAGTAATATTTGTTGCGGAGGAACTACTACTACAACATGTCCTACGACAACCTCTGTAACATCCTCAATTTCGACTACTAGCACGACTACTTCAACTACATCATCCCCTACTATAAGCATCAGTTTAGACGATTTTAACGTAGATCCAGATAATGTATGCGTAGATCAAGATGAAAGTATTGAATTATCGGTTGATATTAATCTAGATAATGGTCCAGATAATACACTAGTTAAGGCTAAATTCTATGTTGAAAATGAAGATGGGAGTTTTGATTTTATAGATTCTGATCAAAAGACTTTAGACGAAGGTGAGACCCAAACATTTAGTGTTTTCTATGATTACAATGCCTTTGATAGAGAAGAAGGAATTTATGATGTTAAAATTATAGCAAAAGCTGAAGATGAACAAGAAACGGCCTTTGCAAAATTACGTGTTAAAGATTGTGAATTTAGTGAAGGTAGAATTAATGTTGATTCGATTAGTTTAAGTCCAGATTATCCAAAGAAGGGTGATATAATCTATGGCTCTTTTGATATTTCTTTAGAATCTGGAGGATTACCCGTTACAGTTGATATAGATGGATTTATAGATGGTAGTAACTTCTTTTCTGATTCTAAAAGATTCAATGATTTTGATACTGAAACTTTTCAATTCACGATAAATACTAATGATTATAGTTCTGGAACACATACTTTAAGGATTGAAGCAAAGGTAGATGGTAGAACTGATACCTCCTCGAGATCGTTCTCTATAGAACCTTTTATATATGCGCAACCTCAACAGCATTGTCTATTCGTAGACAAAATATGGACAGATAAATCATTACAATCGGGTGAAACTAACAGAATTCATGTTAGAATTACAAGTTGTGGTGATACAGTGGGACCGGGAACAAGAGTAAGTATAGTTGCTTTTGGACAAGCCTATTTCAATGGTGTCTTCGACCTTGCTATGAGAAACAGTAAAGATGTTATATTCGATATAAAAGTTCCCCAAGATGCTGAAGGTAAGACTACTTTTGAGGCAAGAACATGGAATGTTTATACAGCAGATAGCTTGTTAAAAGATTTCATTGTTTATACAGGTATACCTTTCATTGATGTAGGAAAAGATTTTACTATCGGTCAATGTAAAACTGATAAAATCACATTTGATGTAGTCAATAGGGGAGAAGTTTCTGATACATTTAACCTAGAAGTGACGGGCTTAGGTTCAAAATGGATAACAGGAATTCCTAGCGAAGTTGTGTTAGATTCAGGTGAAAGAAAAACAATACAAGCATATGTCGATATACCATGTGATGTTCAAGAAGGATATTACGAATTCACGATAACTGCAGAAGGTTCACCAAAATATTCAGTCACATCAAGCATCCATGTTATCAAATCTTTCTTTTGGCCTACGATAAATTTCCCAGGTTTTCCAACGGGATTTTTCTTCTGGGGTCTAAGTGTAGTTTCATTGATACCATGGATTTTACTAATATTTTTAATAATTATTATTCTGATTCTGTTGTTCGCATACGCAGAAAAGCATAATGGAAGACACAGACCTATGTTTGACTGTATGGGTCATGATGGATGTTAAAACCATTATATGAAGAAATGAAGGAAATTCTAACTAGTTATGCAAGTGAAATGGGAACACTCGACTTGGAAGAATCTTATGTTCACCTTGTCGGAGCCGGCTATGATGTTACACGGGATTCAACACTTGGATTACTAAAATCTTTATGTGCAGATGAAATTTTAACACACTTGGGTTCTCATGATACGCATGGTGCACCTGTTTTCAAATATAATTTTTAACTAAGATTGCATTTTTCAATAAATTTAAACATTCAGAAGAAAATTTTAGTATTTATAGGCTTTGTTTAAATAGTATTTTTTGAGCCATACTTTTTAAACATCTTAACTATTTTTTAAACAACTGTTAGATTATTGAGTCTATATCTAACAGTGTTTATTAGTTCTTGCTCAGTTTTGTATATTCCATGTCGTGAAAAGAATATGATAATGCATCTGTCACCTTCGATTTTAAAGACTACTCTATAACCTTGCGATTTACCGCAATTCTCCTCAAGAGGAATTACTCTTCCTTTGTAAATCTGATGATTGCCATAACCATTACATCTCTCGATAGCTGGTGTTTGATTTAAACCCTTCACACAAAAAAGTTTTTCCCAAGCACACAATGATTCCGAAGGTGCTTTGAATTTCTTACTCAACTGTTTTATATCTTTCTCTGTTTCAGAATGTCTCTGAATAATCATTAGTTCACATTTCTTTCATTTCGTTATATTTGTTTCTGTAATAAGCTAAATTATAATCAATAACACAGGAGGGTTTAGTAGCTATCCATGGGGCTTCACCGTGGCTTGCATCTGTCATTTCTTTTCCACTGAATCTCTCCCATTTCTGTGCGATTGTTTCTAACATTTCCAATTCTTCATTGGAAAAATGTTTAAGTATTATAGGTTTAAGAGGTGTGATTAACTGCTTGTCACTCATGTGATTGGACATTTTAACTTTTTCTATTTTTATTGAGCCTTCAGATTCCATTTCCGTTATTATTTCTTCAGCTTTTTCAGGAACAGGTCCTAATGGCAATCTAATGTATCTATCCTCTGTTACAGATTTGCCAGTTTTTTCAAAGAAATCGAAATCCAGAAAATATAATAACTTCATCATTTTCACTTTGCCTAAAGTATCGTTTCTGACTTTATTAGCGAAGAATAGAATAACCGATTTATATTTCGATTTATTTATCATATTTACTATTTGATATTGTCAGGGTTTAAATATTTAAAGTTCGGTTCTATACCGAGTTCATGCATTTCCTGAATTACCACGCAGATATTATGGCAAAGAATTTTCAGCAATACTTCGTTTATCTGTGCTGTCTGATGCTTGCTCCTGATAAAACTTCCAAACTTGCTCTTAATCATGTAAAATACTGTTTCTGCATTACTTCTCTTATGATAATGTTGTAGGAATTCTTCTCTGTTTAGCATGAAATAATGATACATCTTTCTCCAGATGTAAGAACCTCTTGATCTTCCAGAAACATTGCTCTTGAATGGAATGTAAGCAACACCACCCAAACTATCTACAAGTTCCAGATTTTCTTTTGACGTATAACCCTTGTCGGCAGAAACTTCTTTGATAGTAAAATTTTTTGCTGTCATGTTAACAAGTTCTGAAAATTGAGGGTTGTCATTTTCATAAGCTTCTGTTATTTTGACTCCTGTTATAACATGGGTTTTAATCCCGTTAATCAGATGTGCCTTTATCCAAACTCTTGAGATTACTTCCTTGCCATACTTGAAGTTGAACCATCTGTCAAACCTACATGTGCTAAAACCTGAACTGTCTACTGAAAAATCAGTTTCAATCGCCTTTAATGGCATACTGGATTTCATTATAAGTTCCAACAAAACAGGCGTGAGTTCTGGGTTTCTCATATAATTACTCACGCTTGAATAACAACATGAACTATCGCAATACCCTTTCTCTATTGCTAATTTCATGTCCGTGATAAACCTTCTCAGTGAGAATGTTGTATAGACTTTCAGAGCCGATGCAAATATCATATCTGAAAGTGGTATGTTGGGTCTTCCAAAATTATATGAAGGATTTTCTATATCTTGACATAAATCGGAAAGCAGTTTCAGGAACAATCCTTTTTCATGAGTCTGTGCCTGATTGTATGCACTCCAGTCCTGAGAATAAGTTTTCTTTGTGATTTTTGTTACTGTCGTTCCGTCAGAATGAATCTGCTTGTTTATCGTGATTTCAACAGCCCAAATGTGTTTACATTTTATGCCGAGAATACTTCTCTTCTCAAAATCAGGACACTCACACACAGGTTTGTATTTTACAAACTTGACCAAGTAAGCCCCAGCCCCGCTCTGAGAAGGCACAATATAACCGCCCTTCTCTCGTTTCATTATTCGGCACGTTTGGGCTATTACCATGCCTCTTTGTCTTCTTATCTCATTTTTTTCTTCTATCTGCATGGTCATATTTATCACCTTATGTTTACATTCTTGTTAACATATATGTATGAATAAGTATTTATACTTGTAAACAGAATTGTTTACATATGACAACACTGGAAAAACCAAAGACGATTACTGTTACTCTTGCGGACAGAAAGGCTGACAAATACAGGAGTTTCGTGGTTTATGGGGCGACTATAGATGAAGTTGAAAGGAAGATAAAGGAAGCCTTGAAGAAATAGTTTTAATCTTGCAAGTTGTTCCATCCAAATTTTGAGTTTAGAATTGACAAAAATTGATGACTTATCCTCTATCAAAAACAATTTATACTGACTTTTTCATATAATAATCAATGTCAAAATATGATGGACTTAACCCAAGAACAGAATTAGAACAAACGATAACAGCCGACCTAAAAAAAGCTTTTGAAAAAAGAGGGTTCGAAGTCAAGCATAATGGGACTAAAGATTCTCAAGCAACTGGAGGATTGTCAGATATAGAAGTCTGGAATGGACAAGTTCATTTCAATATTGAAGTTACTAAATCTATAAAATCAAGTGCTGATAGAGAGTTTCTTGCTATAATAGACCATTTATCTGAAACTAAATATGATAATATCGGAAAAAAATGTTTTATTATTTACATTTCTCCAGAGACCCATTACCGTATGATTAATGCCATTAGAGATTTTAATACAAATAAAAAGGACGAAAAAGACCAAAAAATAATCCCTGTTTGTTTTTCAACTTTTGAATTATTTGTTAACAAATTAATTCAGAGCCATAAAGATTTGTATACTAAATCTCAGATACTTAGTTTATTCGATGAATACAAAAATTTTGTTGATGATGAACGAGTTCTAAAAATATTTTATACTAAACTTTTTAGTGACGATGAAAAACTTGGAAAAGAAGTTGCTATAAGAGAGGAAGAAAAACACCAGTCTACCATTGAAAGCCTTATTAGAGATTTACTCAGGTTGGAAGATAATTTAAGGGAAGAATTGGGTATAACGCATATAGATGCAATAAGGAATATAATATTTTTGGTTTTCACAAAACTTTATGAAGAAAAAAGAGAATTTGAGGGTAAAGAAAATAGATTCAGACCAGAATCTTTCAAGCGTTTTCAAGAATATGTGGGCGAAGAAAAAACAAAAAAAGCAATAGAAAAGTTATTCAATGAAATCAAAAAAGATAAAGAATTAGAAAGTGCAAAGGTTTTCACGCAATATGATGTGTTGGCTGAAAAATTAGACGACGATTTTGTGATGAACTTTCTCATCAAACCATTTGAAAAATATATTTTCTATACAACAAAGATAGATGGTCTGGGTGCAGCCTACGAAGTATTAGGTATGAGGACTGGAAAAGATGTAAAAGCTGGACAATTCTTCACACCTGAAAATGTTGTCAGATTTATGGTAAAACTTGCAGAGTTAGATGCCAATGATTTAGTTTTAGACCCAGCTTGTGGTACTGGGCGATTTTTAATCTATTCTATGGAAGACATGATTTCCAAAGTCAAAGGAAGAAACATAGATGATAAAATCGAGGAAATTAAAAAGAAACAGCTTTTTGGTGCAGATTATGATGTGAATGTCGCTAAACTTTCTAAGATGAACATGTATATACATGGTGATGGTAAAACCAACATTAGAGATAGCGATGGTTTATTGATTTATGATTTTGATAACAAAGTAGATGTAATATTAACTAATCCTCCACTTGGTGATCAATCTTATCAGAAAACCTCTTACGATGCTGATTTTAAACTAAAGCGAATGGATGTGATACCTAAGAAAGATGCCACTCAAGAAAAAATAAATGAATACAACAAAAGGTTAGAAGATACCAAAAATAAACTCAAAGAAGCAAAAGATACCCAAAATTTCAAATTAGCAAAAAAAACTTATGCCACTATTAAATTTTGTGAACGAAAATTGACAGAACTCAGTACTCAAAAACATGAATATGAAGTAACGGGCAAGCAAATGAAAGGTGGTGCTTTATTCATAGGTGCATCAAAACATTATCTGAAGAATGTAAGAGATAGTAGTAGTCCACTAGAATGGAGAGGAGGAAAATTATTGATTATTCTCGATGAGGGAATACTTAATACCGAAGAATACAGAGAAATTCGTGAATTGATAAAGAAATATTTTTACATAAAGGCAATAATTTCATTAAGCAGAGATACTTTTGTCCCTGTATCAGATACTACAACTAAGACATCAATCTTATATGCGATTAAAAAAGAAGATTCTGATGCTGCCCAGCAGGAGCCTATTTTTTTTGCCCATGCTGAAAAGGTTGGTATAGATACAAGAAGTAAAATTTGTGCCAATCATTTATTTAATAGTGGAAATGATGTATTATCAAAATATTTTGAATTCAAAAACAAAGTTTTAGCTTCTTATTATGGGTTGAATTTTAGCAAAGAAAAGTTTATGAAGCAGAGTTTTAAAGGTGGCGTTATAGATGCCTGAAATCACCAATTATTTTTTTAAATATTTTGATGAAATAAACAATCGATTGGATGAAAATTGCAATAATCCCCGATATGATAAGATAATATCCTTGCTCCAAAAAGCAAAATATTCGATTGTAGAATTGGGTGACAAAAAGTATCTATTAAACATAGTAAGTGGAAAGACACCCAAAGGAATTCACTACAAAGAAGAAGGAATACACTTTATTGGTGCAAGTAATATACATGATGGAAAAGTGGATTTAGAAAATGCACCCCACATTTTAAAAGAAATACATGAAACTGTTCTGAAAAGTTCCCAAATTAAAAAGAACCACATCTTAATATCAATGGCTGGAACAATAGGTCACTGTGCTGTTTACAATTATGATGAGGAATGTAATGCAAATCAAGCAGTAGCGATTTTAAAAATTAATGAGGATGAAGTGAATCCACTGTTTTTAGTAAAATATTTGAATTTGACTTTAGGACAATTATTTTTTGGAAAATTACAACATATATCTTCACAGCCCAATATCAATTTGGATGAAATTGGTAAGATAAAGATTATACTACCCGATAAATTATCAGAGCAAGACGCCATATTGAATAAAATTAAAACTGTTGAAGATACTGCTGATATAATTGTTAGCGAAATAGAACAAATAAAAACAACATCAATTAGCCTTTTGCTTGAATTTTTGGATATTGGAACAGAGAAGTTTAATAATGAAAATTATTTCTTCAAATCTGGTAAGGAAAATTCATTATGTTTCTCAGTCTCTCTCGAAAATTTTGAAAATAGAATGCACTTTTTATTCTATCATCCAAAAGAAAGTTTGATAAACAAATTATTAGAAAAGTATTCTACTACAATTCTTAAAAATATAGTAAGTAAACCGATACAGCGTGGGGAACAGCCGATATACAGTAAAGAAGGTATAACTGTTATAAAGACAGTAGACCTTAAAGATGGTTATATAGATTATGATAATTGTTTAAAGGTTTCTGAAGAATTTTTTGAGCAACACCCAAATGTACATGTCCAAAAAGATGATATTCTCGTATCCTCCACTGGTCTTGTATCTCTTGGGAAAGTGGATGTTTACGATAGAAAAGAGCCTGCTATGGTCGATGGACATATTTCTATTTTGAGGTTAAAAGAAGGATATGATCCCTATTTTATGACCTATTTCTTACGTTCTATTCTAGGTAAATTGCAAATTGAAAAATGGTGGACGGGTTCTTCTGGACAAATTGAACTTCAACCTTATGATTTAGAAAGGTTCATAATTCCTGATAATTCAGCTAAAGGTGTTCCTTTAACTGAACAAAATAAAATAGTAGAAAAAATAAAAGAAAATCTAACTAAAATAATTGAATTGGAATTAAAATATCAAGATTTATTAGCAGAATCAAATAAAATTTTTGAAAATTCATTAATAAATTCATAAAAGTTCATTTTCAAATTATTGTTATGCCTGGTTGGATTCCAATAGCAGAAGTAGAATTAGAATGTCCTTTCTGTGGTAAGAAAGGTGTTACAGCCAAATACATACCACCATCTTTAGGCTCTAAAACATCTCGTTCTGCTTGTGGTAAATCGACGAAAATTTTTAGAGTTAAAGAGAGATATGAAGGTATTAGTGGATGCAAGTTCTGTGGTAAGAGTGATAAAGAAGTAGCAAAAGCTATGAAAGAAGGCGTATCTGATGTAGAAAAAGAGAAGAAAATATTCGAAAGACTAAAAGCACAAGGGTTAATAAAGGATGAGATGATAACTAAGTTTTGACTTTTTAAACAGAATCCCGACTTATTAAACAGGAGTTACTTATTAAACAAAGCTGTATTTATACGTAACTTTTAATACCTTTAATTTAATATGATTTGATAATGAGAGTAAACAATGACAAATTTTAATATTAAAGTCGAGAATATAGTTGCTTCTGCATCATTAGGTGTTAGAGTACCGTTGGAATCAATAGTCGAACATGTGGAAGGAACTGAATACGAACCAGAACAATTTCCAGGTCTAGTTTATCGTGTGAAAGATCCTAAAGCAGCTATGTTGATCTTCTCATCTGGAAAAATTGTATGCACAGGTGCAAGAAATATTGCAGATGTTAAGAAAGCTATAGAAAAAGTCGCAAAGATGATAAAAACACTAGATTTAGATGTTCCAAAAACATACAAGATACAGATTGAAAACATCGTTGCTTCTGCACAAATTCCAGCAAGGCTGGATTTAGATAAGATTGCATTTGAATTGGAAAATTCAGAATATGAACCTAATCAATTTCCAGGTTTAGTTTACAGAATGAAAGACCCTAAGGCTGCATTATTATTGTTTGGTTCAGGTAAAGTTATTTGCACTGGTATAAGGAAAATTGAAGATGTAGAATATGCTATGGAGTTTGTGTTCAAAAAATTAAAAAGCATAGATGCACTTAAAAAGAAAAGCATAGATGCGGTTAAAAAGCAATAAATTACGCTCGAAGTTCATTCTTTCTTTGAATTGAATGCATTTTTAACTAAAAGACTTTGTACTTTTAATTTATTAGAAAAACGAAAATATCGATAATTTTTGTTAATTTTCCATTGCTATTTTTTCTTTTCGTGTTGATAATTTTTTTAATTTTGAAATACCGAAACCTCTCTTTAATCTACTCGATATAAATTGGAGATTTGTTGTGGGATAATAAAAGTTTATTGCGTCTAAACACCACTGGCCTTCTTTCGTTAAAGAAAAATATGCCTCCCTTGCGAGTTTGAATAATTTTAATAAATGAGCTCTCTCTAGTTGTTTGAGATGATATCTTAATCTGGGTGCATTTTCATTAATTTCTTTTGATATAGCGGTCATATATTTTTTTTCTTTCTTTAAAGCTCTGATAATATTTCTTTTCACAGAATCTCTCATCAAATTATTAATATTGATTGGTGCCTCTTTTATTTCAACCATCTTGTTAAAATAATTTCTTTTTTTCGTAATTGTTTTATAAAATATCAATAGTACTGCAAGAATCAAAATGTACGGCAAAAAATCTAAGGCAATCGTAACAATTTCTGGAATTTCTATGCTTACCACGATAGTCATATTGGTTGTAAAAGTTTTTAAAGCTTTAAAAATGTTTTTAAAAAGTTTTAAAATTATTTAAATCATTTATAAGTTTTACGAATACGAGGCGTTTTATACCATGAAAGCCTAATATTATGTAGGTGAGAAAAAATGCCAGATCCGAAAATATAAGTGTAATATAAGAAAAGAAAGTGTATAAATATGGCCATATGCCCTGCATGCAATAATATAATAAACCTGATCAGATAAGAGAAAGGAGAGGAACAATAGGGTGCATAAACTGTATTGTATAAATTTGAAAAATGGGCGCCCCATTTTTCTTTTTTAAAATCAAAGAGAAAATATTAATTAATATGAATAAAAAACAAAAAGAGAATGTAAAATTTAATTGGACAGCAGCAAAGCTTGTTTTAGTTATATCGATTATATTTTTATTTCAATTAGTTTTTCCACAAATATCTGAAATTTTTGCTCTAACAAAATCTAATGTAATTATACAACCTTGGACATTAGTTACATACATTTTTTTACATGGTTCTTTCTTGCATTTGTTTTCTAACATGTTTGCACTCTTTCTTTTTGGTTCAATCTTGGAAAAAGTTGTTGGTTATAAAAATTTTCTGAAAGTCTTCTTTTTATCCGGTATAATATCTGGAGTATTCAGCATATTTTTTTATAATTCCGTGATAGGTGCATCAGGAGCAATATTTGGAGTAATGGGGATGTTAGGAATACTTAGGTCAAAGATGGTTGTATGGACACTTGGTGTTCCTATGTACATGATACTTGCAATAATTGTTTATGCCGCTCTAGATCTTGCTGGAGTGTTCTATCCTGATAATGTCGCACACATAGGGCATTTAGCTGGATTGTTTTATGGAGTTATAGTAGGGTTGATGTGGAAAGAGAAGTATAAACTTCCTGAAAAACCTAAAAAGAAAATAAAAAAAGAGTATTTACTTAGTGAAGAAGAATTCAGAGAATGGGAAGACAAGTACATGAAAAAACGATAATTTATTATTGGGTAAATAATTATATGGTTTGGTTAATACGGAAAATATTAAGAAATCAATTACTTTTGTATTTGTTTTAGTAATAGTAGTCACGACAGTGGTATATATCAAACAACAGAAAAGTCTGCAAAATTCAGATAATTCTTATAATGATTCATCATGCAAGGAAAATGATTGGAATTGTATTTGTGCACATATAAATGATGAAATTACATGTAAAAAGTATTCTGACTGCGATTGGACCAATTTTCATTCAAATGATTATTATTGTATGGAGCGCTTTTGCATGACTTATAATAAAACTGAATGTGAAGCACATGAAAGATGTATGTGGGCGTTTAATAAATTGGAGGAAGTTTGGCAATGTGAAGGAGTTGAATTTGTAGACGAATCCAGATTCATCATCCCTAACAAGACCTCTTAGTTCTTTAAAGTTTTCTATAAAAAATCCTCAGGCGAGATAATGATAAGTTAGTTCATTTTATAGGGCTTTTATTGTAATAGATAGATTTTTGTTCTGAAAAAGAAAATTAAAATTATGAATATAATGAAATTACATAAATCAAATTCAAAAAATTTTATTAAAGAATGGTATTTATTCATTCTGTTTATTGTCATCATTGGAATTTTTTTTGGATTATATTTCTTTAATAAAGATTTTATTAAATGTTATTTCATTGAAGAAAAATATGAAAAATTGAAATGTTTAGATAATTATTACTATAAAACTGCTCTTACAACATTAAACGAAAATGAATGTTTAAAAATAAAATTTCCTGTAATTGAGTCTGCATCTTCACCTTATGATACTGTTGACAAAATTGACGAATGCCTCCATGATGTATTGGTATTGAAAAAAACAATTCCTATTAAATGTGATATTTTTCCCCATATAGACAGATGTTATGAGACTTATATCGATATTACCTTGGATATTAATGACGTTGTATTATGTAATGATCTTCCAGTTAATTGGAAATATAGTTGTGTAAGCAGTATCGCAAGTAAAAACAATGATATAAGTTTATGTGAAAAAATTGATTCTAATTATACCGAATGCTTAGGTGGTTTTAGGGGTGGTGGAGGAACTTGCATAAGTACTAAACAAAAATGTAGAGATCAAGTAGTAACAGAAATTACTGTATACCGACAGCCCTAATCAGAAGATTTCTATAAAATAGAATAAAATTTTCTATTAAAAGCAAGCCTCAGGCGAGATAATGATAAGTTAGTTCATTTTATAGGGCTTTTTCAATATAGATAGATTTTTGTTCTGAAAATAGAAAATTTAATTGTGAATAGAATGAAATTACATAAATCAAATTCAAAAAATTTTATTAAAGAATGGTATTTCTTCATTCTATTTATTGTTATCATTGGATTTTTTTTTGGATTTTACTTGCTTTATAAAGATTTTATAAAATGTTATTTCATTGAAGAAGAATATGAAAAATTGGCCTGTTTGGATGATTTGCACTATAAAATAGCATTAGAAACGTTAAATGAAAAAGAATGCTTTGAAATAAAAACTAAAACAGTATCCGCCGGTTATTCAGTAATCAATAGAATTAATGAATGCCTTCATGACGTATTGGTATTGAAAAAAACAATCCCTGTTGATTGTAACCTTTTTGAAGATGTTAATGACAACAATTGCTATCGTACTTATCAAGATATAGTTATTGATAAAGGCGATGTAAATTTGTGTAATAATCTTCCAATCGATTGGAAGGAGAATTGTATAGTGGCAATTGCAAACAAGAAGAGAGATATTAATTTGTGTTATCTCGCTGGAAGTCAAAAAGATTCTTGTATATTCAAATTAGCATTGAATTTGAATGATGTAAGTTTATGTGAAAAAATCGATCCTCTTAATTTCAATTGTGTTAGATATATTTCCGGGCCGCATACTGCTGAAGGAGGACAATGCACAAATACTATAAACAATTGTTATCTTACTTTTGCATCAGCATCTAATGATTTTAACCTTTGTAACAAGATCAATGAAACTGTATACGAGAATTTTAATAAGCCTGATTGGGCTACAATATTTCCACTTCAAAAAGATTGTATTGAGAAAGTAGAATATTGGGAAAGGAAGTAGGAGAATCAGATAGATTTTCTATCAAATAGAAATTAGCCTCAGGCGGGATTTGAACCCGCGATCTCTACATTACCAGTGTAGCGCTTTAACCGGGCTGAAGCTACTGAGGCACAAAATAAGAATTGGATTTAAGATTTATAACACTTTTTCTATTATAATATTCCTGAAAACTATAACTTCATCCCCAACTTTAACAGGAATTGCAGGATTAATTCTTACATTAATTTTATTACTTTTACATTCAATCGTTGCGTTCATATCATTGATTTCAATTATTTTTCCATTTGTAGCAATGCACATATCACTCTTCACCCACAGGTTCTTTTTTAAAACAAAATATACTAAAATCACAAAACTTGCACAATCCAGTTTCTTTTTTTGAAAATTCTTCAATAACAGGTTTCTTGCCCCTAATCTCTTTTATATCACTTTTTATTTCTTCGATATCTCTCTCAGATATTGGATAGAAAACACTTTCACCAGTTCTAAGATAATAGAAAGAAATATGTTTAGGTAATTCTTTGTAAATTTTGTTCCATAAGAATGCATAAGCTTTACCTTGCTTTAAATGACCTTCTGGGATAAAATGCGGCAGAGTACATTTTGATGTCTTATAATCTACTATGGCTATGCCCTTTCCAAAAATACTCATAGTCTTGTCAACAAAACCAGCCATATCTTCATCCTCTATCTCTAATCTCATTTCCCTATCTTTCGGATAAAAGAATCGTTTTACATTTTCTGAGAACCATTCAGATTTCTTATCCAATTCTCTCAATTTGTTCACCAAAGAAAAGGCGAGTTTAATCGCATAAAAATCTAAAAATTCTTTTGTTTCATTAAGCAATCTGGTTTTTTGTTTTTCATCTCTAAAACAATCAGGGTATAATTTTCCAATCTGACTCCATTCTGTATCCAAAATCGAGAATAAAACTTTTCTAAATCTTTCCCATAGAACCTTCCAATCATTTCCTTCTTCTATATCTGTTAAATCAACAAAAGTGTAGAAATGTTCTAGTACTTTATGGGCTATCTTCCCTCTAACCTGTGATGGTCTTGGTTTCTCTTCTATACCACGTATATGTTTGTAGTAAAATTTTCTTTGACATTCAAAATAACAAGCTATTGCTGTAGGGGATAATCTAATCTTATTTACTTCTGCCATAAAATCAACATTAATATTAGGGTCTTTAATTCTTAATCTTTTACCATGAATAAAATAAAAATTTTAGATAATTGATTCAGCAAAATCAACTAAAACATCTTCTGGGCTTGCTGCTTTAACCACGCCTGATGAGAGTATAATACCTATAGTTCCAAGTTCTAATGCTTTTTTTAAATCATCACCTTTTGTTATTCCTGCTCCACACAGAACTTTTATCTTAGGATTGGTTTTTTTAATTTCATTCAAACATTTTGTGATAACTTCTGGTCTTGCTTTTGATATTGATATTCCAGTACCGATTAATTCTGGGCATTCGAATGCAATAAAATCTGGATTGAATTTAGCAATTTCTTTACTTTCATTAACACTTGCAGAACAACATACAGAAATTAGATCATATTTTTTCGTAAGTTCAATACATTTCTTTACTTTTTCTATGTCAAGCCTTCTTTCTGAATGGTTTATTATACTTCCGACAGCTCCCGCTTCTTTTAAAGAAAATGGCACAACATGACCAGTACAAGCTCCGAATTCTATAGGATCCATATGCTGAGAAAAAACCGGTATTTCAATCTCTTCTGCTATCGTTTTTATGTCGATAAATTGTGGTGCAATAGAAATGTTTATGCCATATTCAAGTGATACGAATTCACATGTTTTTGCCAGTTTAAATGCTTTTTCTCCAGCACTTTCCTCATAACATTTAAAATTTACTAAAATAATCGGAAGTTTCATATCAAGAAAATTGTTTTTAAACAAAAATAAACTTAACCCCCTTTCATCATATATTATAAATTTGAATTATTTTCGCTTTTTGCTTCGATTTGTAGACTTTTAACACATCCCCTTTCCTAATTGGGATCATTCTATCATCATTATCAGCTGTGACCAAACCATATCCTCTCACAACTTCTGCTTCAACAACAGAATTTTCATTCAGAAAAATAGGTTTCATTATTTCTTTGGGATTATTAAAACCTAAACCCAACCCTTGAGAAAATTTCTTTCTAGTTATGGAATAAAAATAAGCTGTGCTGCCATAAGGAGTTGCAATTACTATACCATCTCCAATCATTTCGTCATCTATAATTTTACCATTAATTTTTATCTGCAATCTAATTGCTTTTGTTGGAATTCTATGATGAATGCTGATTTCATTTAACCCAATCAACTTTTGCCCAGGATTATTGTTTATAACACCTTCAACTTTAATTTCTTCAATGATTTTGTATTTTTTTTCTTTCAATGCAACCAATGCTTTTGAAAGGTCATCGCTATCCAAACTACATTTTTCACAGATTTTACTATGTTTTACCATCATCTTTGGAATTCCAGGATATATTCGTTCTGCATATAATGCTGTGCCATCTCCACCGACGGATATAACAATATCAGGATTTTTTCTATCTACCTTAAAACCATAATCAGGTAATGTTTTTTCAATTAACCTTCTTGGTAAACCAGCGACAGCAACTTTCATTTTCTATCCCGTTTATCCATCGCTTTTTTCACTCTTTCTTTTGCTATTATCATTCCCGCAGTTCTAAGGTCAATTCCTTCTTCTCCCGACCTTTCTATAACTATCTTAGTGTTTTTCCTGATTTTTTCTTCAACCATTTTGAACATCTTTTCTGGCGTACCACCAATATACTCGATATAAGAAGATATTACACCACCAGCATTTGCAACAAAATCTGGAATTACTAAAATTCCCCTATCATACAATATTTTTTCAACTTCATGTGGAATTGCAATGTTAGAACCTTCAACAATTATTTTCGCTTTGACTTTATTTACGTTCTTCTTTGTTATTACATCTGGTATCGCAGCCGGTATCAATACATCAACGGGCAGTTCAAATAATTCTTCATTTTTCAACACTTTGCCAGGTTTGTAATTTATAATTGTTCCCGTTTTTTCTTTTACATCCAAAAGTTTTTTAAAGTCTAGCCCATCTTTGTTGTAAATACAACCTCTGGAATCTGAGACTGCGATTAGATTTGCTCCTTCTCCTGCTATAAATTTAGAAACAAATATTCCCACATTCCCAAAACCCTCTACTGCAATACTCATGTCCTTTACGTTAAAACTCTTATGCTCAATAGCAACTAGAGCTGAATGATAAACACCAAAACCAGTCGATCCAAGTTCATGTGGAATACCACCGAGTTCTTTAGGTTTGCCAGTACATGCTTTCATAGAACCGTTGGCTTCTGCAAACCATTTCATTTCTTCTTCTGCGGTATTCATATCAGGAGCAGCAACATACATCGAAGGACAAACAGGTTTCAATGATAAGGAAAAGGCTTCGACTATTTTCTTCTTTTGTTCTTTAGAAAGTTTTTTAGGGTCGGCAATTATACCAGATTTTGCTCCACCAAAAGGCAAATCAGCTAATGAATTTTTCCAAGTCATTACTCTTGCGAGTTTGAAGACTTCCTCTACATCAACCGTAGGGGTCATTCTTATGCCACCCTTACCAGGACCTAGTGCAGTATTATCTATCACAACTACACCTTTCATACCAGTTTTTGGATCATAAGTTTCGATTACTTTTTCGGGTCCCCATTCATCAGCAAAACCTTCCAATTCCATAAACTACTCCTCTTTTTTTATTTTTTTCCAATCTACTACTAAAACATTTTTTATTCCATGAATATAATTATAGGCACTTAAACCAGCTTTAGCGCCTTCACCAGCTGCTATGACAATTTGTTTGAAAGGTATATTAGTAACATCGCCTGCAGCAAAAACGCCTGGACGAGAAGTTTCACAATTTCTACTAATTTTTATCTGATTATTTTCATCGAATTCTATGAACTCCTTTATAAAATTAGTCTTGACTTCTGAACCTATTTCAACAAAAACACCATCTAATTTCAATTCTTTTCTTTGTTTGGTGTTTATATTTTCTATTTTTGTTGATTTCAAGATTTTATCCCCTTTAAACTCTACTGCTATATGATTGAGTACAAATTCAACATTCTTCCTTTTCTTTATTTTTTCGACTTCAGATTCAAATCCCCTAAATTCATCTCTTCTGTGTATAAGGTAAACTTTTTTAGCAATAGTACTCAGTAACAAGGCTGAATCCAATGCTGTGTTTCCACCACCTATAACAGCAACTATCTTGTTTTTGAAAAGAGGTGCGTCACAAGTTGCACAGTAAGAAACACCCTTACCCGTATATTCCTTTTCACCTGGAATGTTTAAGCTTCTTGGAATCTTACCGAACGCTAAAATTACTACCTTTCCTTCATAAATTTTCTTAACAGTTTCTACTCTAAAAACGCCTTTTTTCTCTGTTATCTTTACGACCTCTTCAAACAGAACTTCAACACCAAAATTTTTAACTTGTTGTTCAAATTTCTGTATAAGTTTAAAACCTTCAATCTTTTCAAATCCAGGATAATTCTCTATTAAAGGTGCTTCTGATACTTGATCACTTAGGCCTTTACCCAATACTAAAGTTCTCATACCTCTTCTAGAAGCATAAATAGCAGCTGTTAAACCGGCTGGTCCTGCCCCAATGATTATAACATCGTATAGCATCTAATATACCATTTAGATATTCTTATTTTAATTTTATTACATTTGGGATTTCATTTATCAAGTCCGAAGCCATCATTCCTTCTCCATATTTTCTAGCAGCAAAACTCCCAGCCATACCATTTATATAACAAGCAGCGCACGCAGCATCAAATGAATCAATACCTCTAGCTAGTAAAGCACCGCAAATACCAGCCAAAGTATCTCCAGTACCACCAACAGTCATGTAAGGACTACCTGTCTTGTTTATAGCAGATTTTCCTCTGTTAGAAATAACATCTACATGACCTTTTAGCACCATAACGCAGCCCAAAATAGAAGCAGAATTCCTTACGAGTTCAATTCTCCTTTGTTCTATTGATTCTGGTTTTATTCCTGTTAAAGCAAAGAATTCATTGGCATGAGGGGTGATTACAAATTCATGTTTTATTAATTTTTCATAACCTATTAAAGCATATATAGCATCAGCATCTATTACGCATGGCACTTTTATGTTTCCTAAAATTCTTCTTACAGTTTCTAATGTCTCTTTATTTCTTTCCAGACCACCACCTATTACTAATGCATTGACACCTCCTATTAATCCGAAAATTTCTTTTAAATGTTTTTTTTTCAAGTAATCCCCTTCCAATGGATAGGTTATCATGTCTGAGGAAAATGTTGCTATAATATTTGCAGCTCTTTTTGGTGCAACAACTGTTACTAAATCAACTCCAGATCTATAAGCAGCTAAAGTATTGAATGCAGGTGAGCCGGAATATTTTTTACTTCCACCTATTACTAAAAGATGACCAAAATCTCCTTTATGAGACCACTCAGGTCTTTTTTTATAGATTTTTTTGAGTAACAACCGATTTACTATCTCTATGTTTTTCACCCTTTACTTAGGATTGTTTCTAAAGTATTAATTTAATAAATATAGGAAATTATGCCCTTTTTAACTTAATAAATTTTGTATTTTTTTTCGAAACTCGCTTCTTCTCTTCCTCAGGTTGAAATGCTATTGGACCTCTGTAACCACAATTGGGGCAATAATATAACTGTGGAATGGCGTAACCAATGATTAATTGCCTTAATTTAGAATTGCATTTGGGACATTCTAGTCGTGTTTGTATTGATGGGAAGTTAACCCACCGTTTTTTACTCCTTTTCAAGATAATCATCTATTCAATATCGATCTGTGCTTTCTGTAATTTACCTGAATAGTCAACATAAATCGTTTTAACTTCTGAAAATTCTTCAATCGCGGTCCATCCGCCTTCTCTCGTGCCATTGCCAGTTTGTTTAACACCACCAAAAGGGAGATGAGTTTCTGCTCCAATCGTGCTAGAATTTATGTAAGTTATTCCAGCTTCTATATTTTCCATAGATTTGAAAGCGTTTCTAATATTTGAAGTGTAAATAGAAGAACTCAAGCCGTACTCGACAGAATTTATAACATCTATAGCCTCATTAAAATCATTAACAGACATTAGTGAAATTACAGGTCCGAATATTTCTTCTTGTGCTATTCTCATATCAACAGAACAATCTGTAAATAACGTAGGTTCAAAGAAGAACCCACTCATTTTTGGAATTTTACCACCAGTTAACAATTTTGCACCTTCATTTAAACCTATTTCAACATATTTTCTACTTTTTTCTTGGGCCGTTTTATTTATTAAAGGTCCCACATCTGTCTTTGGGTTCAAACCATTTCCTAATTTCAATTTTTTTATTCTATTAATCAACATCTTCTCGAATTTCTGCTTGATTTTTTTGTGAACAATGATTCTAGAGGCAGCAGTGCATCTCTGACCAGTTGTTCCATACCCACTCCATATTACTCCATCTAAAGCCAAATCTAAATCAGCATCGTCCATGATTATGATTCCATTTTTTCCACCCAATTCCAAACCAATTTTTTTAACACCCGCCTCTCTCAATATTTCTCTTCCTGTTTCTCTGTTCCCTGTAAACGAAATGCCTCTTATTTTTTCATGCTCTATTATATTCATCCCTGTTTCGCTACCAGAGCCTGTAACAAAATTCAAAACACCTTTTGGTAATCCAACTTTTTCTAGTATCTCGACTAATTTCAATGCACATAAAGGAGTATCAGAAGATGGCTTAAAAACAATAGTGTTGCCACATACTAAGGCAGGAAATATTTTCCATGCCGGTATTGCTATAGGGAAATTCCAAGGAGTTATCAATCCATATACGCCAATAGGTCTTCTAATTGTCATGCAAAATTTATCTTTCAATTCGGATGGTGTTGTGTAACCGAACATCCTTCTACCTTCTCCAGCCATGTAATCTGCAGTATCTATCGCTTCTTGCACATCACCTCTGGCTTCTTGTATAACTTTTCCCATTTCTATCGTTACTAATTTTGACAGTTCCTCTTTTTGCTCTCTAAGAAGTTGTGCTGCCTTCATAAGAATTAATCCTCTTTTAGGTGGAGGCATACTAGACCATTTTTCAAATGCATTTTCAGCAGCTTCTACCGCTCTGTTGACATCATCTTCATTTGCTTTCTGAAAATAACCCAGAATCTGTTTGGGCTTAGCAGGATTAATGCTAGGAAATTTCTCTTTAGACTCAGATTTAACCCATCTACCATTAATGTAAAGATTGTAAATTTTGCCCATATAGGATAATTTGTTTTTTTATTTAAAATTATTTTAACTTAAAGGACAACTGGTCAATGAACTCATGGTTTGTAACGATTGGGCACCAGGATAACTTTCATTGTTTATTATCCAAGTTGGGTATCCTTCTATCCCTGCATCTTCGCACTTTTGTTTATACTTATCACAGTCAATATAATTCACATATTGGAATGAAGAGCCAAAGAGCGATTTCTGTTCTTTGCAATGGGGGCACCATTCTGTCCCGTACATTACTGCTCCCCTTTCTGCCAGGCATTTAGCAAAATTATCGTAATTAGCTTTAGCAGTGTTATATTCAATCAATAACCATAAAACTATAGCAATAAGGATAATTAAACTTACTATTAAGAAAATCTTCTCATCTTTCTTCATTTCTACCATCTTCAAAAATGAAAAAAAGAAAGGATTAACCGCATCCACCAGTTGCAGTTGCGGAACTATTCGAACTCAAAGCCGTTGAACAGTCACTTGGTGCTGTCTTGAAAGCACTACAAACTGCTGTCTTATATGCATCAGCCGTTCTTCCACCGTTGTATAGTGCGCCATTGATTATCAAAGTTGGTGATCCACTCACTTGATTCTGATTGCTTAATGCCTCTTCGTTCTTCATCAAAGTTAAACCTTCTTTTGTTACACAGCTTTCTATCTTGCTAGTTATGATTTTAGCTGCTTTTGCTGCATCTTTCCAGCATGTATCTAAGTTGTTTTTGTTGCAGTTAGCATTTATGTAGTCGACATAAGTCCAGAATATCGCTTGGCCATAATTCTTCCAAATACAGGCCTGTCTCATATCTTCCTTTGCTTCATATGCACCGTGTAAAGAGCTTATATATGCATTATTTTGTCCAATTGTTATTTTTAGTAAATTAGTTTTAACTTGTTCAAGTGTAATCGAAGGATCTCTTTTCTTTAATTCATTGACATAGTCGTTAAGTTCGTTGTCATTACTGAAAACCTGCACTATGAAGTGCGGTTCAAATACTGCCTTATCTCCTAGCAAGTCTACCACAGGTTTCATTGCATTTTCTGCTTGTATTCCGTAAGGACAAAAACTCATTACGAATAGCTGAACTGTCGGTTTATCGGTCTTTGTAGGTTCAAAATTTTCTGGTTGTGTAGTTTCTGTAGTTTCTGTTGTTTGAGTTGTTGCTGTTATGTCTATTACCGATGGGAATAGCAATTTTCCATCAGTAGTCATGTAAGTGTCGTAATCTCTGCCTGCTATATTGAGTTTAAACCTGTATAGGCCATTAGATTCTGTCACACTTGATATTGTTGCATTTCCTTGACCTTGAAGTATATTTTTGTTTATGTAATCGACTGTTCTTTTGGCTGCTTCGTCCCCACTTATACTCGAAGACAAGAATTTACCTGTTATGTTTGAGCCCCCAATGAGCACTATTGCCAATATTATCACTAGAATTACTGTAGCTATCATCCAAGGGTTTTTTGGTATTTTTAATGTCACACCTTTCTTTTGTTTCTCTTTCTTTTCTTCTTTTATTTCTTCTTCTGCCATAATAACACTTTTTATATCTTGTTAAAATGTGAATAGTAAAATTTAAATATTACTTATTTTTGGGTCGATTTATCGTAAAATGATGTAAAAATAGGTTTTTGGGTCGATTCAATAAACATACAATTCTTTCTAACTTATCCTTAATTTGTCGATTTCCTGGGCATTAATAGGAGAAATAAGTAGATTTCTATCTAATTTTTCTTTCCCATAATTAACCAATGCTTTCTTCTCTTTTGAGTCAGAATACCGAACTGTTAATGCTGCAGCCTTTTCTATTGCTTTCTTTGTTTTTGGGCCTTGTAAGAGGGTTATAGGGCCATTATAGTCCAAAACTTCAAAATAGTAATCAGAGGCATCTTTGAGTTTTAATAGCTGTTTGTTTTCATTTTCATTCCTTCCCACGATTATCTTATTCTTATCAAATCTGAAATGACGGCCAACCTTTAGGATTAGAATATCCTTTGTTTTAATCCTCTTTTTGTGCTTAAACAGGTCTCTAACCTTATCTGCAAACTCCTTATATGTCAATAAACAGCCTCCCGATGGGCAAGGATAGTCATTTATTTTCCACTTTTTAGCGAGTTTAATCTGTTTTTCTCTTGATCTGCCTCTTATATCAAGTAATTTCTCTCTGTTAATCCATCCTTTCTTTTCAACCTCTGTTTCTGATAACAATTTTGCGGATAGTGGTCTCAGAATTTTACCTTCTAAACCAGCTTCTTTTTCAATTATTTTCAATGCCCTAATATGTTGAGACATAGGCCTTTCGTCTAGAACCTCTCCAGTGAATATAAATGATGCACCAATTTTCTTGGCGTATTTTTTCGCTTTTTTTAGAGTGTAAATTCTGCAATCTATGCATGGATTCATGTTTTTTCCGTAGCCATGCTTTGGTTTTTTTATGATTTTCAAATAATTTTCATCTTTTTTGACAATCTTTAACGGAATATTGAATTTTTTTGCTACTTCTGTTGCCCCACAACCCCCTTTGCCACAAAGACAAAAAGGAGAAGTAAAATTAATTGCAACTACATCTATACCTTGGTTTAAAATTAATTTTACTGCTAAAGTACTATCTAACCCCCCTGATAATAACGCCAAGGCTTTCATTGTATCACCTAGTTAATTCTTTCATTAATTGACAGGCATTGCATAAATTTTTACTACTAGGTTCTCCACAGTTTTCACAATAACAGATGTTTTTGTTCTTTTTAGAGTTTTGTTTTAATTTTGGAAGTAGTTTTAAAAAATCTTTTACCATTTTATTTTTTGTTCCAGGATGATTTTTTTCAACTTCATTTATGAATCTTCTGAAATGACCTCTATAGGCATCAGTACTGCAAGGACATTTTTCATATACAACTGGAAAACTCATCGACTTAGAATATTTTGCAGTTTCTTCGTTAGTGCAAAAATATAATGGTTTTATTCTCGGCACAAATTTTTCATTTTTTATCACGCCTGTTATTGGGCCCATTCTGGCGAGTAGGTTCATATTGCCACTAAAAAAGTTCATCAATATTGTTTCAACTTCATCGTCGAGGTTATGGCCTGTCACTAATTTATTAGCCTTTAATTCTCTTGCTTTTCTGTTTAACAACCAACGTCTCAAAATCGCACATATTTTACAAGATCTCATAATAATATTTTTTGATTTCAAAACAGATTTCATATAGCAAACAGAACAACCAAATTCATTTCTGAATGAAAATTCATGTAATTTTATTTTATTCTCTTTACAAAACATTCTTACATTTTTTTGATTTCTTTTCGAATAGTCGCCTAGATGTAAATCAATGAATATCGCTTCTACCTTATAACCGAATTTTTTTAGTAGATATAGCAACGAGGTAGAATCCTTTCCACCAGAACAAGCAACTAGTAATCTGTCATTTTTAGAGATTAAATTAAATTTGTCTATAGTTTCTTTTACTTTATTTTCGAAGTAATTTATAAATTTTGTATCGTTCATCCTATCATCCATTAGCCCATCTGTTAATTATATAAATATTAGTGAAGTCACTACAATAATGAGATTATGATAACCATAGATCTGAAGAAAGTTGGTGCAATATTAGTCGTACTTTCAGCAGTGTTATTTATTGTTCTTTATTTCGTAACATCTCTTATCATAAATTTACGTCTAGAACTTCATAAGACATGTCCGTTACCACCGGAATCATGCCCATATAAAGGTAGTGTACCAACTGAAGTTTTGGCTGCTTTTATTACCGATGCTGCTGTCGGGGTGTTTGGAATATCCCTGATAATTACTTCTTACCGTTCACAGAAAATTGGTTTAAAAGAAAATACAAAGATCACGGAAAGTATAAAATCCTTACAAAATGAAGAGAAAAAAGTTTATGATCTGTTAATCGATGCTGAAGGATTCATGTTTCAGAATGATTTGATTGAAAAGACAGGTTATTCTAAAGTCAAGATAAGTAGAATTTTAGACAAGTTGGAAATGAAAGGTGTTGTTGAAAGAAGAAGACGAGGAATGAGTAATATAGTTGTGTTAAAAGAAATTTAATTTTTCTTATACGTAGGCATAAATTCATTCTCTATTATTCTCAATATAGCATAAGGAAGATCTGACCAATAATTGGAGAGGGGGTTTATTCTTCCTATTACAGTATATATATCTTTGATGTTGTCCGAGGTTAATCTAAAAACTATGGTTGGCATTTTTTCACCATTGTGTAGATTGAGTGTCCCTTCAGCCCCATAGACATTGTAGAATTGTTTCTCCCAACTAATTGTGCCTAACCAATCATATTTTAAAACTTCAGAAAATTGTAATTGTACTTTTTTTGATCTTTTGAAACACATAACTTCAATTGAGATGATAAAATCTAAATTTTAAATCCTTGTCGGTAAGCCAAAATTAAATCATCAATTCTTCTTTTTTTCACAAAGAAGCCAAATAAAACATTTAAATGTTGCCTTAATTTTACAAAATGAGTTTAAAAACATTTCCGATGAAACTAGTTTCATCCTAACCCATATAAGCTGTTCCTTTCTAGTTAAGTCAGGTGATGTTATGAAAAACATTGAAAATGAAATGCCATGTCCGATTTGCAAATTATCTGTGGCAAGCGATGCAAATACTGTGAAGTATTGTAAAACATGTGGAATGAATATAATACATGAATCAGTTGTTATAAAAAGACATAATAGGAAATTTTATTTTTGTAGCGAATATTGTAGGAATATATTTTTTAAGATGGGTTTTGGCAGTTTTTTGATGCATAACTTCCACAAGGCGATATAATGTCAAAAGAAAATAATTATTTAGAGATCAACATAACTGGAAAAAAATTTAAAGCACTAAAATACACAGGATTAATTTTTCTTTTTATTGGGCTTTATTTTGTTCTAAGTGATCTACCTCTTTTTTCAAGTCCAGTCATAAACCCGAATGCTGGGCTCTTGTTAATTTTCATAACAGGTTTACTTACGAGTGTTCATTGCGTAGGTATGTGCAGTGGTTTTGTCATAGCATATTCCACTAAAGACCCAGAAAATTTGGAGAATTCAAAATCAGCTCGTATAAAACAACATTTACTCTACAACACCAGTAGATTAGGTTCTTATACATTTTTTGGAATTCTTGCGGGGTTGGTTGGTTCAGTTTTTTTATTGACTAACCAACTTCGTAGCTATTTATCAATCTTTGCAGGAGTGTTCATGATGTTATATGGACTAAGTATCTTCCTTCCATGGTTGAGAAGATTTACAACAATAAGGACTCCAAATTTAGCCAAATATACAAAGAATCGTGGACCTGTGGTTTTTGGTTTATTGAATGGACTAATGCCATGTGGTCCGTTACAGGCAATGTTAATATATGTAGTCGCAACTGGTAGTGCAATACAAGGCGGAATAAGTATGTTAGTATTTGGTTTGGGTACAATGCCTTTGATGTTTGTATTTGGCAATGCTATATCATTCTTAACACATAATTTCATCGGAAAAATAATGAAAATTTCAGCGATTGTTGTTATGGCTTTAGGCCTTGTAACTTTAAGTCGTGGCTTAGCTTTGTCAGGTTATGCACTACCAAGTTTAGATTCTTTAGCTTCTTCTAAAAATTCAACTACAGGTCTTGTTACAGCTACTGGCGATTTTCAAGTAATAAATATGAAAGTTGATCAGCATGGGTGGAATCCGAATGTATTCGTTGTCAAGAAAAATGTACCAGTAAAATGGAATATACAAGTAGAACGAATAACTTCTTGTATAAGTGGAATTCGTGTGCCGAAGTATGGTATTAGTAGAGATTTCACGGAAGTAGGAGAAACTATAACTATAGAATTTACTCCAAACGAAGAAGGAACGGTTATATTCACTTGTCCTATGGGAATGGTATCAGGTAGATTTATCGTGAAGAGTGATATCGATTTAAATAACGCTACTCAGATTCAGCAGGAATTAAACCAAACACAAGCATCTCCAAATCATAGTTGTGGCGGAAGTTGCGGGGGTTCAAGTTGTGGCGCTGCAAGTGGTGACACTTGTGGTTGCGGTGGTTAAATGTTAGAAATAACGGTTAAAACAAAAGGAATGCATTGTGTTAGTTGTGAAAGAATAATAAAGGATGCAGTTTTAAATTTAAACGGTGTTAAGAATGCTAAAATAGATTATACAACAGAAAAGGCTATAATAGAATTTGACTCATCACAGATTGATATTAAAACCATTATGAATGCTATAAAAAAAGTTGGTTATGAACCAGAAGAAACAAATAAAGAATCAAAAGGATTCTTAAAAAAGTTGTTTAAATAAAGATTGATATGATGAAAAAAATTACTTTAACAATAAGTGGAATGCATTGCGCTAGCTGTGCTCTTAACATTGAAAAGGCATTAAAAAAATTGGATGGTGTTGAAAGTGTTGTTGTTAATTTTGCAAATGAACAGGCTACAGCCGAATATGACCCAAAATTAGTTGACATAAAAAAATTTAAAAAAGTTATAAATGATTTAGGTTACAAAGCTCTAGAACCAAATGAATTGAATGAGAGTGATAAAGAAATAAAAAAATTAAAGCGCCTTTCTATAATCGGTCTTATCCTAACTATACCAGTTGTTATCATAAGTATGCTCATACAAATGCCGAATGAAGATTACTTACTCTTAGTTCTTACTGCGCCGATTCAATTCGGAGTTGGTTATCATTTTTACAAAGGTTCATGGAATTCATTGAAAAATAAATACTTCAACATGGATTTTCTTGTTGTTCTGGGCACTAGTGCTGCATATTTCTACAGTATTTTCGCAACATTTTCAGGTGGTATGACTTTTTATGAAGCATCTGCGACAGTCATAACTACAATCACTATAGGCAGACTTATGGAACAAATTTCTAGAGGCAAAACATCGGATGCAATAAAAAGGCTGATAAAATTACAAGCAAAGACAGCAAAAGTCATAAGAGAAGGAAAAGAAGTTGAAATACCAATAGAGCATGTTAAAAAAGGCGATATAATTATTGTTAGGCCAGGAGAAAGAATACCAGTTGATGGCCTAGTAATAGATGGTTATTCCTCGGTTGATGAATCAATGATCACTGGAGAAAGTATACCGATTGAAAAGAAAAAAGGCGATGAAGTAATCGGCGCTACGATGAATAAAAATGGTATGCTAAAAATAAAGGCAACAAAAATTGGAGCAGAGACAGCATTATCCCAAATCATAAAAATGGTTAAAGAGGCACAACAATCTAAAGCACCGATTCAAAAGATTGCGGATGTTGTTGTTTCTTATTTTGTCCCTGTAGTTATGATAATAGCAATTTCATCATTCTTATTTTGGTATTTCATTTCGGGTCAAACATTCTTCTTTGCGTTATCGATTATGGCAAGTATTTTAGTAGTTGCATGTCCTTGCGCTATGGGGATAGCAACACCTACAGCAGTCATGGTTGGTTTGGGTAAAGGAGCAGAGAATGGAATACTCATAAAAAATGGGGAATATTTAGAAAAAGTTCACAAGCTCGATACTATAGTGTTTGATAAAACTGGAACATTAACAAAAGGAGAACCTGAAGTGACAGATATCGTATCATTCAAAGATTTTGATGAGAAAAAATTAATAAAATTTGCTGCGATTGCTGAAAAGAATTCTGAACATTCGTTAGGTGAATCTATTATTAGAAAAGCTGAAGAAATGAAAATAGATTTACCAAGTTCTAAAATATTTAAAACAATGCCTGGCCTTGGAGTTGTTTCTTCTTATGAACGTAAGGAAATACTTGTAGGCAACAGAAAATTGATGAATAATAATAAAATTGATACAGAGCAGGTTGAAGACAGGATTAAAAATTTAGAAGAGGAAGGAAAAACAGTGGTTATCGTCGCTATCGATAAAAAAATTGCTGGTTTGATTGGCATTGCTGATACGCTCAAAGAATATTCAAAAGAAGCTATTCATGAATTGAAAAAAATGGGGTTGTCTATAATTATGATTACTGGTGACAATGAGAGAACCGCAACGGCTGTTGCCAAACAAGTTGGCATAGATGAAATAATGGCAGAAGTTTTACCACAAGATAAAGCAAAAAAAATTGAAGAACTACAGAGTCAAGGTAAATTCGTTGGAATGGTCGGAGATGGCATAAATGATGCACCTGCATTAGCTAAATCAAATATAGGCATAGCAATAGGAAGTGGAACTGATGTTGCAATAGAAACAGGAGATATAGTTTTGATAAAAGAAGATTTAAGAGATGTCGTCACAGCAATAAAATTGAGTAAAAAAACTCTGAGTAAAATAAAACAGAATTTGTTCTGGGCTTTCTTTTATAATACAGCAATGATCCCAATAGCTGCTGGTATTCTTTATCCAGCATTTAATATTTTATTACCCCCTATGGCCGCAGGAATTGCAATGGTTTTCAGTGATATTTCTGTAGTTGGAAATTCTTTATTACTAAAAAGATTTAAGTCAAACTTCTAACTCCATAATTTCAACTTCTTTTTCAAAAGTTGTTTAAAATAACATTTTTTACAAATGTACTTACCGCTGTCAGTTTGTTTAGAAGTTTCTATTTCAGTTCCACACATGTAACATTTTACCATAATAATATTGCCGCTTTCGATAAACTTAAATATCTTGCTTTATTAAAAGAGATTGTTGAAGAGGGATTGGAATGATCGGTGAACACCTTTGTTTTGTATGCTAATTCTTATTTAGTCAAATCTGTAACATTTATAATATCCAAAATATTCCAATTTATTAAGCCGACGTGGCAGAACGGCTATGCGACCGGCTGCAGAACTGATGTGTTGATACCGGTTTAAACGAGTTCGACTCTCGTCGTCGGCTTTTTGGTGTATCTATGAAAATAATTTTCAAAATTGCACTGGCTTTAATAAGGAACAATAAAGTGTTGATGGCAAAGAATTTTGGTATTGACAAATATTTTATCCCAGGTGGCAAATCAATGGGGAATGAGACTGAAATGCAAACCCTAGTTAGAGAAATCAAGGAAGAACTAAATGTCGAGTTGGTTAAAGATTCAATAAAATATTTTGGAACATTTGAAGATATTGCGACAACTCATCCAAATAATATAGTTCAAGTTAAACTCTATTTAGGAGAGATATCAGGAAATTTAAAGCCAAGTAGTGAAGTCGAAAAATTAGCTTGGTTTGGAAAAAATGATGATTGGGAAAGATTAGGTAGTGTTGCAAAAACTAAAATTATGCCAGCTCTAGTTAAAGAAAATTTAGTTAAATGAGATGATTTCATGGTTTTGAAAATTTTTAGTACAATGACAAAGAAAAAAGAAATATTCGAACCAATAAGCAAAAATAAAATTACAATGTTTGTCTGTGGCCCAACTGTTTATGATCACTCTCATCTTGGTCATGCAAGAACATATATTGCTTATGATATTATCACAAGATACATTCGTTATAGAGGTTTCAATTTATTCTTTTTGATGAACATCACCGATGTTGACGATAAAATTATCAATCGTGCAAAAGAAAGGGGCATAGAGTCAACTAAACTAGCAAGAGAGTTTGAACAATCTTTCTATACTGATATGAAAGCTTTGAATGTGTTAAGTACTGTTAGCATTTTTGCTAGAGCCTCTGAGCATATAAAAGAAATAATTAGTCAAATTCAACGTCTAGTTGAAAAAGGTTTTGCATATGTGACTGAGAATGGTGTCTATTATGACATTACAAAGTTCAAGGATTATGGAAAATTATCACATCAGAATATAGAGCAATTAGAAAAACATAGAATTGAACCAGACCCAACTAAGAAAAACCCGCAAGATTTCGCCCTATGGAAATTCCAAAAACCTGGAGAATTGAATTGGGATAGTCCGTGGGGAAAAGGTAGGCCAGGTTGGCATATTGAAGATACAGCAATAGCAGAAAAATATCTAGGATATCAATATGATATACATGGCGGTGGTCTTGATTTAATATTTCCTCATCATGAATCTGAAATTGCACAGATGGAATCTGTTTCTGGAAAAAAACCAATGGTAAAATATTGGACTCATACTGGTTTCTTGAATGTCAACGGACAAAAAATGGCAAAATCATTGGGCAATTTTATTTTCATTCAAGATGCTCTAAAAAAATTTGATACCGAAACTTTGAGATTATTCTTTTCTTTCACTCATTATAGAAGTCCTATTGATTTTACTGGGAAGAGTTTAGAACAATCTAAAAAAAGTTTGGATAGACTATATACTACTTTAGAAAATGTTCATTCGATTAAAACCACTAAAAATATTACACCTGAAGAAAAAAAATTTGATATGAGGTTCCTTGGTTATAAAAATAAATTCATTGATGCAATGGATGATGATTTCAACACTTTAGAAGCATTGAAGATTTTATTTGAGATGTCAAATGAAGTCAACAAATTCACAAGCCATAGAAAAGAATTGAATGCGGATTTAAAAGAAAATATTTTGAATATGTTTAAAGAACTTGGTAGTATTTTTGGAATATTACAAAAAGAAATAAAGAAAGAAAAATTATCAGATGACATACAGAAATTAGTTGATGAAAGAGAAGAAGCAAGGAAGAAAAAGGATTGGAAGAAAGCTGACGAGATTAGAGAAAAATTGAAAAATATGGGGGTTTTACTTGAAGATACCCCTGATGGAATCAAATGGAAAATGAAAAAAATAATTGATTAAAATGAGAATATACACAGATGGCGGCAAGGACAAATATTGTTTTGTCATACCAGAGAAGAATATTGTTAAAATATTCGAAAATAAAGGACTCACCAACAATGAAGTCGAATATACAGCTGTAATAGAAGCACTTAATTTTGTTGAAGAAAATTCAGATGTGTTTATTCTTTCTGATAGCAAATTAGTTGTTAATCAAATAAAAATGGAATGGCATATAAAGGAAAAACGCTTGAGAGAGTTGTTCGAAACAGTAATTAAAATTATCGATAAGAAAAAGTTGAAATTTAAAATTGAATGGATACCAAGGGAAGAAAATAAGGCTGGAAAGATTTTAGGATAATATCTAAAAAATTAATAGATAAAGAACATTCTAATTTTATGGATGAGCTATCTAAAGCACATACTGGAGAACATATTCTATTTCAATCTTTGTCTAGAGTTTTCAAAGGAATGGAATCAGTGAAGGTTGTTCTTGAACTAGAAAAGAAACAACTCTTTGTAAAGTATGCTGGAGAAATAAATTGGAGTGGGATCCTAGAAGCTGAACGTATGGCAAATAAGATTATTCGAGAAAATCGAAAAATAAAAATAACAACTGGAGATAAAGAAAAGCTGAGAAAGGAATATGGCAATAAACTCAGAGGAAGATGGGATTTAATAAAAAACAAAAACATCAGAATAGTGGAAGTCGAAGGGTTTGACTGTGTTGCCTGTAGAGGACAACATGTTGGTAGTACTGGAGAAATAGGACTTATTGTTGTAAAAGATTTCAGAAATATCGGAAAAGGAGAATACGTAATAGAATATGAAGTGGATGAAAGAGCCAAGGAATTACTTATGGAATCAAAGAAGATTGCGATGAGCGTCATGGAAATTCTTGGCACATCACCAGGTAAAATTGAAAATACTGCAAAAAACCTTAAAGAAGAAATTATAAAGTTGAGAGAAAATTTAAAAGAAGCAAGTAAAAAAGCAATGGAAAATATAGATTATGAAGAAGTGAAAGGAGTAAAATTATATTCCAAAATCTTTCATGGTTTGGATAGAAGAGAGTTGATGAGAAAAGCTGCAAAATTAAGAGAAGAGAAAAAAACTGTTGTAATATTTGGTGATAATTCTGGCCTTCTAATCATGGGAAGAAGCAATGATTTGAATTTTAGTGTGATTCCAATATTAGAGAAGGGTTGTAAAATGCTAGGTGGAAAATGTGGGGGAAAACCAGATTTTGCTTTTGGTGGTGGGTTTAAATCCAATAATTTAACTGAAGCTGTAAGTTTGATAAAAAAAGAATTGATTGAATATCTGAAATAAAAATTCTAACGTTTTTTCTATCAAATAGAAAATCTAGGCAACAATAAAATAGGCTAAAGAAGAAGTTGCATACAATAGTGCAACTGTTCCGATTAAGTTTATGAATACATCCAATGAAGGGCCGGCAGCATCTTTTAATGGATCGCCTACTGTATCACCAACAATTGCCGCAGAATGAGTGAATGTTCCCTTACCACCTAAATTCCCAGCTTCAATAAATTTTTTTGCATTGTCCCATGCCGCACCGCCTATGCACATCATCAGTGCAAGAGGAAACATAGTCACTAAATTCCCTACGATAAAACCACCCATTGCTTCACGACCAAGCAAAATTCCCACTGCCAAGGGAACTGTTACGGATAATAATGCTGGAAGAATCATCCCCCTAATAGCAGCTTTGGTACTGATATCAACACATCTTGCATAGTTAGGCTTCTCTCCATTTTTAAATTTATGATTTTTTTTGAATTGTCTTCGTATTTCTTCAATCATCTTATATGCAGCTTTTCCAACGGCCTTAATTATCATTGAACAAAGTAGAAAAGACAACATACCCCCGATTAATAGCCCAGCTATGATTGGTGGTTTAGTCACGTCTATACTCTGAAGTCTTGTCGCGCCTATGTACGCTGAAATTAAAGCCACTTGAGCTAATGCTGATGTGCCTATCGCATAAACTTTACAAACAGCTTTAGTAACGTTTCCTACAGAATCCAATTTATCCATAACTTTGTTTACTTTCGAACTATGTCCAGACATCTCAATCATACCATGTGCATTGTCAACTATAGGACCGTAAGAAGACATGGCAATGAAAGTAGCTGTTATAGAAAGAAAGCCAACTGCTAGCAAAGTTATACCATACAACTGATCAAAATAATAAGCAGCCATTATTGCTACTGAAAAAACTATAATGGGAATGGTTACACTTTCAAAACTAGTGGCAAACCCCATTATGATGTTAGTGGCAGCACCAGTTTTTGAAGCATTTGCAATATTTCTTACAGGAGATTTATCTGGAGATGTATAATATTCGGTTAAATGTGCAAAAATAATAACGGCTATAATTCCTGCTAATGTCGCATAGAAGGCATTGAAACTATTGAATATTTTCCAAGATGCAAAACCAGATGTGATAATGATCAATATAGCCGCCACATACATACCCCTGTTTATAGCATTTTTCGCATCTGTGTGATTGATTTTAACAAAGAATGAACCAACCATGGATGATAGAATACCAGCTCCTAATACTACCAGGGGGTATGTCAGTCCATCTGTTCCATATATCGTTATACCTAGGATCATCGCAGCGACTACTGTACAAACATAAGATTGAAAGACATCAGATCCAGTACCTGCTACATCACCTACATTGTCACCAACTTGATCAGCGATGACTGCTGGGTTTCTGGGATCATCTTCAGGAAATCCCATTTCAACTTTACCAACTAAATCAGCTCCTATGTCAGCAGCTTTAGTGTATATTCCTCCACCTACACGTGCAAACAAACCAATAAAGCTTGCACCGAATCCCAAGCCAACGAGTAGAAAAGGATCTTTAAGCACAAAATAAAGTGAACTAACTGCCAATATACCTAGACCAGCTAGTGACATACCTACAATCGTGCCACTACTGAAAGAAGTTTTAAGTGCTTCTTTAATACCATTTTTAGCTGATTCTGCAGTCCTTACATTGGTATGAATGGCAATAATAACTCCAACATAAGCTGAAATTGCAGAGCATATAGCACCAACAACAAAAGTCAGAGTAGTATAAAAACCTAAAGTCAAACCTAGAATTACAGTTAAAATTACACCAAAAACAGCAACAGTAATAAATTGTCGGTTTAGAAAGGCCATTGTACCTTCTTTTATGGTATTAGAAATGTCTAATATACGTCCATTTCCTTTAGGTTTTTTAAGAACATGTATAGCAAGATAAATAGCAAAAACTAGGGCTACTATACCCGAAATTGGCGCTACAAGTGCTAGGTTCAATAACAACCCACCTTATAGCTAGTCGTTGGTTTATTTTGACCACCTATTTGGTTAATTTATTAGGATTAATTTGATGATAGGTATTTAAATACCCTTCTATTTGAAAAAAATGGCTATTTTTATTGTTCTGTCTTAATTTTCGATAAAAAATATGTTGTAGTTATAGAAACTATTGTGATAGTGATTGCAATATAGAATCTGTAAACGACTGAATTCTTTCCGGGAAATAATGCTATGATTGCTTCTTTTATAGCATCGTTCCATGACAAAGCTGCGACCAGTCCCAATGCAGAAACTAGAAGTGTTGTGAAATTGTTTCTGAAAGTCTTGGTGAATTTTGATACCTCACCATTTAGAATCATGTTTCTACTTTTTGCTTTCCAGTCCTTATCTTTGAGTATTTTTGTTATCATGTTATCAGGAATTATAAATATTCCTGTCGATGTTTATAACATTTTTCTGTCGATATTTTCGTTTAATTGGCATTAAGATGTAGAATTTTCATTGAATTTTCTATCTGAATACAATTTAATTAATCTAGGTGCAGAATGTATAGAACCAGAATAAACCTTTCCTTCCTTTTCCTTTTTTTCAATTTAGAAAGATTTTAATTATTAACGAATTCTAATAATACTAAGAGTGAAAAACATGAAAAAAATCTTTGTTGGTTTGTTAGTAGCTCTTCTAGTAATATCAGCATTCGTTTCAACAGTCCTAGCAAAACCAAAAGAACCTTTAGACAGCATAACCTTCATCCACTATAAAGACGGAAAAATAAAGCCAATAGATCAAAACGGAAAAGCCCCGACATGCTACAAATTGATGGGAGTCAAATGGAAATCATTACCGATTAATTATGTGATAAGCACATCAGTGGACAAAAATGCCATAGTAGCTGGAAATAATGAATGGGATTCACATACTTTAACAACGCTGTTTGACGGGTACACGGTGGATAGTTCAGCCGATTTTGACGATTCTTCAGATGGAAGGAACGAGTACAGTCTAGGCGATTATTCGCAAGATGGTGTTATAGCAGTAACTAGGACATGGTATACAAGGTTTTCAAAGGCAATAGTCGAATACGATGTAATGTTCGATTCAGATTTCCTATGGGGTAATGGAGATCCAGCAAAAATGGACTGGCAAAATATAGCAACTCATGAGACAGGACATGGTATAGGATTGTCTGACTTATACAACAGTGCTTGTTCATCACAGACAATGTACGGTTACAGTACAGAAGGGGAAACAATAAAAAGAACTCTTGAATCAGGAGACATAGCAGGACTACAGAAATTGTACGGAATTTAAGTTTTCTTTTTCTTTTTTTCTAAAAAATTCTAATTAGATAAAATTTTAAGCTTAAAATTAATACTATTTTGTATGGATCATGCATGGAAAATAGGCCTTTGTTTTGGTCTAACCTCAGCTATAATCACAACACTTGGATTAATAGTTGGCCTACATTCTGGCACACATTCAAAAATAATTGTACTTGGCGGTGTGTTAACAATAGCAATAGCAGATGCATTTTCTGATGCATTGGGCATTCATGTTTCTGAAGAATCTGAAAACGTACATACAAAGAAAGAAATATGGACTGCAACATTTTCCACATTTTTATCTAAGTTTTCCTTTGCATTAACATTTGCAATCCCAATCTTATTGTTTGAGTTGTCTTTTGCAATAATTATAAGTGCAATTTGGGGATTGTTTGTGTTAGGTATTCTTAGTTTAACCATTTCTAAAGAGAAAAAGGAAAATCCCTGGGCATCTATCGGGGAACACTTGTTTATTGCATTAGTAGTTATATTTATAACTCATTACGTCGGCGATTTTATATATACTGTATTAGGTTAAGACTATCCAAGAGTTTTTATCACAACGACTAAGAAAAATCAATTAATTATGCATTTTTTCCTCATTAATCGTACTCAGTAATTTATAAAAAAATTTATAGAAAGAATTTAGAGAGAATTGGGGTGTTCCTAAAGTGGGGGTGAGGTTATTCATCCCTATCTCTCTTCCTTCCATTTTTTTAAACATGCATCATTTTCTAAAGAAAGTAACTAGATTTTTATCAAAAAATTCAAATATGTAAACTGACAAAAGATATGATGGTTGATAATAAATGGCAGAAAGAGAAACTTCTAATGTAAATTACAGTTGTCCTGTTAGAAGTTGTAGAGAAGAGGATATAGGATCTCTTCCACTTTGTCCAAATCCTTATACCATTTGTCCAATTTGTATAAAAGAAACAAACCCGAAATTGTATAAGGAAATTTTCCATCCGGACAAAAAATAATATAGTTCAGTAGGATAAAAAGTACCAACTTTTTTAATAATGGCAGGCCTTCCACTAAAAAGTGAGTTACATAAATTAGATAAATTTTTGTTTATAAGAGGAGATAATTTAATATATGAAAAAACGAGAAAAAGAAATTTTATTTGAACTGTTAAAGAATGCAAAGATAAGCGACCGCCAATTAGCGCAAAAATTGAATACCTCTCAATCTACAGTAACAAGAGTTAGAAAAAGATTGGAAAAAACTGTTATAAAATCTTATACTGCCTTACCAGATCTTTCAAAATTAGGTATTAATCTTGGATCTTTTACATTTGGGAAATGTGGCAGATCACGAGAGGAAATTATGAAATGTCTAGAAAAATTAGCAGAAAAAGACCCCAGGATAATATTCGCAGCGGAAGGAGAAGGAATGGGAAAGAGTTGTATAATAGCATCCCTTCATGAGGATTTTTCGGATCACATAAAATTTATACGAGAATTCAGGTCTCGGTGTAAGGGCATAAAAGATGCTGTTGATTCTTTTTTGATTCCTAGTGAAGAAATCTTCCATGATTTTAATCTTAGTAGAGTTATAGAAAATGTTTTGAAAAGTAATAAAAAAGAGAAAAATGAATAAAGATTCATGAAACTAGAGAATGCGCAAATCATAGCAGATAAATTTGTTTCTGAAATTAAGGAATTCTGTAAAAGGATAGAAATAGTCGGAAGTATAAGAAGAAAAAAGCCAGAAGTCAATGATATTGATATAATTCTTATTCCTAAATCAAAAGAGCAGTTGATACAAAAAATTAGAAAAATATCGCATGTAGAAGCACAAGGGAAAAAATTGATTAGAGCAGAGTATTCCGGTATGCAAGTGGACATATATTTTACTGATCAAGAAACTTGGGGTATTTTGTTATTGATTAGAACTGGAAGTAAAGAACATAATATAAAACTATGCCAATATGCGATAAAAAATGGCATGAAATTGAGTTCTGCAAATGGGTTGATGAAAGATGGTAAAGTTATAGCTAGTAAGACTGAGGAAGAAATTTTCAAAGGGTTGGGATTGGATTATATTAAACCAGAAGATAGAAATTAGGCATAATTTTTCATTTTTTCAAATATCTTAGAAAAAAAGTTAGTGACATAAACCACTAATTTATTCAATGCCACAAAAAAATTACCTGTTATTTTCGAGAAATTACCTTCATTAGAGGGATAATCCTTGTTACTTGGATTAATTGAAATAATAAAAAATAACAAAATTAGTATGAAAAAAATTGCTAGTTTCATAAATAATGATTATCCTTCCCTAAAGATAAACTATAGCTTCTTCCATAATTTCTTTTTCCAGATGACATAAACTAGTATTATTGCGACAATTATCAATGTCCAAGACGGAAAACTATATGGTATATTCCAAGCTATATCTTCTGTTTGCTTGTACTGTTTATTGTCAGGTCCTTCATACGAAAGTTCTAGCATCCCTTTCATGCTATTTGGTAAAATGAATTTCACAGTACTTCTTTTATCTATCTTGATGCTGGTTATGTAATCAGCATCAAAGACTTTACCGTCAATGAGCAGCTTAGCACTAATACCCTTAGCTTCTGCAGTCCCTATGTTAACAAGTTCAACAGATACTTCTCCTTTCGTTTTATCCGCTACTGTCTTGAAAATCTGAAGTTTTGGCTCACCGCTAATTAATATCCCAATATCAAATTTCTTATTATATGTACTTCCTGACTCGTCTTCGTATGATATATTTACATAGCCCGTATATACATCATATTCTGCATCAGGACTAGCTAAAATTTTAAATTCTACAGTTTGTGTCTGATCCGGTAAGAAATCTCCTATATATACGTTACCTCCTGAGAGGATGGGTTTAATGTATGTTGAAGTAGAACTAAATGTAACCGTAGTCCTTTTTGCTTTTCCAGAACCCGCATTTTTCAGACCAACTTTAATAATTTCTGTATCCCCCGGACTTATTGTCCCAGTTTTTATATCCATAAGTTTGAAATCAGGTGTTCCTTGCACACGTATTTTTGCAGTCATTTTTACTTTGTAATATGTACCATAAGTCACATAAAGTGGTAATTCATAAGTCCCTGATACAGCAGAACTATCTACAAAAAATTCATAATCAATTGTTCTTGTGTCACCCATATTTACATTATTTATTTCCTTTCTTGCTTCTTCCCTTAAAGTAAACGGAGAAATTGACTCTAATTCTATTATCACATTTTTTGCTATATCAGTCCCATTATTTACAATATTAAGCGACAAGGTAAAATCTTTACCGGGCTCTACAGGATAGGGATCCGTAAAAGCCGTTTGAACTTCTATTCTTGGTGCGTCAATGATTTGACCGAACACTATTGGCAATATGCAAATTGCAATAAAAAATGGAATAAGATATTTCATATTAATTACCTCCTACAATTTTTCCATCCTTTAAACTTATTTTTCTTTTAACACATTTCGCGATATTTGAATCATGAGTCACAATTACAAATGTGTAACCTTTACTATTGAGTTTGCACATGAGATCAAATATTTCTTTGCCATTTTTTGAATCCAAATTACCAGTTGGTTCATCTGCTAGAATTACAGTTGGTTCATTTGCCAATGCTCTTGCGATTGCAACTCTCTGCATCTCCCCACCTGATAATTCATTAGGAAAATGATCCATTCTTTCACTAAGGTTTACTAATTTTAACAATTCTTCCGCCCTTTTTCGACATTTATTCTTATTAATATTGGCGACTTTCATTGGCATTTCTACATTCTCCAATGCTGTAAAAATATTTATCAGGTTAAACTGCTGGAATATAAATCCTATTCTATTTCTCCTTATAAGAGCCAATTTATCATCTGATAATTTGGAAACATCTTCACCATCGATATACAATTTTCCTTTTGTCGGTCTATCCAAACAACCTATTATATGTAATAAAGTTGATTTTCCAGATCCTGATGGTCCAAATAGAGTCACCATTTCACCTTTTTTTATTTTTAGATTGATATCATCTAAAACCTTTAATTCGTTATGTTTACCTAAATTATAAACCTTCTCTATATTTTCTAGTTTAATAATTTCATTCAAATCTTATCGCCTCTATAGGATCTAACTTTGAAGCAGACCATGCAGGATAAAACCCACCAACGAACCCCAACAGTACTGCAAAAGATAAACCACCAACAGCTAAGTTAATCGTTACTTTTGCATCTGCTAATCCACTTGAAATAAACCTAAGAGAGTAACTTCCAACACCACCTACTAATAACCCTAAAATACCACCAATAAAACTAATTATCACTGATTCTAGCAATATTTGAGTCAAAATATATTTTTTAGTTGCCCCAACAGCTTTCATAATTCCAATCTCTCTTTTTCTTTCAAGTACAGACATTATCATCGTATTCATCACGCCAAGCCCCCCGACGATTGCAGCTATCGAGCTTATACCAAGGGTGAAAATACTTATCATATCCATAATTCTTGACATTTGCTTTACAATATCGTTAGATGTTGTGAACTCAAAGTCATCGAAACTATCTTTCAAATTATCAGCTAAATCCTGAATTCTCGAAAGATCTTCAGGGATTATAAAGGCTGATTGATAATTTTCCATATTGTAAACATCCATCATCGTATCCAGGGGTAGTATAATTGCGTTATCTATGTTTGAATCTGTTTTTTCAATTATTCCTACTACTTCAAAAGAACTTCTTTTCACTTCTATAGTATCTCCAATTCCCAAATCATTATTTTCAGCATATTGATAGCCGATTAAAGTTTGATATGTATCGCCAGATTCTACCCCTCTACCCGAGTCTATGTCAGTACCCCTACTTTTGAAGAAATCGATATCGTCAGGTCGGATGCCAATAATTTCTTCTGGCGGTCCTTGACCAATTCTTATTTCCCCCATTTTCATAACATATGGAACAACTTGCTTTACACCAGAAAAATCTTCAAAATTTGCTAGATCGTATTTTAATATTTCTGAGCCACCGCCACCCATCAATATACCAGACGAACCCGTGCTGGTAACCATTATAGTCCCCCCTAAAAATTGCATTTCCTCATTCATCATGCTCTTCATACCTTCGGATATAGAACCCAAAGCAATCACAGCAGCAATACCTATGAGAATTCCGATTATTGTGAGTAAAGTTCTTGTCCTTTGTCTCATTATATTTTTTATCGCTAAATCAATCAGATAATCACCTTATTTTTTCAATTTATATTAAATCATTCAAATGTTTTACGATTTTTTACGTTTTTCTTATTACTTAATTTAGATTATTTTCTTTACAAATATCGATGCATCATAATTGAAAAAATAGCTAATTAGAATTACAAAAACAGAAAAGTGGGGAGACTCTCCCCAAATTAAAAAATTAACAGTCTCTTGCTTTCAATGTCTTTCTTCCGTTTTCCTTTGCTCTATCAGCAGCTCTCCTTACTAAATTGGATACGTCTGCGTCTAGTTTGCTCAAGAATTCTTCACTTACATTTGCTTTTCCTTTTAACAATTCTCTAATTGCGCTTTTAACGATTACGGCCACTTATATTCACCCCCTCATTTAGTAGCCTTTAGACCCTTTAAAAGGGCCTTTTGCATACTTATTATAAGTATATACTTATATAAAAAGATATGCTTTTTTGGGCATTTGAGGTGTTATTACGGCTTGTTAATGAAACACCATAGAAAAGTATTTAAAACCATGAAAAAGTAGGGTTTTATCAGAAAACTTCTATATCCCTACCAGAAACGATTTTACCATTGTTTTTGTTGCAGTTAGGGCACATTATGTTTATAGAATTCTCTGGACCAGAAACTTTAACTTGACCTGCATATCCACATTTACATTTTATTTCAATCGGCATCTCTTGCACTTCAGTTTTTACAGGGACTTGGTAATGAATTAGCATTTGTTTCAATAGAAGTTCGAATTCTTTTACATGATGTGATTTCGGCACTTTTACTATGAAATTCCTCTTCCCATCCTTAGACCATTTATCCATAATTTTACTGATTGTTTCTGTTACGTACTTAACTTCACGCGCCAAAAAACCACCAAATAGGGCTTATTAGAATATATTTAATTTCCTTCGTTATAAACATTGTAGATAGAAAATTTGATAATAATTTCTTGATTTTACAAGTTTTTTCTATATAATTTCCTGCCTATAAAAACTTTATAAAAAGAATAATTGGATTCTTTCATCGGAATAATACCTTTGTCTTTTAAATTTTTTATGAAATTAGGCCATGCTGCACAAAAAGCAAATTGTTCATTTTTTTCTTTCATCGTTGCCTTCTGTAATTCCGGATAGAATTTCAAAAAATATTGATGCATAAATCTTCCAATTATCGAACCCATGTTTGGCTCATGAATAAATAAAATTCCGCCTTCTTTTAGAAGATTAGAAAGATTTACAGCGGTTGTTTCTAATTTATCAACTGGCACATGATGAAGCATATTTTGTACTATTACATTATCGAATTTAGTATTAAGATCAAATTGCTCGGTACATATAGATTTTTCGTAAAAAGTAACATTGTTTAATAAATCTTCGTATAAACAATTTTTAATATCTAAACCTGATAAATTACTAAATCCATGACTTTTCAAAAATCTTAGAAAATTGCCTTTTGCACATCCAATATCTATAATAGATTTATCCCTTTTAGCTAAAAGCAATATGGGGAAAATAGTGCGATATTTAATTTTTTGAAAAAGTTGTATGAAAAAACTCTTATCAATAAATTTATACAGTTTATCATATGATTCTTCGTCAATATTAATTATTGGCATTATAATTACCTTTTATAAATAGTATGTCGGGAGAGGGATTTGAACCCTCGATCTCTGCGTTTCACCTTCAATCATCTTTTAATCATCGCTCATTCAACAAAGTTTATGAGCGCAGCGCTTTGACCACTAAGCCACCCCGACTACAATAAAAAATTAAACAATCTGAAATTTAAAACCCTTTATTCAAAAAATTTCAAAATTTCTTCTGCATTTTCTTTGTTGTGTTGAAATTCGTATTTTTCTGGTTCTTCTCTTCTTATTGTTTTTACAGTACAACCAGTCAAACCTGAACATACAAATGCATAATGTCTTTGCACAGTTTGCTCGAATTCGATACCTTCAACAGTTAGACTGGCTGATCTTTCTCTTCCTATTGCCTTTATGTCTTTTTCTCTTCTAGTCAAGATAAACTCTGGTTTATACTCCATGATTAAGATAGCATCTGGTTTTAATTTCTCTAATATAAAATCTGGTAAACCGGGAAAAAATCCTTCAGATTTTGTGAAAAATAAGTTTGTATCGATAATAACATTTTTCTGATTTTTTATCTCTTCTGCGATCATCTTAAAACTTTCAATCTGTATTTTTTTGTGTTCCTCTTTACTTACTGCCCTATCTCCTTGATCCCTCTTTAAACCTAGCTTTTGATAAGCTTTTTCAAAATAATTACCAACAGTAATGACTTTTATATCAGATTTTTTTTCTAATGCAAATTTTATAGCAGTGGTTTTACCAGCACCTTTTACTGCAGAGACGACTAATTTCATAACATCACCTTAATTTCTTGTTAACTTGAGAATTAAAACTTTCATTATTTAAAACATATGGTTGTAGTTTAATAAAATGGAAATCTAATAAATTTCTATGACATTGGAAATTGCTGTAGATAGGGACTTGAAAAACCTATTAAGAAAATATAAGAAATGCTTGAGACTTTTACAAATTCTTGAAAATGATGAAGAAGTATATGAATTACTTGAACAGGCAAACAAAGTCAGTGTTGTTAGAATGGGATTCAATGATCATGGAAGAGTTCATGCAAAAATAGTCGCGCTCGCTTCTTTGAAAATATACGATTTACTTGAAAAAAATAAAATTTATGGCCATATAATCTTGGAAAAAATAGGAAATTCTGAAGATGTCAGAGTTGCTTTGTTACTTGGCTCATACATTCATGACATAGGGATCAGTATATCAAGAAAAGAGCATGAAATGCTAGGAGTAGTATTGGCCAGAGGAATAATAACTGAAATACTTTTAAAGCTCGATCGTAATTATAGTGCGGGACAGATCGCAAAAATGAGAAGCATTATTCTCGAAGAAATACTATGTCATCTAGGTCGTTATACTTCTTCAAGCTTAGAATCTAAAATAGTGGCTACTGCTGATGGAACTGATATGACAAGAGGTAGGGCCAGAATTCCTTATCAGATTGCTAAGCCAGATATACATAAGTTTTCTGCTTTGGCTATAGAAAAAGTATCGATTGAAGCTGGAGATATAAAACCTGTAAAAATTACTGCAAATATGAATGACACTACTGGTATTTTTCAAATTGAACTTCAGTTACTTCAAAAAATTCATGACGTTGGGTTCACAGATTATATAGAAGTTGTTGCTAAAATTAAGGATGGCAGAGAGATAAAATATTAATTTGGAGTTTATCGTCGAATCCAATTTCTGTATACATATCTAATTTTTTTAAACCCTTTGTAATTTTTCTCAAAATATTTTATTCTAACATCAATTTTTTCTATTTTCCTTTCAATTTCTTCATATACATAAGAATTCTTATTTTTAAGGATTATTTTCTTTTCTATAAGAAAGTTTTTAATTTTCATTAATGTTGAAATATCTTTTATTTTGTTTAAATCTCCGAATTTTTTTATCTGTTCGTCTATTTTCCTTTCAATTGTTATTCCTCCTATAGCATATTCTTCAATGAGTTTAATCTCTCTTTCAAAATCTAATTTATCAGGTCTAATATTGTAATATTTTAAACTTATTTCTTTCAGAATTCTATCAATCTTTTCAGATATGTATTCGATTTCGATATACGGATGCAATTTTTTAATCCAATCTATTAAAATTTGTTTTTCTGATTCTTTCTCGATTTTAGACATTCTTGCTCCAGTACTATCTAGATTATTCATTTTGTCGCAAATTTTTTTAAGTTCATCAATTCTTTTATAAATTCTTTGCATGTTTGAAATAGGAATTGAAACAAAATTCACATAATTTTTTAATTCATTGATCCATTTACTGTTAATCCTTGAAGAACCGATTATTATCATCTTATTCCTTGGTCTTGTTAAAACAACATTCAATTTATTTAAATCTTCAATTGCAACATGAGAACTATTAACAGTTAAATCAAAAATGATTATGTTTTTTTGTCTGCCCTGATATTTATTTATTGTGCCAATTTCTATGTCATCTATCCACTGAAAAATCTCAGGTATTCTTAATATCGCCTCGAACGGTCTATCCATTTTTCTAAATTTCGGATCAATATCCGAATTTTCAAATAAGAAATTCTTTAAAAGATTATACTGAGAGTTGAAAGGTGTGATAATACCTATTTCATTCCTATATGAATTTTTGAAGTCTTCATGATTAGAAAGATTTTTATAAAAAAGATGAAGGATTTCAATTATAATTGACGCATTAAGGACATTTAATGCAGAATTTTTAACCCAACGGACCCAATTTTCTTTCAAATTCTTTGTATCAATCCAGATAATCGTTTTTTTAGGATTTATAATGTCTTTAAAGAAAGAATCGGAATCTTTAACCGTAGATGAAATTTTTTCATATTTGTCCAATACTTCAGGATTAACATTTGATCTGAGATTATTATTATACACATATTTGTTAGAAAATTTTAAAATATCTGGATGGCTCCTATAATTGTTTTTGAACATTACATGATAATCATTATTTACATCTTCCAAATTTTCAATCAATCTTACAAAAAATGGAATTTCTATAAAATCTCTCACTATTTCATTTGTTTCTTTATCATCGCAAAAAGGTGTTAATTGCTTCGGATCACCTATGAGTAAAAATTTACTACTTCTTTTAATTCCTAATAATAATTTAGTTGTTTCTGCCATAGAAGCTTCATCAACAATTACAAGATCAAATTTTTCTGTATTTTCAAAATCTTTTGTCCCTAGTTTATCAAGAGTCGAACCAACTACAAGGTGTTCATTTATAATATTACTAGGAATGTTTTTTGGATCTTTTAGAAGTTTCTTTTGAATAGATATTTTATCTACTTTTGAAATTTTTACTTTTCCTTCCGAAACAACCCTCAGAAGTTTCTCTTCTAAACCTTGATCTAATAATTTTTCCATAACATTGTCTACAGCAACATTCGTAAAAGATGTAATAAGTACTCGTTTACCCAGGTCAATGCATTGTCTGACAATTTCAGTTATAACTTCAGTCTTTCCAGATCCAGGAGGACCAAAGCCAAGAAAGAATAATGCATTTTCATCATACAAAAGTCCCATTGCCTTAGCTATGAATTCTTTTTGATCATAATCTTCGGCTATCTTTTTATTATGAAATTCAATTTGTTTTACTTGTGGATATGCTATTATAGAATTTTCAATTTTTATCGGGTTCTGTAATTTATTTTCTGAATAAACTTTTTTAAATAATTGCCAAAATCTTTTGTTTTCTTCGTTTTTTATTACATCATTTAATGCATCAAGTTGGTTTTTAAGTAGGAATCTTTCATCATCCGATTTATAAATTTTTACTTCATTTGATCCAGAAATATCAAAATTTTTACCTAATCCTACAATCCAACAATCTTCTTCTCCTAAAATTTTTATTATACTACTATATACCCCATTTGCCGTCTCAATTTTAATGAGATCCCTTTCTTTAAATTTTCTATCCAGTAATGAACCTTCTAGTGACATTAAATGAACGCAATTGCCATTAATTTTATTTACTCGGCAATCACATGTAAAATTTCTTTTATTGATTTTCTTTGTTTTTTCTTCGAGAAAAGCCTTCATTTCTCTTATCGATACAGGAATTTCATCTTTTTCTAAGAAATTTTTCATTTAATATAAAATAGGATGAATCGATAAATGCTTATAGGTTTTTTTCAATTAGAAATTTTGTTATCTGAGTTACTATGGGCCCAGAGGGATTCGAACCCTCGACCTTCTGGTTAAGAGCCAGCTGCTCTACCATGCTGAGCTATACCCACAACGTTAGTTGTTATGGGCCCTTGGGCCCAGTATCTTAGACATCTTTTCTATATCATCTTCCTTTAATATTATTAAATTATTTAATCTTTGTAATCTTTTAACTGCAAAATTAAAATGTTTTGATGGTACTACTACAATTACTTTTCCAATTTCATATCTTTCAAATAATTTAAATTTTCTTATCAAATTTGACCAATAGACATTCCAGTTACTGTATCCGCATCTCTCTATGATATTATTATTAACTAAAAAATCTGGAATAGCATATTTATCACCAAGATTGATTACAGGTTCATAATGATAATCAAAATTATTTTTGAGTAAAAAATCTGCAATTTTCTTCTCGCCAATATTATACATTCTTTCTCCTTTTGGGCCTAATACTTTTCTTTTTCGTGTGACAATATTTGCTTTCCTAAATCCTTTTATCCTCTCAAATCTTGTTAAATTACTTTTCATTTTTCCTCTAATTTTTCCACCCTTCATCTGCCCCCAATTGATTGGTACCTTTTTCGATACATACTTATAGTAAGATTTAACCCATGGATATAGTTCGATTAAATGATTAAAAACATATTCAGGCAATAATCTGTCTGGCTTAGACCAATGTTTAATGGCGCCTCTGCTCACTCCGAGTAATTTTGCTAATTTTCTTTGACTTGAAGTTTCTTTTAAAATAACATCCAAAAATAATTTGCGTTGAAAGTCTTCCTTAAAATTAAGTCGAAAATCATGCTGTGGTTCCATTATAATAATTTAATCCTTTAGAATATAAATTTAATCATACTACGGGACCCTCAAATTATACATTAATTAAATGGTAGTTAAATACAAATACTATCCATTTTCTATTATAATGTCTTCTAATTCATCTAAGCTTTTAACTATGATATCTGGACTAAATTTATGTAATTCAGAATCATTCAAATAACCCCAATTAACTACGACAGAAATCATGCCCGCATTTTTTGCGGCAATTATATCGCTATTCATATCACCAACATACAAACAATCTTTCGGTTGAATATTTAGTTTTTTAGCGCATATTCTCAGAGGTTCAGGATCAGGTTTTTTCTTATAGCAGTCCTCACTAGTTATAATGACATCAAAAATACCATTCAGTCCATAACCCCTTAATTCTTCCTTTAACCGTCCTGAACTGCCCCCAGTAACCAAACCTAGTAGATGGCCATACTTAATTTTTATCAAAAATTTCTTTACACCAGGAAAAAGTTTTGCTTTTTGTTTTTTATAAACTTCGATCCATAACTTATCAAACATCTCTCTTTTATCAGATGTAACCCCTATTTTTAATTCAAACTTTCTATAGTCAGATTCATACAATTTCTTGAATTTTGATAAAGATAATTCAGGTAATTTCATCTTTTTTATGCATATGAAGTATGTTTTATAAATTGCCCAAAGAGAGTCATTAAGAGTTCCGTCCCAATCGAAAATCACTGCTTTTATTTTGTAACTTCTTTTAGCCATTTTTCATATTCCTCGTTCACTTTCTTTATTTCTATTTCTCCGATGAATGGAATTTTATAAGGATGTAATTCTTTTATTTTTTTGAACAACTTTTCTACCAAGTCGTCTCTTGTTTTAAATATAATCAGGTTTTCTTTCGCTCTATCTATTTTACCTTTCCACCAAAATTTGCTGTCGCAAAGACATATGTTTAAAGCACAACCTGCTAGTTTTAATTTCAGGATTTCATTTGATAATTTCTTGCTATTTTTGACTGGACAAGTTGTTAATACCCATCGCATGTTTACAACCTTCTTTTAATGGACATTTTTCACATATAGGTTTAGTCTTACAATAATTTTTTCCCAATTCTACTATTAATGCATGAAATTCATTGAATAAATTTACGTCTCTTGGTAGATTTTTCTTAAAAAATTCTTGTACGTCTTCATATTTTTTAGAATTTATCAATGGATATCTCTGACACAATCTAACTGTGTAAGCATCAACAACGAATATAGGTTTCTCTGTTGCATACAATAGAATTGAGTCACATGTTTCTGGTCCAATTCCATGCACAGATAGCAGTTCTTCCCTCAATTTTTCTAAGGAAATCCCTGACATTTTATTTAAATTTCCATCATAATTTTCAATGAAGAATTTTAAAAAACTTCTAAGCCTTTTTGCTTTTACTTTAAAAAATCCTGATGGTCTAATAAGTTTTTCCAATTTTTTTTCTGATAAATTAAATAATTTCTTTGGTTCAAGAACATTTTGATTTTTTAGATTATTTATCGCCCTCTCAACATTCTTCCATGATGCTTGTTGAGTTAAAATAGCACCAACAATTATTTCGAATTTTGGATTTTGATTACTAGTTGTTGGCCACCAATTCTGTCTTCCAAAATGATTAAACAATTTATCATAAATTTTCATTAACATGTTAATCTACTTGGTCGACCAAAAAGTTTCTTTTCTTTTTCTCCATTTCATATAATCAGTTAATATTTTTTTATGATCGAATGCTAATTCTTGCGAAATTATTTCATTAATGTCGATCCATAAAGCTTCTTTTGCGTCGCTGCCAGCTTTTAATTTCCCCTTTATAGGTTTTCCAATGAAAACAGTGGCTATAGAATGTTTCCTAGGATCTCTTTTTGGGTCAGAATATACGCCTAAAATATCTATCAGTTCTATATCAAGAGAAGTTTCTTCTTTTGCTTCTCTTTTCGCTGCATTTTCGATAGTTTCTTCCAATTCCATATATCCGCCAGGAATGGCTAAAAACTCTTTAAACGGTTCATATCCTCTTCTAACCAACACAATTTTGTCATTTTTTTCAATTACTATATCAACCATTGGAATAGGATGCTCTTGCATAAAATCACGAATGGGCCCGCCGCGATTTGAACGCGGGACCAACTGGTTAAAAGCCAGCTGCTCTACCATGCTGAGCTACAGGCCCTCTAACGTTTACAATAATTATGAGAAGAAGATAAGATAAAAATTTAAAAGTCTCGTTTAATACGAACTACCTCTTTCTATCACGTCTAATATCCCTATTTCGCCATTTATACGTCATTAAAGTAGAAGTAGAGCCATAACCACAAGCAGAACATTTTCTTTTTCTTATATGGAAACTCCTTCTTCCACACCTTCTACACAGTACATGGGATCTTTTATTATGTCTACCAAAAGAAGGCGTTCCTTTAGTCATCTAATCCCCACTAAAATTACACAGGTGAGGCGTAAAGAATTGTGTCTCCTCTTATCAGGATTATATTGAATTTTCTCTTATTTTCGCCCTGAATTTCCACGTCTTCCAGCCATAGGTTCAGATGTAAGTCCAAAGCCTTTAGGCAGCCTGTTATCTCATCACCATTCTTTAATTTAACAAAAACCTTCTTTCCTTTTGCATGGTCTAATGCATCAATTGGTCTCTCTGTCATATCATTCATTGCTTAATTTTGTTAGTATCAATATTTAAAAAGATATGCTTAAATTTATTTAACCTAAAGATAAAGAGTGTGATATTATGGCAAAATGGAACATTGATACAGGAAAAAAAGTAACTGGTGGTGTGATACATCTACATAGAAAGAAGAGGAGATATGAAAGAGTATCCATGCCACTGCTAACTAAGTTAGGAAAAGAGAAAAGATTTATCGAAAGAAAAAGAGGTGGAATTAGAAAAATCAAAATCTCACATGCAGAATTTGCAAATGTTATAGATTCTACGAATAAAATGAAAAAAGTGAAAATACTCGATGTAGTTAAGAATGATGCACATCCACACTATGTAAGGCGAGGTATAATAACAAAAGGAACTATAATCAAGACTGAAATCGGAAATGCAAAAGTTGTTTCTAGACCATCTCAAGATGGAGTTGTAAATGCAATTATAATCCCCGAAGAAAAGGAAGAGAAGTAAGCTGCTCGAATGCAGCGGTCTGATGCTAATTCTATTGAAAAGTAAGGCTTAGTCAAAACTATACCAAAACTAAGCCGAAACTTAAGAATTGGGTTAGACGAATTCAATATGTAATAAATTTTTGTTCTTTGGAAAAAAATCACGTGATAACTTCTAAGAATTTTTTATAACTGAGAACTTTATCTGGTGAACTTGCACACGGACCTGTAGGTAATAAAATTATTGTTGTATCATATGGAAGCTCCATTTTTGGGTCGTTTCTAACATTTATGAATGGTTGTGATGGAGCAGAAACATGAATGCCTGATTGCTCATAAAATCTGTTTTCAATGGGATTATAAATCCAATGTAATAAGCATCCATAATAATCAGATGGAAATTTGCCCCTTCTGAGTATGATTTTATCTATTTTCTTGATAACATCTATAAAATTCGCTTTTTCATAAAGAAACAATGTTATTTTTTTACCTATTTTTTCGTTTATACCAGACTCTTGAATTTCTACTGTTATTTTTTTCATTTAAATCATTTCAAAAATGAACGATTAAATTTATAAAATGTGAATTTATTTAATAATTGAAGGTGATGAGGCTCACCTTTAACCGCTTCCTATAAAGAAGCTGATAGCTTCTAATTCTTTAAGTTGTGTGATACATTGGCAAACAAGAAATTGATGGAGAATAACATAAAAAGAATAAGGGATCAAACAGTCGAAGAATTTACAAGAGTCGAGGAACTGTGCTCGATGGTGTCCTTCTTCTTTTCAAAATTATATAACATAGAAACTTTCAAGGAGAAATCAAAATATTTTGTTATTTCAAAACAGCTAGTGTTCTATGCATTGCAAAGGTCACTCGGAAGAATTGAACCAACAGAGAAAAACCTAGATTGCCTACTCTCTCTAAATGTCATAAATCGAGACTTTTTAGATAGATTGCTTGAGATAAAGAAAAAATTACAGTACTTGGAAACACTCTATTACAAAAATAGAATAAAGGAGGTCGTTGATCAACTGCTTGTTATAGGAAAAGATATTGACAGAATGAAAACAGAATTTAAGAGCCAATTAGAATGATATAAATGCAACAAATATTTGAGATAAAACTAAAAAATAAGAAAATTGACATCAAGAAACATTTAGATGAATTTATAGAATTGAACTGGTCTGTAGATAATAGTGGTTTCAGTAAAGTGGACGAGGAACATGATGTGGTATACGTATTAGATATAAAAAATTCGTTTAGTCTGAAATGTTTGATTGGCGATCTTTTTCCTTTAGATGAAGAAGAATGGGCAGGTGAAGATTATGAAGGAAGAGAACAATTAGTTAAGTCTGCAATGGCGGAAATAGAAAAGTTACCATTTAACTTTGAGATTGATTCAATAGTAAGAAGAGTGAGACATGTCAAATGAAATTAATCATATTTCAGGTGAAAGAAACAATTCCTTGCAAGCTTTCATGTATTCTTGGAAATCTGTATGTTGGGTAGGTGATAAACCAAAATGCAAATCGATATTTTGAATACTGTACTCGTCCCAATTTTTCTTGAATTTTCTGTTATTGAATGGTTAATTATCTTTTTAGAAACATATCGCCATTTTCCTAAAATGGAAAAAAATAAAAGAATTCGGAATAGCATTATTGACGCTACTATTTTTACTTCTATTGTATGCATTATCCTCTATTTTTTTATGTACTTGGTATTGCAGATTATCGGGATTTAATCAAAAAAATGTATGATTATTAATTTAAAAATAGAAAATATAATTATGATTATGAGGCGATGAAGTTCGCCTTGCCAAAAGCTAAAATGCCTATGGGCTAATAACTTCTACTTCTATAACTAAGATGAACGATATGGAAAATAAAAAATGGTTAAATCGAAACATTTTGGGTATGGGTTTGGCCAGCTTCTTTTCCGATATGAATCATGAGATGGCTTCTGTTGTTCTACCTATATTCCTTTCTTCTGTTCTTGGAGCCCCTGCATTTGCATTGGGTTTAATAGAAGGGGTTGCGGATGGAATATCAACGATATTTGAAGTATGGTCTGGTTGGTATAGTGATAAGATTGGTAAAAGAAAAGGTTTGGCTGCGATTGGATACTTTATCACAGCGATAAGCAAGGGAAGTTTTGCCTTTGCGATGAACTGGTGGCATGTTCTTATAGGAAGAACAGCAGGTTGGATAGGATGGTCCATAAGGTCTCCTACAAGAGACGCTCTTCTTTCTGAATCAACAAGAAAAGAAACAGTTGGAAGGGCATTTGCATTTCACAGGACAATGGATACATTAGGTGCTGTATTAGGACCTCTTATTGCATTTTTGTTACTTTCTCATGTACCAATACGAACAATATTTTTAATATCTGTAATCCCAGGAATTTTTGCATTCGTATCTATTCTATTATTTGTAAAAGAAAAAGCCAAAAAGCCAAATAATCAAAACACTTGGCAAAGCATAAAACATCTGTCGCCAAACTTTTTGAGATTTTTGATCCCTGTAGGTATATTTGGAATCTCAAACTTTGCGCCGACTCTACTTATTTTGCGTGCACAAGAATTGTTATCGCCTTCATTAGGAACTATTGTAGCGAGTGCTTTTGCGATAGGACTCTATACATTTAACAATATAGTTTATGCTATCGTAAGCTATCCTATTGGAGTTTTATCTGATAGGTATAGCAAAAAGAGTATTCTTAGTATAGGTTATGCGATATTCGGTTTATTATGTTTCGGATTTATATTCGCGGGAAGCAGTAAAATAATTTTAGTTATTTTATTCGCTCTAATTGGAATATACACCGCAATTATAGAATCTTCACAGCCAGCACTTGCCCCCATGCTAATAAATAAGAGGCTGAGAGGCACAGGATTTGGAACAATGAGTACGATTGACGGGATAGGAGATTTTTTCTCAAGTATTGTAGTCGGTTTCTTGTGGACATCACTATCTCCTGCTATAGGTTTGGGGTTCGGAGGAATACTTGCTGTTTTAGCAGCAGTTACTATGTTTACAATCAATCTGAAGAATAAGCAAAGTATTTTGTATAAAGGGGTAGGCATGGTTAATATTGAAGCCCATTGAAAATAAAGCCAAAAGTGATATACATGCCAGAGCATACAGAAACTGGAGTCATATCAAGCGAATCATTGCCAAGATTAAATAAGAGAAGCTTGTGGATAGGCAACCTTGGTGGTATAAAGACAAAGGCTTATTTCGATATGGATCGGCTCATAACTCATGCTGTTCTAATAGGCGGTTCAGGCACTGGAAAAACAATAGCATCCATGGTTCTTGCAGAAGAATGTCTGTTAAAGAATGTTGCTGTTGTTGTCTTCGACCCAACATTAGAGTGGACAGGTTTTGTAAACCCTTGCAAAGATAAGGGAATGCTTGAAAAATATGAAGGTTTTGGCCTTAAAGAATCTGATGCAAGGGGGTTTGAAACAAAACTCATCGATGTGAATAAAACAGACCTTGGGATTAAAGTAGATGACTTTAACAAAGGGGAGATAACTATTTTTATGGTAGACAGGCTAACGCCAAATGACTACAATAATTTCATGAAAAATAGTTTTCAGTCTTTGTTCCTTTCATTGCACGAACAATTTGACCAACTTGAAATACTGATAGTGGTAGAAAATGGCTATATGTTATTGCCACAGTTTGGTGGCCAGGGTGCTATGTTTTTAGAAAGGGCTTGCCGTGAATTCAGAAAGTGGGGAATAGGTGTCATCTTACCAACCCAAATTTTTTCAGAGTTTGGAGCGGGAGTTACTGGAAACGTGGCAACGGAGTTTTCATTTTCAACGAGACTTGAGAAGGATATACAAAGAGCGAGTATTAGATATGGTGGGATATACTCCAGTTTATTGCCTAAACTAAAAGTGGGGGAATGTCTGGTTCATAATGTGAATTACAATTATACGAAACCTTGGAGAGTTGATATAAGACCTATTTTACATGACCCAAACAAGTTATCCCGAAAGAAAATTGAAGAATATCAAAGATAGAACGGTGTCTTTTTGAAAAAAGAACTAAAAAGCAAATGTCCGATGTGTAAAAGACCTTTAAAAGGTCGTTATGTTTTCAGATGTGAACATTGTAACATCGCCTTTGCGACAGGGAAGATAATAAAGCAAAAACAATCAAGGTTATGCGTATACGGTGTTGATTGCACTTTGAAAGAACCTTTTAGTAAAAAATCTAGGCATGGTATATTCTGTAAAGAATTCAAATGGTTTGTCAACTCAGAATTCTGTAAAAGGGTATGTTATTACTGGACTCCTAGGGGTTATAAATCAAGACCATATAAAATCTATTCCTAGAACTTACAATCAATCCCCCATCAATCCCCAACCAATCCTTGAACAATACATATGCAACCCATCTTCAATCCAAATCTTTAAAAATTTTAGCTACTAAAAATGTAAGAGATAGAAATAGCATCAGATTTTTCCAGTGCGGACTCGTAAATGCCATTATAGTCTCAGAAGAAAAGAAATAAATTTATTCTTCATATCCACAATTATTACATTTTATTGATTTTTTTGCAATAATAGAAGATTTGCTTGAATCCAATCTTTTATAACCAACTGTTAAATTATCAGAATTACATTTTGGACAGATCTTTCTTGTTTTTTCTACATCCAATATTGCCATGAGTTTTAAATTATGCTAAAAAATATAAATACTAATTTTGTACTTGTTTAAAAATAAAATTTTAAAATAAACTCCTTATAATTCTATTGTAATTACTTGTATTTCCGCATATTAGACATATCTCAGTCATTGTTATTCCATGCCGGAAACGATAATTCAAGTAACCCCTACAATATTTACATAACATTCTAACACCCCTAATCAAAATTCACTATTTACTTATATACCAATTTTCGTGAATTAAAATTGAGAAATGAAAAATTATATAACAATAAGAAAATTATGTTATAATTTTCCTAACATCATTTTTATTTCAGATAAAAATATATAAGCGAAATGACGAATATGTGGTAAAACTATATGCCAAAAAATTAAATTAGATTAAAATGATTGATGCACATTGTCATTTGGAACAAGCTAATTATAATTCTGATAGAGATAATGTTATAGAAAAATGTAAAAAACAATTGAATGCAATTGTAACTTGTTGTGCAAACCCAGATGATTTTAATTTAACTATGGAAATGATAGAAAAATACAAGAATTTCATTTTTGCCACTTTCAGCATTCATCCTATATATATAAAAGACATATCCGATAAACAAAAAGATGAATTTATAGAGTTATTGATTAACAACAAAGACAAAATAACTGCTATAGGTGAAACTGGACTGGATTATTTTCATGTGAAAGAAAATTCATGGCAACAGAAACAAAAGGAACTATTTATAGAATTTATAGAACTATCAAAAGAATTGAAAAAACCATTAGTTATTCATTCGAGAGATTCTATGGAAGATACAATTAATATCCTAGAACAAGAAGATGCTAAAAACGTTTTGATGCATTTATTTGGGGCAAGAAAATTATTGCAAAAAGTGATCGAAAATAATTGGTTTATATCAGTTGGACCAATTGTACAGCGTTCAAAAAATCACAAGAAAATTGTTAGAGATATGCCATTTGACAAAATTTTATTAGAGACGGATTCGCCATGGTTTGGTCAGGAAGGAAAAAGAAATGACCCGACTACGGTAATTAGTGTAGCAAACCGTATTGCTAAAATCAAGAAAACAACTCCTGAAGAAATCGATAAGATAACCACTCAAAATGCCATAAGATTTTTTGATTTAAAAATCAAACAATAAATATAGCTCAATACAATTTATTTAATGGTAGTTAAATGGCGAAAACCCCCAAATCCAAAAATTTAATTAAGCCATTGTTAATCTTAATCGTCATACTTTTTGTATTATTAATCTTTGATTTATCAGGGGTTTTTGAAAAACGAAACATAGATACTACCACAACGACTATTGGAACCACTATTCCTACGACAATTCTGACCACGATTCAAACAACCATCGAAAAAACATCTACAATTACCACATCAATTCCTTTTGTTGAGCACGAATGTAAATATCTTGGATATAAAATTAAATCATATTCATACGAAAATGAAACTTTGACATTTTATTTAAAAAACACTGGTTCAATTCATATATATAATTTTGTTATAATTTTGGCATATCCTAATAATATCATGGAAAAGGCATTTTACAATGTAGACATAGAGCCAAAAGAAATTGAGAAGTTTACAACAAATGTTTTAACAGGTTTGGATAACGTTACTGTTTACATTCCAGGATGTACATATAATATAATAGATCATTTATTCAATGTTTAAATTAAATTTCTATGAGTAATGTTCCTATAAATATAAGGCAAATGGCTATGATTTTAAATACGATACTTTGTTTGTCTATTTTTTCTGTTATTACATGAGGTGCCAATTTTGTTATGACCAACATATAAGCGAATATAAAGAATGGTTGTGTAGAAACGATAGCGTAAACTAAACTTATATCAGTGATAGATGTTGCAAAATAGAATGATAGAATTGCTATTAAATAAATTATCGTGTTGAGTATCATTAAGTAAAAAGTTTTTTTATTGAAATTTTTTACATAACCATAAAAATTTTCTCTAGTATCACTCGATATTAGAAGCAATGGTATAGTAAAAATGTAACCTACAAATTGCCATAGTGTCAATGAAAAATAATCTATCGAGTTTAATACATATTTTGCTATGATGCTACTTATCCCCCACAAAAATGCTGATATTATCATAAATTTGATTGCAGAAGAAAAATGCCATTTCTTGATAGTTTTTTTAAATGAGATTAATATGCCACCAATTAAAATGAAAATGATCCCCAAATATTTTTGAAAACCGAAAACTTCCCCTAAAAATAAATATGCTAAAATTGGAACGAATATAGAACTTAAATATCCCAATGGGACTACTCTTGATGCTTCTTCATCCATCATAGATTTGTTATAAAAAATTACTGCTACAACACCGAGTACACCAATCAAGATCCCAATGAAAAGACCATAAAAGTTTGCAGAAATAGGGACAGTAAACAATATAATCATTATGCTAATTATGTCGAAAAATGATATGACAATTTGATAAGAAATAGGATTTTTGATATGCTTTTCTAATATAATTTTATCTAATATATTACAACCCGCCCACAAAATAGGAGCCATTAAGGCATATATAAACCATTCCATAATTTTATTTTCTTAAATGAAGTTATAAAGTTTAGAAAAAATTAATCTAAAATTTCTCCGAATAAAGAAGTTGTAGAAGCAGATTTTATTTTCACTATTTTAAAATCACCAAGTTTTCCTTTATTTAATATAACTGGTCTGTAGGCAAAATTACGTCCAACAATTTTTTTATCATTAACTTCATCTATTAAAACTTCACCTTCAAAACCAATCCATTTATTATTTTTTTTCAATTGAATTGTTCTTACAATTTTTGTCAATTTTTTGCATCTCTCATTAATTATTTTTCTTGATATTTGTTTCATTTTTTCGGCTTTAGTTCCAGGTCTAGCACCAAATTTAGAAATGTTTACAATATCTGGTTCTATTCTTTTTATTAAATCAATTGTTTTTTGAAAATCTTTTGATGTTTCTCCTGGAAATCCAACTATTATATCCGTCGATAAATTTAGCATTGGGAATTCGTTCACGAATTTTTGTACAACACTCTCGAAATCTTTAATCACGTAATTACGATTCATGTTTTTTAGTATTTTATCTGAACCAGATTGCACAGGTAAGTGAATAAATTTGAAAACTTTTTCTGATTTGTAACATGCTAAAAGATCATTTATTATTTTTTTAGCATGCGAAGGGTTCATCATTCCAATTCTAACTAGGAACCTTCCATTAATTTTACATATTTCATTAACTAAATTCGCTAAATTAGATTTTTTATCCATTCCCCAGCAACCACAATCCTGAGACGTTAACCAAATTTCTCGACATCCTTCTTTTAAACTTCCTTTTATTTCTTTTATTATATCATTTAACGGATAACTCTTGAGATTGCCTTTAGCAAGTTTGACTTCACAGAATGAACATGCATTTAGACAACCAGTTGATATTTCGCAGATTTCAATTATTGGATTTTTTCTTATTCTTGGTAAACATAGCTTTGGAGTTTTCAAATCTTTAGTTAATTCAATTTTTTCTCCATTTAAAGTCTTTTTAATAATTTTGTCGATTGTGTGTATAGCATTTGGTCCAATCATAGATGCTCTCGGAGATATCCCTTCTATAATTTTTCTTTCGGTCTTTGGCATACAGCCTGCGACAATCAATGGTTTGTTTAATTTTGTCAATTCTCTTAGTCTATGTATCATCCTGTCAGATGTAGGTGTCTTGACAATACAAGTAAAGATAATGTTTAAGTCGGAATTATTCGCATCATTAACTATTCTAAAACCATTTTTTTTAATTATGCCTAAGGCCATTTCGTAATCAGATTGATTGGCACTACATCCATAGACTTCTGCAAAAACCTTTTCATTCATTCACAAATAATTAGACACTTTAAATTTATTAGACAAAGTTTTATCTTTTGTTAGATAACAAGGTTTCAATTTTCTTATAAACTCTTTCAGGGTTTCTCATACCTTTAATTTTTATGTTAATTGTATGACTAGAAACTACCACATCCCCATAATTCAAAAGTCTACCAATCACACTTTTATCTATAGATTGACCGGTGACACTTATTACAGGTATTGATAATTTCTTTTTTGTAAAAACCCCCTTTATTTCTGATATGTTTTCAGCATCTATAATATACTTCCGGTTTGCAATTATTCCCTCGGGTTCAAGAAAGAAAATTAAAATCAAAACTAAAAAAAAAGTAGTTATAATCGTTGATACTGTAAACATTAAACCAGATAAAAAGAAGTATAGTAATAATACCACGCCAATGATATAATTCCCCATAAAAGATACTCTTGATATTCGAAAGATGGACTCTTTAACTGGTTCTTCTGTCATAAGAATAATTACTCTTAGATAAAAATAAAGTTAATTCCTAACTATTCTATCAAAGATGTAACATTATAGATTTGTTGATGTGTTCCATCTATAGATAATTCATTGTCTATTCTAAATTTTTCACTCAATCCTTTAACTTTCTTCACCGATGCTGGTTTTCCAGAAAAATACAGGTAATCAATGTTGCTGCGATCTCCATAGATAGCTGGCACGCCTGATGACAGTAAATTATTCTTGTCTACTATACTTTCCATGCCGATGATGTTACTAGTGTGACTGCAATAATTACATGTAAGATTTCCTTCGAGCCTGTCTAAATAACTAGGTCCATTCAAACTTTTACGATAATAAGAATTTTCTGCATGTTCTTTTAGATTTTGTATATCCCATATCCAACCTGTATCAGTATCTGCTAAAATAACTGTATTATTTGGCACTAATGACATGATATTTGTAACGTTAGCAATAAAAGGGATCGTAACTGTTACTGGTACATCGCTTTCAGATACAACTGCTTTGAATTGGTTTACACCATCATCATCTGATCCATCAATATCAAATAAAAAGATATCATCTGTTACCAATATTTTTTCATTTTTATTTGTTATGCTTTCTGCTTGTTCATGATCAATACCATTTATTTTTATGGAAACACCTTCTTTCCAACCTGTCTTGCTGCCATCACCTTTTGTTATATTAGTTGTATAGTTACCATCACGTTTTCCTATTTTTATTATGTTTGTAGCTCTCTGCCACGTGTATAGTGGATATATAGGATCCTCTAAATCTTCTAGATAAATTAATTTACTCATTTCGACATTTCTACTAAGACTTGCAACACCCTGTTTATCAACGATGTTTAATGTCAAATTCATCTCAACTATTAAGTTAAAACTGTCATAGGGTTTAATTCCAAAACTATTAAGACCTATATTCATTTCGAATCCTTTCAGAGTTCCGAGCGATTGTATTTTTTCAATCCAGTTCGGAAAAGTAGAATTTACCATTAAATATTCTTCTGTGTTATTCAAAGTTCCATTCAGGACAAGTTCTTCAAGTCTATAAGTTGCATTGTCCAATCCATATCCAATAGCAACTGCATGATTTACTGAAACAGAAATAGCTCTTCTCATTATTATTTCTAAAACTTTTCCAAGGTCAAGCAGAATACTGTCATACATATTGTTCATATTTTTTATTCTTGTTTCTATGAAAATTTGTTCTCTTTTATGAGAAATCATGCTTATGTGGATAAACATTATTGATATCAAAGTAACTGCTAAGAAAAACATGATAAAGCTAAACAACACCCCCTTTTTCATATGAACACTATTGGTTAGTTGTAATAGGTTTTGTTTTATGTCGTCTTCTTTCTATGATAAAAATTGAAACGCCGATTAAAACTACTACAATTAATATAATTATTTTTGAATAGTTCGAAGAAAATTCAATAGTTTGATTCTCCTTTTTCTCAATAGATTTTACAGATATAACTTCTCCCCTGAATGCATCAATTAATACTTCTTTATTATCCGGTGGACCGAAAGTAATATTCCATACAGGAATTTCTTCAGTTCCATCCTTTGGCATAAAACCAATTAAATTTGATTGTTCTGGATTACCATTCGCACCTGCAGCATCTTTCGCTATATCATTGACGACATTCTCATTCATAGGTTCCTCATAAGTACCTGAACCACCTACCATATCTATATCCCCCAATTTGTATATCTGACCATCAGGTGTTATAAAAATTCTTATGTAAATATCAGGTGGATTACCAGGTTCAACACCCAGAAAAATAGGAAGTGTTCTTGTAACATAATCAACAATCCATACATCATCAGAACCGATTGTTTTGAATTCAGCAAAATTATAAGAAAAACTTTCTACTCTAAAAAAATTTTTATTCTTACTAAGAAAATTCTCAGCAATTGATATGACTTCTTCTTTCGTTTTTTTATTTCCTATTTCAGTCGGTTTTGGTCTTTCTGCATAGCTAATGTATCCTAGGGGGTCAAGTTTAACATTCCATTCATCTCCATTTTCTGCTTTGAAATCATTAACAATGTATGCGTTAACACTATACCAACTCATAAGAAAAATAATCGATAACAAAATGATACTTTTTTTTTGTTCTTTCATGATATCAACTATGATTTTTTTCATTAAATTGTTTTATTGGACCACGCAATGATTTTTATCAAACTAGGTCCCCATAACCACTGAATTCCTCTTATAGTTTTAGTTTCTATATCGATATCATCTTTAGTAACATTCACGTATTCACTCACATCATTGATAAGTCTCTGTTTGGCATCATTTTTTGCGTCATCAAAAATTCCAAATGCATCTCCATATCCGACGGAACCCTTTGCTCTCATAGTATAAATTAATCTGTCGTCTGGAGAACCACCAGTATCATTTATAAAACTTATACCAGTTCCTATCCTGATTGAATTATTCCCAGAACTTATTAAGTTAGTAGGTATTTGGACAATGAATGGATCACCTAATGTTTGATAATCATTCCCATAATCACCTAATCTATAAACTTTATTCCATATCCCACTTGAGTTGGAAATGTTCAACATATCAGTCCAATATTCAGAAGAGTAAGAAGTCATTTTTGCATCCACAACTTTTACTTTACTGGAAATATTGTACCAACCTTCTTTGTAAGGCTTGGTTATTGTGTCACCGCTAATATCCTTTAATTTTTTATCCTCTCTTGTAAATTCAATCTCACCATATTCATATGGCGGTAATTCTATTGGTGTAAAATTATAACCTATGTAAGAATCGCCAAAAAGTTTATTTATCCTACTAACATTTCCTGTAATATTTATCGTCTGCGCTGAATATCCAAGTTCTGCAATATCTTGAGCAATTTTTTGATAGATATACATAAGCTCAACATCAGAATTTCCAGTATAGAATTTTGAACAAGTATCATAACTTTCTCCAGAAACCCAACAGTTTGGATTACTAGGTTCAGGAACACCAGAATTGCATGCAGTACAATTCCAACATGCAATTCTTTTCATTGTCGTTGCATCAGCAGAAATACCAAAAGCTACAGCATAAACATCTATTCCATGGGCGGATCTAGCATGACAAGCTTTTTCTATAGCCTCTTTTTTTGATCTAGATTCAGTTGTACTAGTACCATTTATTATCCTATTTGCAATACCATCACTCATAACTAGCATGGCCCTTTTCCTTGGTTCTATTGTTTCTAATCTTAAATCAAATTTGGCGCTCCCCCCATCGTTGTTTAGAAGTTTAACAGCAATTACATTTTTTCCGTTAACAAAATATGAAGGATTAATAGTAATCTCTTGGCTAATATTAGTTATATCATCAATCCATCCTGTATCAGAGCCACTTGTCAAAAAATCCCCGTTTTTATGATATTTCCATATTATATCATGTGGTCCAGAAGGGATAGAGTATTTTACATTTTGCCAAGAAGTACTGCCCGATATTCTTCGTATATATTGATAATCTTTATTGCATGCGGGGTTGTCCAAACAGAATAATAAATAATCCCCAGATCGTGAACTAGTTCTCCACCAGAAACTTAAATCTGTCGGACCATCCACACTTCTTAAAATCCAAGTTTCTTCGTTGTGATATATACTCCCTGCTCTTGCTGACCAGCTACCAGTATGCGGTTGGCCCGTTGTTGCGTACCAATTCGCCTGTCCACTTGTATCCCAACCAATTATATCCCCATCTTCAAAAGTTTCGTTAAATCTACTAGGTCTATTCCAATAATATGCTCTATGCTCAATTGCATCGGTGTCTATTAAATTCCCATTAATATAAACCTCTGCTCTATCATCAGAGAGGACGAATAATTTTCCATAAAGAATATTACTTGCATTTTCTACTGTGAAATTTTTTCTAAAATAAAAATTTCCATCGCTTGGATTATTTAATATAGTGTTAACGCTTGGCAAATAACCAACATTCTCAAAACCTAATATAGCATTTCCAGAACTCCAGCTATCATCAGTATAATTAGTATGTGTCCATGAACGGCCTTGTAAATCGTTTGGAGGATCACTTGACGGATAAATTTCACTGTAAAGCCAATTGCTTCTCTCAGATATAGCAACAGTTGGTCTAGTTTGACTGTAAGCTAACATCGCAGTAGCATCTTCAATACCACATGAAACACAAGTAGCCGATTTATCATAATAACTATTTATCTCAGCATCTAACGATGTTTCATTCTCAGAAAGCGGATGCGAGTCATCAAAAGTAGTAGTATAACTAGTCAATCCCACTCTGTTACCAGGAATTTTTAATATACCCTCAACAAAATTTTTATCAACATCTTTAGCAACATTTAATCTGGTTCTATTGCATGGAGGTAAAGTACCAGCACAATCACATATAAGTCCAGTAGGTGCATAAACATCACAACTAGACATACTACCAGAAACATCAGTTATCAAAACAGCATCAGCTACGCCTTTTCCGCCTAAAAACATAAAAGTTTCAGTACCAAATCTAATGGGCACTGTTTTTTTACTAACAGTATTGATTAGTATATCTGAACTACCAAAAGCATCTGTAAAGTTTTGATTTGTAAGAATTATGTCTTGTTCACCAGTTTTGTTACTTCTGAATACTTGCTTACCACCGATTGTTAAGTAAACAGGAATTCCCTGACCGTTGTATGTCAAACCGTTGTAATAATGTACACGAGCCGATATATTATTTAATGTACCCGGAACATAGAATGAAGAATACAGATTGATAAAACCTTCTATACCAGGAAACCAATACCTACTTGTACCAACTTCGCTATTTACTGCCAATTCGCTCGTGTTATAAGTGACTCTTAAATATCCTCCACCAATGAAAGATTCGTTGCCAGTAAAATTAAATGAAATTAGATTACTCCCGGTTGTAAAATTCAAACAATATTTTGGATTATAAGTGTCATTGCAGACAATCCATTTGTCTGCTCTCATCTTTCCTCCTCCACCTGAACTTTTTGTAAAGTTACCAGAAAATTTATTGTTGATATATAGGCTGAAATTAGTACCAGGATCTACTTCCAAGTAAGTTTCTATTATTGAATTAAAATTCGATATATTGATTTTTCTAGAAATGTTACCTTCACCAACATAACCACCAAAATAAACAAAAGCAGAGTCTTTCTTCCCTTTTATACTGGTTAAGAATGCTCGAGCTATAAAACCATATGCGGGTCTGCCAGCTTGATATCCTGATTCTATTCTGCTTGACACTGCTACGTCCTGAGCTGATACATTACAAGATGAATAAATAGTTTGATTTTCGACCCAAAGACCTACACATGTATCATTTCCCAAATTTTCTAAAATTTCTTTAGAAATATTTCCTGCGATTGATGTATTACCACCATACCAAAGGCTTGCTATTAAATCAAGGACTGTTTTATTCAGATCTCTATCTGTTAAAGTTCCATTTCCTATTAAACCTTTTATGGTAGGCGTGTTGCGAGCTTCATAGACTTTTAGATAAGAAAGTAAATTAAGTGTATCGTCTGCGACATAATTCAATTTTTCATAACCTTTTTCTGACATTACTGTTTCAAAATTAAAATAAGAAGCAGCAAAAATCATCATTATGACTATGCTTATTGCTATTATAGAATCCATTGTAAATATGAATGCCTTACTCATTCCCACACCGTTATTTCTACAAAAACAATAGTACCGTTATCCAACAAACCAGCTCTTTTTACTTTTACAACATTTTCAGCATTGGATGGATAAGAACCATAGCTGTAAATAGGATATTTTGTTGTGTTAGTCACATTGAATAAAAAATCATATGTACTGATGCCAAGTAAAATTTTGCTTCTATTATATGACATAGTCGTTAGAAAATTCATCTTGGTTTGATTAAACCTATGATCGTTCGATAACCCTAAATCAATCACATCGCTCGCATTCCAATATTCTGGTGTTCCTTCCCTGAACCAAATTTCAGATGTTATATATGCCTTTTCTATTAAATCGTTCATACTTCTTGTTTCTTCAATTTGAGCATTGGCTTGATTCCAATATATGTATAGTATAGAGAAAGCCATTATGAAAATAGTCGATGCTATAAGAAAATCTGACGAGAAGGTTTGTGCTTTAATTGACGTAAATTATACCTCCTCTATTTTCTATCGTATTTATTCTCCCTTGGGTTATAGTACCTGTAATATTCTTAGTAATTATGTTTGAGATAACTGAAAAATTATTCCAAGTTAAATAGACAGTATAATCATCAATGTTGATTTCGAAATCTGAAACTCCGAAAAAATTTTTTTCCATAAAAAAACCTCTTTTATATCCGTTACCAGACCTCACAGCTGTATTGATTTCAAATGCTACTTTGTCACACACTTGTTGTGCCTCATTTTGTATCTTTACGTCATTCAATCTACTTTGAAGAGAGTTACTGCTCCATAAAAATACTGATAAAATAACCAAAAGTATTCCTATATAAACCATAAATTCAACGCTAGACTGGCCTTTCATTAAACCACAGCAATGTTAACATAGTCATCAAAAGCGGTCAAGGAAATACGATAATAACCACTCTTTTTTGGTATATAGCCATCTAACACCGCGACAGTTTGATAATAAACATCTGTCGTTCCTGCAGAAGTTTTTACTCTGAAAAGTATCATTTTGTTGCTAAGAGAAATATCTTCAATACCTTGGGGTATGTAAATCATAAAAGTATTTTTTGCCGGCGGTCCTTGCGAAAATACCCAATCTGCAGTTTCTCCCAGTTTGTTAACGGTATTTTTTGCCAATGAAATATTATTATCGTCACTATATGCTGTAAGTAACTGATTCAGGTACACGACTATGGGCACTAGTATTAGCAAAGCTACTGAAATTATCGTGAAATAATCTACAGCTGCTTGACCTTTCATATTTATCTTAATTTTTATTAACTCCCTGATAATATAATATTAGCAACTTAATGAAAAATATAATTAAGGGGATAATTTGAAGAAAAATAAAAGAAAAATCGTAATAAATAAAATTAGAAGGCCTAATTCTGGATTAGCTGTAAAGATAAACAAACAAAATCATTATGCAGTAATTGAACCAATCGAAAAGATTGAGACAAAACAATTCATATCTTTAAATGGTAAACCTATAAAGACCGGAAAAATTACACCTAAAAGACCTGAAATGTCTTTCGTTCATCCACAAATAAAACCGGAAGAAATTAAACCACAAAAAATTGAAACAACAATTTTACCTGAAAAAAAATCTGAATCGCCATTACCATTTGTATCAGCTCTGCCAGATGTTGAAGAAAATGAAATGTCAGTCAAACAGGAAAAGCCAAAAACCGAAGAGCCTGCTCCTAAAAAAGAAATTGAAAAAGAAAAACCAGAAGAAACGAGTATAGAAGTCGCATACAAACTAGCAAAAGAAAAAATTGATGAAAATCTTCCTATTGATATGATAGAAACTGATATTGACAAAATGATGAATATTCTCGAAACAAATAAATCAGTCAGTATCGGCGAGTTATCGAAACAGCTTAATGTAAAAGTAGAACTTATAGAAAATTGGGCAAAAATATTGGAAGAACATGACCTGGTTGAAATAGAATATCCAATCATAGGTTTGCCCAAATTGAGGAAAAAAGAATGGAAGGAAGAACTTTAGATAAATATACTATAGTTGCTCAGAAAATAAGGGCAGATATTGACATTCTGAGTACGTCAAAAGATTTTGTTCCGATTTATCAAGTCAAGATGCCGCATTTAGAAAAAGCAACCTTAGCTCTACTCGATGAAGTAAAAGAATCTTTAGTATCCGAGATGAGGATAAAAATAGCAGATTTGATGGATCCTAAAGCTTTTGAAGAATTGAAAGAAAAATTCTTTACTAAATCAAACGAACTGATAGAAAAAGAACTGCCAAATTTGCCACAAGAAAGGAAACAAGTTCTATCCGGAATGTTATTAAATGAAATGCTTGGTTTGGGTCAATTAGAAATTCTAATGTCGGATGGCAACCTAGAAGAAATTGTGGTTAATAGTTCTAAAGAACCCGTTTGGGTCTATCATAAAAAGTATGGATGGTTGAAAACAAATATTGTAATGCCGAATGAAGCACAAATACATAATTATGCAGCGAGTATTGCTAGGAAAGTTGGTAGACAAATAACTACACTTGATCCATTGCTCGATGCACATTTAGTTTCGGGTGATAGGGTAAATGCTACATTATTTCCTATATCAACTACTGGTAACACAATTACTATAAGATTGTTCAAAAGAAATCCATGGACTATTTCTGACTTTATAGAGAATAAAACTGTCAGCTCAGAAGTTGCAGCCCTTATTTGGTTATCAGTGCAATATGAAATGTCTATGATTATTTCAGGAGGGACGGCATCCGGAAAAACAAGCTTTTTGGGTTCAATTCTACCTTTCATACCACCAAATCAAAGAATTATAAGTATAGAAGATACAAGAGAACTCAATCTACCAAAATTCTTACATTGGGTACCATTGACTACAAGAGAACCAAACCCGGAGGGGAAGGGGGGAATAGAGATGCTGGATTTGCTCATTAACAGTCTGAGAATGAGACCTGACAGAATAATTGTTGCAGAGATAAGACATCAAAGACAAGCAGAAGTTCTATTTGAGGCTATGCACACAGGTCATAGTGTTTATGCCACATTGCATGCTGAGACTGTAGATCAAACTTATAGAAGACTAGTAAATCCACCAATCAATGTCCCTGAAACATTACTCGAAGCATTAGATATGATAATAGCAATGTTTAGGGATAGAAGATCTGGTATAAGAAGGATTTATCAGGTCGCTGAAATAATTCCTCCTGCAGGTGCAAATAAAAGTGTTTCATTTAGAATTCTCTTCAAATGGAATGCTAGAAAAGATATGATAGAAAGATTCCAGAATAGCTATAGGGTTATGAACAAGTTAGAAATGCATACTGGAATGAACCAGAATGAAATTCAAAAAGACATAAAGGAAAAAGAAATGATATTGAACTGGATGGTTAAGAATCATATCAATACAGTTGATGCTGTAGGTAAACTAATAGCCGAATACTATCGAGATCGTGATTATGTCCTGAACATTATTCAAAAAAATGAGAAAGTAGAAAAAATAATTCCAAAAGAGCTGTTGAAGGTAAATTGAATGATAGTAAGAATACCTTTTGTGCCCTTTCCATTACAGCTTGCTAAAAAAGTAATCAAACCATTCTACGGAATCGGTGAAAAATTAACCAAATTTTTTCCAAGTCTAAGTGTTGTTTTACAACAGGCAGAAATTGATGTAAATACTAGAGAATACCTATCAATAGCTTTTTTTGCCCTTTGGTTTTGGGCAACTTTAGTGTTTACTGTGATAATATCTATTGGTTTTATTGTACCAACTCTGCCTGCAAATTTTAGTTATATATTGACTTTTGTTCCTATAACAATCGGCGGATTAAGTTTTGCCTACGTGATATTGTATCCGCAGTTGTTAATTAATAAGAAAACTAGAAATTTGGAGAAGAATCTTGCTTTTGCATTGAGACATTTATTGATACAAGTTAGATCAGGTGTCCCACTCTTTGATGGTTTAGTTTCAGTCTCTAATGGAAATTATGGATTAATAACAGAGGAATTCAAAAATTGTGTAAAAAAAATCTCAACAGGAATGTCTGAGACAGTAGCCTTAGAAGAAATGATATTCAAGAATCCATCATTACAATTCAGAAGAATTATATGGCAGATAACAAACTCCTTGAGAACTGGTGCAGACCTTGGAGATACACTTGATTCTATAGTTTCCAACCTTTCAAGCGAACAGAAAGTTGCTATAAGAAAATATGGTTCGCAGTTGAATCCTCTATCGATGATGTATATGATGACTGCTGTCATTATACCCAGCTTAGGTATAACCTTTTTAATTTTGTTATCATCTTTTTCTGGAACAGCTGTTTCAGAAATTCTTTTCTGGATGATACTTGTAGCATTAGCAACTTTTCAATTCATGTTTATTGGTATAGTCAAGAATAGGAGGCCGCCGATTGAGTTATGAGAATTTATGATATTGTTTTCCATATAATGCCTGCGAATTATAAGAAATGGGTAAAAAATACTCTGATTTATGCGGGATTTTCTATATCACCTGAAATGTTTACTGGCTTCAGTTTAATTTATGGATTACTTTTGGCAATATGTGTATCATTTTTTGTTTTTATAACCGGAATTAGGGTTCTGAATTTTACTACCAATATACTTACCATAATATCTGGTCTTTTAACATTCACCATTTTTGAAATTGTGATGCATTCAATACCATTATCAATTTCTGATAAAATAGCTAAATTTGTTGATGAGATATTGCCAGATGCCTTAAGACTGGTATCTGCAAACATAAGATCTGGTTTAACACCGGACAAAGCATTCCTACTTTCTGCGAGGTCTGAGTTTGGTCCATTAGAAAAACAAATAAGATCAACAGCAAAAATGACTCTCTCCGGAACACCGATAGAAGAAGCAATTCAAGTCATTCCTAAAAACATAAATTCTAAAGCAATTAGGCGTTCAATAGATCTTTTAGTAGAAGGCATAGCTAGAGGTGGTAATCTAGCTAATTTGTTAGATGGATTAGCAGATGATATAAGACAAACGAAGATATTGAGGAAAGAAGTACAAGCATATGTGATGATGTATGCGATATTTATTTTTTTCGCAGCTGGTATAGGTGCACCACTTTTGTATGGAATTTCATCCTTTTTAGTTGAAACAATGCAACAAATGGGTTCCCAGGTTAATGTAAAACAAAGTTTCACGGGAAGTATGAAATTCATGACATTTCAAGGCATAATGATTAGCCCAGATTTCTTAATGCTTTATTCTTTATTATCATTGACTGTTACTTCCATATTCGGTGGAATTTTGATAGGTTTGATACAAGAAGGAGAAGAAAAGGCAGGATTAAGATACATACCTTTACTATTAATAGTAAGTCTAAGTATCTTCTTTTTAGCTAGATTTTTCGTGACTAGAGTATTCACTTCCATAACTGTAGGATGAAAACATTTAAAGGGAAGGAAAACTAAAAAATATTAGGAGGTTTAACATGAAAGTAAAAGGACAAACTGCAATGGAGTATTTGATGACTTACGGTTGGGCGATATTAATCGTCATCGTAGTAGTTGCAGCATTATACAGCATGGGAGTATTTACATTGAAGGGAGGAGTACCTTGTAGTCCATGTTTCAGTTACTTCGCTTACATTGACCATGATGCAATAAACGTATATCTTAGGAATGGCCCTCGAAAAATTACTGTGGGTACAGCATCATACAATGGAACTGAGGATATAACATATGCACATGGTTGTGCTGGTACTGACTGGCCTTGTGAAGTGAGTGTTCCTTATACGGTGATAGATTCAGGTGCATCTCATACAGATACAGGAAAACTACAATCGCCAGGTTAGTTAAAATAAACTCTGATAGAAGAGAATTTGCCTAATCTTTCTTATTTATTTTTCTACTTTTAGGAATCCTTTTTTTGATAATCTCTAAAGAAAATATTCTTTTACATATCAATTATACAAACTAAATAAACACGGAGATTAAAAATAAAAGATAGCATGATAGCGAGTAATAAATCCCTAATAAAGATGACAGCAGTATTGATTTTCTTAATTGTTTTTACCGCTTACTTATATATATCGCCAAAACCGGTTAAAGAAAGTCATCAATTATCAGAATTTCTCAACATAAGGACTTTTACAGAAGTATTATCTGTCGCTTGCACTGGCACTAACACTTTTCCATGTGGCGGTGCTCAATATACGTGTCAACATGACCCTGAATTGGTTTTATGTTGCGTATGGACAACTTCTTGTGTTACTAGGGCTTGTAATACATTAAATAGTCCAAGTTGCACTGACTGTGGATGCACTGCTGCTGGTACAACCACATCCACATCAACTTCAACCACATCAACAACATCCACCACATCTACAACATCAACCACAAGCACAACAACTACTATCCCAATAAATTATATAATCGTAAATGGTACAACATTCACTCAACCAACAGCAATAAATGTAACCGGATGGAGCGATGCATTGGCTACAACGACAAAAATGTGGAGGAACGCGACATCCAAAAAGTCTGGCGAGTTTCTTATGCAGAGCGGGACAGGGAAGCAATATAATGTATCTTTATCATCCACTTGGACAGCTGGTTATTGGAATGTATCTGTCAACTCCACAAATAATGCCACTCTAGAATGGAGAACATTTTTAGTTATAGAGAGTACACCACCAACCTATTCTCTAAACTCAACCAACTCAACATTAGCAGGAACTTATGTAATGCATAGATTAAACTGGACAGATAATTCTGGTTTGTCCGGTTATATCTTCAGTTTTTGGAACGGTACTGATGGTTACAGAACTCCTGCTTCTGTTTACAGTAAATGTGGAGAAAACTCACCATTTTTTGCAAATAACACAATTGATGGTAGTCTTGTTGAAATGAGTCAGTGGGAGCATGTTAATGTACAGCATGAACATTGGATAACCTACGACCTTAACGTGAGTGCTAATATTACTAAGATTAGAATGTATACTGATGACCCCACGGGTATTACCAATCCATGCAGTATAAATGCCATATATGTTTCAGATGATCCAAACAACCTAGGTTCTTCTCTAGGTTCTTGCACCCTTTCTGGTTCAGGAACTGCTTGGCGTGAATGTGATCTTACGACAAGCAAAAGTGGGAGGTACATAAATATAACACTTAATATTTCAGATGGTACTAATTGTGGACAACAAGAGTTGCTTACCGGTTTTTACGAATTTCAAGTATATACATCTGGACTTATAAACGATACATGGGTTCAGTTTCCTGGAGTTCCCACGACACAAAGTTGGAGTAATGTGACTAAGAAAATAAATTCTACAGTTGGAGCAACGATAAGATGGCGTGTTTTTGCTAATGATACGAGCAATAATTGGAATGCTTCTGAAATTTTTAGTTTTGTAACGACAAGACCCTTTTTAGAAGTTAGTTTAAGTACACCAACCCCAAATGTTTTGACGAAAGTAGTTCAAAAATCCAACTTTGAGGTCAGATCAACTGTAACATGCAGGAATGGGCCATGCACAAATGTCAGTGGGGTTGCTAGGTATAATTCTTCTTCTCTTTCCACTCCTGATACTGCTATAAGCACGACAGAAGGAGATACACCATTCTATATAGTTGGAAAAGCAACTGAAGCAGTAGAAACAGGAGGGGATGTTGGTTCTTATTCATCCATCGCCATAGATTCTCAAGGCTACGTTCATATATCCCACCTTAACGTTACAAGTGGTTATCTAAGGTATTGCAACAACACTCTCGGCTCCTGGACTTGCACTGATGTCGAATCTACAGGTCCCATCCCAGAATCATCTATAGCAATAGACAGTAACGACAAAGTCCATATCTCCCATCGTAATTCAGCTGGTACAATCAAATATTGCAACAACACTCTCGGCTCCTGGACATGCACAGGCGCCACAGCTATAGGTAGATATGCATCCATCGCCATAGACAGCAACAACAAAGCTCATATTTCACAATTAGTTTATGTTGCATCAAAACCTGTCCTCAGATATTGCAACAACACTCTCGGCTCCTGGACATGCACTGATATAGCAGGTGGTCAAGGTTACTATTCATCCATAGCCATAGATTCACAAGGCTACGTTCATATTTCTAATCGCAACGATACAAGTGGTTATCTCGGATATTGCAACAACACATTAGGTACATGGACCTGCGCTGATGTGGATGCATCATCATTAGCATATACAGATACATCCATCGCCATAGACACCAACAATAAAGTCCATATGTCCCATATTGCAGGTAATTATCTCAGATACTGCAACAACACTCTCGGCTCCTGGACTTGTAATAATGTTGAAGGATCTAGTGGAGATACATCCATCGCCATAGACACCAACAATAAACCTCACATTTCCCATCATCGATCAACAGATAATACTTTAAGATACTGCTATTCTGATGACTTTTCTACTTGGAATTGTCAGAAAGTTGACGACACAGGAGGATCACTTACATTTGGAAGATCTATAGCAATTAAAAAAGGAAGACTCTCCACATCATCATCATTTTCACAATATGCCCACATTGTTTATTACAGTTCTACACCACAAGATTTGAAGTATGCAAAAATTACACATAACCCTTTGTATTGTGGAAACATGAATGATGGTGATATTTGTCAATTAAATTGGACTGTTAATGCAACAGGTGATATAGGTACTTTTTGGAGGATTGATGTCAATTTCGCTTCTTCCGATTCATCTATATCATCAAATTCTACAGACGATGCCTTAATAAAAATTTCTTCCCCACAATTAATAATCACATTATCTTCTCCAAATCCTTCTATTTGCACATTATCACATCCTTGTAATTGGGTCCGATATAATGCTTATTCTGTCAGATCTACAGTTGAATGTTCGGATGGGCCATGTGGAATTGTTAACGGAACCACAAGATATAATGCTTCTTCATCTGACCCAGACACACTTCTCAACTCTACAAAACTATCATGTGGAAACATGAATGATGGCGATATATGCTTATTGAATTGGACAGCTAATGCAACTGGCAATTTAGGTGTATTCTGGAAGATTGATGTCAATGTCAGTTCTTCATTTTCAAATATTTCAGCAATAGATACCAATGATGCAACAGTAAAAATTGCTCTGTCGCCAAATATCTTTATCAATGGAATAGCTTTATACTATTACACCGGTGAGAGAGTAAATGGAAATGTGACAGTAATACCTCTTGAAAATCCAAATAATAAAGAAACTGCTATAGTTTCGAATGGCGAATGGTCTCTTGATTTTAATTTAGGTACTGAAAATATACAGCACTATACGGTAATAATAGATGACAATCAACAGATGGGATATAACGAAATAAAAACAAGCACTTCCTCTGATACTAAATTAAATTGTTCTACCCAATACATTTCGCTCTCTGGATATTCTGTTGATATTAATTCAGGTAGTCCTATTACTTCTGGAGATATGAAAATTTCTGTATTGGATACAGATTACACCAATACAACAACTTTTTCTGGTAGTTGGTCTGCAAGTATCCATCCATGCTTGATTCCCGGTAAAGTTTATACTCTTCAAATTTTGATCACGGATAAAACAGGAAAAAGGGGAGAATTTTTACAAAAATATCCTGCAAAATAATTTTTAAAAAATGATTAAAAAACTTCTGCAGATGTGCACACTAAATTAAATTCATGAATATTAAAAATAAAAGATAGCATGATAGCGAGTAATAAATCCCTAATAAAGATGACAGCAGTATTGATTTTCTTAATTGTTTTTACCGCTTATTTATACTTGTCACCAAAACCAGTAAAGGAAACACACCGGTTATCAGAATTGCTCAATATAAGAACATTCACAGAAGTATCGGCTTCATGCACGGGAACTATGACATATAGCTGCCATTATGCAGACCATACTAGTCAACAAATATGCGAAGATGACCAATGTTGTGTATGGAGTGCTCCAACTTCACATTGCAACTCCAGACTTTGTTCTGCACTCACTGATGGCAATTGCCCTACCTGTGCAGGATGTTCTGTCGTATCCACCACATCTACATCCACCACATCTACATCCACCACCACAACAATACCAAGGAACTATATAATTGTGAATGGGACTTCATTCACTCAACCAACAGCGATAAACATAACTGGATGGAGTGATGCATTGGCTACAACGACAAAAATGTGGAGAAATGCGACATCTAAACTATCAGGACAGTTCTTGATGCAGAGCGGGACAGGAAAGATATATAACGTATCCTTATCTTCTACATGGACAGCTGGATACTGGAATGTATCTGTCAACTCCACAAACAACGCAACATTGGAATGGGGGACATTTTTAGTAATAAGTACTACAACATCCACCACATCTACGACTTCTACCTCTACAACTTCCACAACTTCAACCTCTACAACATCCACAACTTCAACGACAAGCACAATACCAGTAAATTATATAATCGTAAACGGGACTTCATTCACACAGCCACAAGCTATAAATGTAACTGGATGGAGTGATGCCTTAACTACTGCCACATACATGTGGAGAAATGCAACATCTAAACTATCAGGAGAATTCTTGATGCAAACTGGGACAGGGAAGCAATATAATGTATCTTTATCATCTACATGGAATGCAGGATATTGGAATGTGTCAATAAATTCTACCAATAACGCTACATTAGAATGGAACACATTTCAAGTACTGACTGATAGTACTAACCCACAATATTCTTTAAACTCAACAAACTCCACATCAGCAGGAAGATTAGTTTTGTTTAGCGTTAAATGGTCTGATAATGTTGGATTATCTGGATACATATTCAAGTTTGATAACTGTACTGGAACATGGCAAGAAGATACATGGCAAAGTTTTTCAGGACAAACTTCTCCTCAATGGAGTAATGTTACTAAAGTTATCAACTCAACAGTAGGATGCACGATGAGATGGAATGTTACTGCAAACGATACTTCTAACAATTGGAATTCAACTGTTATTCAAAGTTTTGTTACTGTTCCTAGTTATTGTGATGTTGGAATACAATCGGTGCCTTACACGATAGATCAAAATAATACTTATTACTGCTTGGCAAAGGATATGTATATAGAAGGACAAACTGCTATAAATACTTGGTTTTTTCCTGCTATACAAAATTCAACATTAGATTGTTTGTACCATTACCTACAGGGTGATAGGAGTGATTCGAGAAATGGAGTCGAGATTACAAATCCACTATCTGGAATAGCATTTAATATTACTGTAAAAAATTGTAATATATCTAATTTCGATACTGGTATCCATGTATACGGTAGTAACAATACAATTACCAACAACACAATCTTTAACAACCTTGATGCTGGCATCAATGTATACGGTAGTAACAATACAATTACCAACAACACAATCTTTAACTCGACCAATGGTGACAATGGTAATGGCATTTATCTTTCAGGATCTTACAATACAATTACCAACAACACAATCTTTAATAACAAAAAGTACGGTGTCTATTTTTACAATCCTTCCAATACCTCAGTTACCAGTAACATCATCTATAGCAACAAACAAATGGGTATTTTTGTAGAATTATTAAGTGGTGGAAGTAACAAAATATTAAACAATACCATTAAATTTAATAGGCAATATTTAAATTATCTATCCACTCACACTTATTTGGACAATCTATTTTTGTATAATCTAATGCATGGTGATTTAAATGTATCTGGAAGAAACGTTTGGGCAATTAATGATTTAGTAACATTTAACATTTCAGTATCAAACATAAACGGTACGGCCTGCACAGAATTTACAGTGAACGATTTGTATACAAGACCTAATGAAATAGTTTCTTATAGTACAAGTGGAAATAATATTACAGGAAATTTTACAGTTTCTAGGTCAGGACTTTATTCATTAGTTGCAGATGTAACATGCGATAATAGAATTAAGACAAAATATACCTATCTTGTCAATTCATCTAATGAAATGTTAAATTACTACTTCAGAGGCAATTCACCAACTCATAGTCAACCCATTGGTAATGGGAATGATGTTGGTAAATTTTTATTAGATCCACCTACTACAAACGAGACAAAATATTGCGCCCAATGGGTTCAAAATTTCATTGATGAATACCCACAACAAATTTTTGGATTAATTCAGATGATTAACATCTCAGTATGGTATAAAGCTACGGGTACCCCTTATTTGCACATTACAAAATTTGGAGTATATGATTCAACCAGTTTTGATTATTTGCAGGAAATACCAAGCTCAACTATTACTATTTTTAATTCGAGTGTAAATTTTACTAATCTCAACTGGATGATAGATTATCCAGGAGAGTGGAATTGGATAGACGTAAAATTGACGGGAACAAATCCATATTGGCAATCCAACTCAACTCATCCCTCTTACGTCAACATCACCTACAACTACACAACAACTCCAGAAATAAAATCCATAACAAACGATGAGATAATGGTATTGTCAGCAACTTCTCCTGTTTCTGATACAAATCAAGCCAACATAACAATAGAAGGTTCTGGCACCACCAATATAACAGTCAAAATGCTCAATACTGCATTAAAATACAATGTTTCTCTTGACGATCAGTTATGTGACAACATGAACTGCAATATATCACAAACCAACGGAGAACTAAACTTATCCTTATCTTTGAGTTCAGAACATCAGATTTTCATATACACTGCCGCTAATGGAAAATTAATAGTTAACCTTATCGCTCCACCAGCAGGAACAACAACAAATCAAGATCAAAATACTACTTTTAACGTTAATGCAACCGTTACTTGTAGAGATGCTGATTGCGGAACAGTTTATGGAACTGTAAGGTATAATGCTTCTTCAATAAACCCTGATACTCCTATTAATTCAACTTTAGGTGACAAACCATTCTATAATGTTTCTGGTGGCATTCTTCAATCATGTGGTTCTTTAAATAAAGACCAATCTTGTCAACTTAATTGGACTGTAAATGCAACAGGAAATTTTATCAATGCATGGAAAATAGGAGTTCTTTTCAATTCTTCTGATTCAACTGTTGTAAATAATCATACAGATAATTCAACTGTCAAAATAATAGAATGTACTCATAGCAGAACATTAGGTTGGAGTTCGATTGATTTTAGTAATTTAAATCCAAATACAGCTGGTAGTAGCAATCCAGCTCCGGGCAATTCAAACAAAATTTATAATATAAGCAATACAGGAACTTGCACACTTCGAGTATGGATAAATGGTTCAGATTTGATTAACACCACTTATAATACTCAGATAAGTGTTGGAAATATAACTTGGCACAACAGAACAAATGATTTTACCACTTCTTATGTTTTGAATAAAACATATGCCTTACTCAACTCAAGTCTTACACCTGTTATAAAAAATTTAACGACTTACTATTGGTTGGCTGTCCCACCAGTAACTGCGGGCAAATACAATGGAACTTTGACAATTTGTACTAACACTACGAAACAATCAGGACAGAATGAGGTGTGTTAATGAAAAATTATTTTAATACTTTTATTATCCTTTTCTTAACTTCTATACTAATAGAGGGATTAGTTCATGCACTGAGTATAGGGACTTTAGTCGATAAATATTATGCCGAAGCAAATAAAGGAAGTACAGTCGAATTTGTAGTTAAAGTATGGAATGTGGAAAAAGAATCTGAATCAGTTTCATTTAAAGTTTTACAGAATGATAGAAATTTACCAGTTTTTATTACACCAAATAATTTTATCTTGAATTATTCAGGAGATATGTCAGGAGAAAAAGGAGCAGAATACGTTAACAGCAATTTTGGTTTAATGAAAGTTACACCAGTTAGAATATTAATCAATATTCCAAATTCAATTAAATACAATGATTATACTATACTGATAAGTGTTACTGGAGGAAAACCAACGTCAGGAATATCAACTTTCTTGGAAAGTAAATTAAGATTTGTAGTTAAAGTTACTCCTTACGTCCCTAAACCAACAAAACAAATTGACACGGAAGGAGCAAAACTTAGTGATATTACAGGACTATTCATCTCAGCATCCAAAAATCGACTTATCTTTCCCGTTATGCTCATCGTGATAATTATTTTAGTAATCTCTCTGTTAATTTATAAGTATGCATAAAAGATTATTCCTTTTGTTGTTGATACTTGTTGCATTTTCTTTAGTTCTTTACATAAAACCACTGCAGTATGTTATAACAGGTTTAATGACAAGAATTGCCCTTGGCATAGATTTAAGTATATTCAGTAACACTGAAGGAAAGTTCATCTATTTTTCTTATCCATCTTCTATTACTGTTGGTAGTACTGCAAATTTCGATTCTATTTTTGAAAATAAAGGTAGTTTAGACATAACAGAAAGAATTGAAATTCACATAAAGAATTCTTCATTAGATACTATAAGTTCTTCTTATGATGATTATTATAATTTAGCTTCTCTTGCAAGCAGAAATTTTTCGACGACTTGGACACCAACCTCATCAGGCACTTATTGGGTTATAGCAAGAGCAACTTATAACTCTACAGAAGAAACAAAGACAGAAGAAATTAATGCAAGTTTTACTGTAACATCTGCTACAACTGCTGAAACTACTATGCCTGTTTTATTAGGAGGGGGTGGCGGTGTATATCCTGGTTTTGCAATGCCAGTAATTATTCCAAAATATAATATTACACTAGATTATCCAAAAGCAATTGAACTTGCTGTAAATGAATCTTCTACTATCTCAATTCATGTAACAAATACAGGTAATGCTGATTTACATAATTTATTATTACTCCCTACTTTGGAAAAATTGCAATGGGCAGTTTATCCTAAAAATATATCAGTTTTAACTCCAAACACAACTGCTATATTTTTAATATCAATTAAAGTTCCGTATTATGCAGAAGAGAAGAATTATTTATTAGACTTTACTCTCATAAGTAAGGAAATTTCTGAAAAAGGACATATAGTGATAAAAATTTCTAAGATGGAAGAAATATCCTCGATAAAACATTCTATTGAAAATTACGATTTGTTGATAAGGAAAATAGAAAATGAAGTTGTAAAAGCTGCTGCTGAAGGAAGGAATGTAACAAAATCATTAATCAGTTTAGGAGATGCAAGGATGGAATTGGATCATGCTAAAAACTTAGTTAATTTAGGTACAACCGAAGCTTTGAAACATTTAGAATTAGTAAGACAGCACTTGATAACTGCTGTAATAGAATTAGCTAACTCAATAATACCAAGAGCAAGAACTTTGATCTACTATCTAATCTTAATAGTCATTCTAGCTTTCTTACTTGTATTAGTTCTTTTAAAGAAATCCAAAAGCAAGCACATAACTAAACCCATGAAATTACTGCTGAAGGATGAGAGAAGAAAATATAAGAAAAAACTTGAAGAAATTGAAAGACTGCATTCAAAAAAGAAAATTAATGAAAAAATTTATGAATTAAAACATGAAGAAATTGTAGATAAGATAAGAGAAATAGAAGAGCAGATAATCATGAGATTTGGAGATACAAAGCAAAAATTTATATTTAATGATTTAAAGAAGGCATGGGTAGAAGGGATTATAACTAAAAAAGTATATATCAAAGCTAGGGAAAAAATAGCTGATAAAATATTATCTAGAAAAATAAACTGGATATAAATTTTCTAATAAAATTTGTTCTATGCTGCAGAAGCAGTAATCCATAATGTAGATCTCGATGCATTCCCTGATGGGATACCAGCTGGTACCCATGGCATTATTTTCAGAGTTGTTGATTGGCCTGGTGTATAAACGGCTGGCGAAACGTAAGTTTTATTAGTACAAGACAGACTTGAATATCTGGAAGATGTTGTATTATAATCCCACTGATATATAACAATTTTTTGACAAAGTCTATGCACAGCAACACACATATTTGCTAATGGGCTAGTGCTAGGACAAGTATGTACAGACCATTCTATGTTGCTCGATTCACGTAAGCATGAATCGTATCCACTACCTGTCAAATCTCTAGTACTTGTATCACCTGTATCAGCACTTCTTTGTACCCTAACCTCTGTGCCAGTATCATTACATCTTGCATTAGCGAGATTAGTTCCATTTGTCACAGAAAAAAGATATTTTTTAGTTGCATTATGATACCAGCCTCTCGACATATTGCCTAGATTTGTTGGGAAACTAGCACCTGTAAATGCATCTTGAGTATCATTCCATTCCAATCTGCCTAACCAATACCAACCAGTTCCTGTAGCATTTTTACCTAATAAGAATGATCCTGCAGCATAACTACTCGCAGCAGAAGCACCAATTGGTGTTGAAGCTTCAACATCAGTAGAATCTATCGTTGCAAAAATATTATTAATGTTTGTAGATCCTATGTTTAGTATCGTTATTGTTCTAAAGTCTGTCGGTTCACTACCAGGAGATATTTGAGAGAAGTTTAAATAATCTGGTGATACGTCTATTTGTGTCAATACAGAAATATTTACATCTATATTTACCGTGTCACTAGTTGCGTAAACAGTTGAAATAGTCAAAAAGGCAAGTATTAATATAAATAGACAACTCTCTGTGCCAATCTTCATATAAATTATATTGCTAGCTCGGTATTTAAGTGTTATCTTTAAACGTAAACTATTTATATTAATGTTTAACATTAATGTATATAGATGGCTATCAAAAAAGAACCCAAGTCCATTATAATGGATGTTCTCGAAAAACATCCTGAAGGTCTAACGTTGCACAGTGTAGCCAAACTTAGCAGTATGAATAGACTAACAGCTACAAAATATGTTCACGAATTACTCGGTGAAGGTAAATTATTTCAAAGACTAGTAGGAAAAGCAAAATTGTGCTATCTAAAAGATAAATATATGCAATTAATGAAAGAAGGCGAAGTCATAGAAGAAATGAAGAAATTGAAATGATTATACATATTCTATAAATTTCAGTCTTTCTAACTCATCAATTATATTCTTGACAGTCATTTTAACATCATCAAAGGCCAATTTAGTCTTTTTTGCGATTGTTCCACTTATTTCATCGATCGTTCTAGTACCATCACATAATTTTAAGACAACATATGCAGAATCATCTACGCGCCATATACCTTTTCCCAGTATCGAAGCATAAAAGGTGCCTATGTGATCTATAATCTTCAGATCCTTTACTTTCGATGGTTTTTTTCCTTCCAAAATAATCCTCTAATATATTACGTTGATTTTAAGAATTAATGTTTAACGTTAAAGAAAAATTCAACTATTTTAAATTTTTCTCACAAATTCTAAATATGTCCTGGGAAAAAAACGTAATTTTTATATTTTTTATATTAACTCTTTATTTTCCTCTTGTATCATCACAATTGAATGTGGGAATTTCTCCAGGGTTTATAGATGTGGGTGAAATTGAGCGGGGAAGTACAAAAATAGTGAGTTTTTATATCGTATCGAATTCTTACAAAGACTTAATAGTCAGTATGAATGCATTGAAAGACAATGAAGAGTTCATAAAAAGAATAGGATATGATAAGATTCAAAACTATTCTGAAGAAGATGCTAGTGGTTGGATTGAGTTTATAAACAACCCTGTCGTGATAAAACTTAATGAAACATCGGTACCTGGCAAATCTACAATAAAAGGTTGGAAAGAAGTTAATTTTATAATTAAAGTACCTAAAGATGCTGAACCCGGTTATCATACTCTGCAAATATTTTTTAATCCGAGAACACTGCCTGAATACGAAGGAAATCCAATTATAATAAAAGCAACAATCCCATTAAAGGTAGTTTTTAATATAGCTGGACCTGCTATAAGGCAAGGAAAGATATTGGACATAAAATTTGGCAACTATGTCAACAATAAACTAGAAGTTAATGTATTTTTCCAAAATACTGGAACAGTATCAATGACAGCACATTGTGATATGGTCAGAATTTTTAAGGGTAATCAAGAAATTTTTACAACACCATCCAATTATGATTTTGTAGGACCAAATGAAATAAAGACCTTTAAGGCTTATTGGGATGTTAAAGGGATTGATTTTGGGAACTATGAAATTTTGGCCAATGTAAGTTATAAGACAGGTACTGCATCGAAAAAAACTACAGTCGCTTACAGAGAACCTATACCTACTGCATATGCATTAGAACAATATAAATTCCCATGGTTATGGGTCATCATAGTAATATTGGTAGTAGTTGTAATCGTGTATATATTTTATAGATGGTATTCTGAATGAAGAATAAAACCATACTATTCGTAATTTTAATCCTTTTAATAATTTGTTTAATAATTCTAATCTCTTACAGTAAACCTATTATTCCAAGAGAATTTGTAACAAATAAGACTGTAGAAAGATCTGAAAATATTTTTTTCATATACGAAACAATAAAATATCCAGCAATTGCCTATATCAGGGGCTTTGAGAATGATACCTCAGATATACAAGTAGGAATTTCTGGAGAGACATGGTATCTTAATTTTGGTTTTATGCCGTTAGGTGTAAATCAAGTTAAATTTTTTAATCTATACAACCCAAGAGAAATGGGGATAAAGGTAGGTATTGTAACATATGGCAATATTACTAATGTATTGTCCTTTGATAAAAACAATTTTATAATAAAATCAAATGAAACAGCTAATATAAGTATATTTTTGAATACATCTAAGGTTACAATTCCTGGAAAATATGTGGGCGAAGTCGATGTTAATACGATAAAACCAAAATATAAGTTTTTGAGTCAAATATTATGGCGATAAGAATGAAATATGTTTTAATTTTATTTGCAATAATTTTTTCAATACCATTTTTAATAAAGGCTCAAACGATAGAGGTTGGCATAAAAGAAATAATAAATATTGAAATTGGACCAATATCATACAATAAAACCATAATTAATAGCCCGCTAATAATTTCTTTTGACGTATATAATACTGGAAGCGTAGGTTATCGTGCAAGAGCAAGAGTAGAAATTTACAGTGGAAAAGATGTTATTTACAGGGGGTGGAGCAAGGAATATTCACTTCAGCCAGGAGTTACTAACAACCTAAAATTTTATTGGTTTCCATCAAATATTACTGGCAGTTTTAAAACTAAAATAAGAGTTTACTATGCAAATGAAATAAAAGATTTAACTTCAATTGAATTCACGATTAAAAATCAAATAATCCCTAAAAAATCTATAGAAATAACAAATTTTAAGACATTTGATAAAAATATAATATTTGGCATATCTAGTGACGAAGATATCGACAACTTGCTTATAATGCCTTCTAACTATCCATTGGGTTGGATTTTCGAACAAAAATACATAGAAAAATTAAAGAAAAATGAAAAGATGGTTATGGAAGTTAATTACGAACCAACACTATGGAAACCTTCAGAAGTATCTTTAACAATTGCAAGTGTCGACGGTAAATATTATACGATAGAATCATTCAAAATGAATAGAGAAGGCAGGTTTAGTCAATTTTTGTACGATATGATAAAGATACTTCAGGATACCATCCGTTAATTTTTTTATATTAGAATAACAAAATTGAAGTGTGGAAAGAAGAATAATTGGAATTGTATCAGGAAAAGGCGGGGTTGGTAAAACAACTACTACTGTAAATATTTCTGCTGCTTTGATGGAATTAAAGAAAAATGTCGTTGCTATCGATTCTGACATAAAAATGTCTGGTCTTGGCCTACAGCTTGGCATGTATTATTTTCCTTTTACATTGAATGATGTCTTACTAAATAGAGGCAAATTGTTTGAAGCATTATATATACATCCATCAGGATTGAGGATTATTCCTGCATCATTATATGTTGAAAATGTAGGATTACATCGGTTGAAAACTGTTTTAGAAGATCCTTTTTTAGATAATAATATAGTCTTAATCGATGCGCCTCCTGGTTTAGAAAATAATACTTTATGTATCCTGAAAGCTTGTCCTGAAATTGTAATAGTCACTACACCTGAAATACCTTCTATTACAGATGCTATGAAAACAATACTTATGGCAAGAAAAACTAAAAACAAAATCCTAGGCATTATAGTCAATATGCACAAAAAGAGAGATCCAAATCAAATCAGCATAAAAGAAATAGAATCTTCTTGTGGTTTACCTGTAATAGGGACAGTTCCTTTGGATAATAATATTAAAAAGAGTTTATTCAAAAGAACCCCAGCTGTTTTTCTAAATTCATATTCTCCAGCATCTATATCTTATAAAAAAATTGCAGCATCTTTAGTTGGTGAAAAATATAATCCTCCAAAAAATCTGTTCTTGAAAACTATTTTTAGAAGGTTTAAAAAATGAAGTTAAAATTCATAATTTTATTAATTTTTTTACTGATTATTTTTAACTGTAAAACTGCAAAATCAGAGCCTATTATTTCAAATCCTAGTATACAACCTAGCGATGTGTGGCTGGGCGAAGATGTCTTAATTTCTATTCAATGTGCAGATACAAATGAAACTTATAACATAACAAGAGTTTATGCGGTTATTAATGGTCCGAACATTACTGTTTCAAATTTCGAACTTAACAAAGAAAGTGAAGATTATTCTCGAACATTAACACGCAATTATATTTCTAGAAGTGGAAATTATGATGTTATTTTAGCATGTGATAGTGATAATGACGAAAGCAACAGTACTTCTATATCGTTTACAGTTTCACAGCTTGAAACTTCTATAGAAAATATAAATCCAAATCCAGCTTACATAGAAGATGAAATAGAAATTGATGTTGCAACTAAAAAAAATGAAATACCAATAAATTCTGACGTAAACTTTACTGTTTATCTAAATGATGAGCCAGTCGCATTAAAACAAGATCCGCCAATTTTCGATTCTAATAAAGGGTGGATACTTCTAATAGATGCACCATCATCCCTTGGAATTTTTGATGTCAGAGTTGATGTAAATTATGATAGAACTGAAAATACAGTTTCTTCTACTATTGAAATCAAACAACCCTTGAATTTCGAACTCGTCAGTATTGATAAAACATGGGTTCAATCCAATGAAAACGCGACATTAACTTTTAAAACCTTGTATAGAGGAAATCCGATTACTATGAGGAATGAATATTTGAATATAAATCTTGGTTCAACAAGTGTTTCTATTACAGGAATTTCCCAATCTAATGAATATTCTTATGTAAATATTATAGCTCCTAGTTTATCTCCTGGCAGTTATGATATGAAAATTAGATTTAGTTATCAGGGTTTTGTTCAAGAGATAACAAAAAAAATTAGTTATGTAGTTCCAGTTTCTGGATCTATATTAAATAGCGAAAATAAACCAATATACACACAAATAACTTTCAAAAATAATGATACAGAAAAAACAATAACAACAGATAGTGCCGGATCTTATTCTGGTTCTATACCACCAGGAACCTACACGCTATCTGTATTTTTCCCGAATGCAAAACTTATTTTTGATAGCACAATGATCAATTCGTTTGATAACCCAATGAAGTTTGATAATCCTTCAACTGGTGTAAATATACCAGGTGTCGGTGTGGGTGGAGTATTTGTTTTCGAAACAGTTTTATCTTATTCTAATGTATACGTTGAAATGAAGTATGATAGTAATAAAATACTCAATGAAGATGATATAATAGTTTACAAATGTAGCAATTGGAATTCTGGTAAAAAAACATGTAACACAAATTGGTTGAGTATCATTACAGAAGTAGATAGAGTAAGAGATTTAATCAAGTTTAATTCAACTAGCCTTTCTGCATTTGTAATAGGATATAAAAAAGTTATGTATGTGGATTTCAATACAGATAAAAAAGAATATTTCTTGCAAAATATCATAAAAATAACTGGAATAGCTCGTGATGAAGATAACGGACCAATTCCTGATGTTGATATAACAGCAAAAATTTTAAGCACTGATATAACAGCAAAAGCAAAATCTGATAATAGTGGTGTATTTAGTCTTGAATTAAATGGCCCGGACAAAGAAGGTAGTTATACAATTTTTGTAGAAGGAAAGAAATCACCATTTATTGCTGCCAATAATTCTGCAAATATAAAATTAGTGAAGAGTGATAAATTATCCACTTTAGTTCCAGATAGTTTTGATTTAAAGCAAGGTGAAACTAAAACTATGTATATTTCTATAGTTAACGAAGGTCAGACTGATTATTCGGGAATAAACATATCTCTTAGTGGAATACCTAAAAATTATTATGCCATATCTCCTGCAGAAATCTCGGAATTAAAAGCAGGGCAACAAAAAGATATATCAATAAAATTTAATGTACCAGAAGATGCAGCTAAAGAAAGTCTAACGGGTAATTTTAAAATAGATTATGGAGAAAATTATATAGAAGAACAGTTTATATTCACTATATTAGCAAAAGAAGAAAGGAATGAGACTTTGAATGTCACAAGCAAAGGATTTAATTTTCCAAGTTTTAGTTTACCAACTGGAAAGATTATTCTACCTACTGTTGGTAATGATGTTTTGATAATAACTATTGTTGCTTTAGTATCATTTTCAATTTCTTTCTTATTGAAAGGCAAAAAATACAATAAAAAATTAGAGAGAGAAAACGTTACAAACATGCTGCTTGATATAAGAAGAGAAGTTGAGAGATTTCCAAAGACGAAAACAAGTAAAATCAACAGAAAGAAACTAAGAAAAACAAGGAAAACAAAATAGTTCTTAGAAAATTATGAAGGGCGTATCCTCTGCAATCGCAGCAGTAATAATAGCAACAATATCTGTAGCTTTAGTTGGAACAACATATTTCTTCTCAAAGGGAATGATAGAGAGTGCAACAGCAGAAACATTTGAACTAATAGACATGTTTGGAAATAAAATCATAATAAAGAATGCAGGAACTCAACCTATATCAAAATTAAAAATTTTAATAGATGGCAATGAAGTCGAAAATACTATAGAAGGAGGTAGTATTGAACCAGGAAAAATTGGAACCATAGTTTTGACTAATTTAGAAGGAATTCAACCGGGATATCATGGTTTAATGATAATTTCTAATAGTATGTCACAGACTTTTAGATGGCAGTTCACTCTTGTTACTACTACTATATCTGGCGAATCTACTACATCAACAATAACAGCTACATCTACGTCAACAACTACTACAGAAGAAATTGGCGGACAAAGTATAGAAATATCAGTAAATTCGCAACAAGGTACAGCCGAGATAGGAAAACCTGTGAAATGGACTAGCAAAATTGATGTAAAAAATCCATCTAATGCAAAAATAACTGACTATATAGTCAATTTAACCATTCCAAAAGATGCTGAAGATGTCGTAATAAAGGATTCTACAGAACAAATTTTAACTATGAATGAAAATTTTGTGAAAGTAAATATAACTGAACAAAATTATGTTTCTTATTCTGCTGAATATGAAACTCCTGCTCCATACAAAGAAGAAAATATAATACAATCATTCACTTTAGGAGAAGTTTACAGAAAAAACGTCGTTGTTAAATCTGATTTTTCTGGTCATTACAAGAACGTTAAGGCTTACACTAATATACCAGAAGAATTATCAAAAGAGAATTATATCATCAAATTATATAGTGTATCAGGTTTTTCAAAAATCGATTTGACTGATAATATTGATTATAATGTTAGACTCGTTGATTCTGATAATAATGGTTTGACTGATAGAATCGAATGGACTGTTCCTATACTTTCGGAAGAAATATTCGAGGTTAAGGCAAGTATCAATATAATAAATATCCAATCTTATCCGACTGTTTATGGAAATTGGACTGTTAGATTCAATACTACTGGTACTGCTGATTTGACAATAACACCTATTAACGACACTAATTTTGACGTCGATATACGATTTTTAGAATTAAGATGTGGTGATAGAAAAATTGATCCAGTTTACGATGGAAAATCTGTGCTTTATGTTAATTGGGATTGTACTGAAGAAGGAAGTATCATAAATCAAGTCTTGAAAGAGGGTAAACATACTTTAGAATTCAAATTTGGAGAAGATGTCGAGTACGCATACAATCAAGCAGTTTTTCAGTATTATATTAATACAGCAGAAGCAGAGCAGTCGACAGGAACATCTTGGAGAGAAGCTTTAAGTTTAACTTGGGATGATCCTCAAAATACAAAATGGCTTATTTTAACATCATGGGAATCAAGACATAGTTTAACAACTGCTGACGGAAATTATCAAGTTTCAAAAGATGGAGTAGAACAAGCATTATATACAGAAAGAGTATCACAAGCAAATAATGAATACATTTCTTACTTCTTCCCACAAATTCATGAAGGTGATGGAGGAACAATTAAATACAATATAAGTTTTAATACGGCATCCGGAACAGCTTATATTAGAAGAGTGAGAATAGTTGCTATACGTTTGGATAATTTACAAAATACCCATTATAATTATAATTTCAATGAAATAGCGACAGGTAACTTAGATTCTACGTGGGGCGGTGCAGAAGATACTACCGTAACAATATCACCTTCTACTGCTGGTTGGTATTTGATTTTGGCAAGTCTTGCTAAAAATTCTGACAACACAGGACGTTCTGTTGTTGCAAGATTAGTTGTAGACTCAGAATTTATACCATCTTTAACACCTAATAATATATACGGATCAATTGAAGATACTGCGATTACAGAATTTCATCCATTTCAGGTTATTGCAGCAAGACAATTGAGTATTGGAGATCATACAATAAGTCTACAGGCTATTTCAGAATTACAATCTGCAGCAGATATTAGAGATAGAAGTGTTATTGCAGTTAGACTTAGCGATGTTTTCACATTCTTTAGTACTTCAGATGTTGGAGAAACTTCCACAACTTCCACAACTTCCCAAAACAAATCAACTTTAACTATACCTTCTGGGAATGATGGGGATTATTTAATTCTATCTATGTTTACTTTAAAAGGCAGCACAACATATACTAATCCTTACGATTATGAATCTAGAACCTTTTCAGACGATTACGGCGAAATAGGAAAATTTGAACGCTTCAGATCACATGACGCATCAGATTATATAACAAGTGGTATGGTTTATAACACTACTTTTGATGCAAATCAACATATTATAAAAAACCAATACAGAAGGGAAGATGCTTCAGGAACCGCCTCTGCTAAAAGCTCTGAAATAATTGCAATAAAATTGAATTCGAGTGTTGTTTCAGCAGGTTGGTTGAATACCACATTAGATATACCAGAACCTACTATATGTAATGCCACAACTCCTTGTGAAAAAACACAGTATGAAACTTTTTGGGTTAATGCGACTATAGAATGTGAAAGTGGATCTTGTGGAACAGTTTCTGGCGCTGTAAGATATAATGATTCATTGAATGAACCGAATTTATTGATTGATACGGCAGAAGGAGCACAACCATTTTACATCCTTGGCGAACAAATTCAATTTGATGAAGAGAATTATGTCTATAAAAATTGGAATTTTTCTATAAGCGGCCAAGGAACAAATTCTTCTGATGTGGCCTACAATGGCACACATTTTTGGGTCATATTTAGAGAAGCTGGTAATACAAGAGTTTACAGATACAAATCAGAAGGTACGTATGACAATTGGAATGTGGACCTCAGTTCAGATTTTTCTGCAGTAGAGGGTCTGTATGTCAATAAAACTAATATAATAGTTTCTGGTTTAACTCCTGCTAGTCAATATTATGTTTTTGTCTATACTCATGATGGAACCGCCAATGAAGTTCAATCTTTTTCTGTCAATGGTCAAATTTCTCCCCCAGTTGTTGCTGCTGATGTTACTACTAATGGCACATATTATTGGGTATTATCTTCTGGTACAAATGCAGACTATATTTATAGATACAGATTAGACGGTACGTATGATAACTGGCGAATTGATATCTCTGCCTATTTTGGAGGCGATGGGTCGTCATTATTCATGTCCGATGGTATGGATTTCAACGGCACTAATTTCTTCGTTGCCGAGTCAGGAAAAACTACTGATGTTATTCATTGGTACAGTGAAAGTGGCAATTATTTGGGTAATTTTTCTATTGCTGCCACCCAAAGCGGAGCTGGTCGTGTTATGGGATTGACATTATACGATAAAAACTGGCCAAGTTCTTATCTTATTGGCAATGATAAATATTTTTATGTCGTTGAATACAAGAAACCCTTTATATTCAGGTATGAAAAGAATACATCTACAGCAGGATTTAATCCAATTTATTGTGGTCCTTTAAACCAAGGTCAAAAATGTCAATTGAGTTGGAATGTAAATGTTACTACTTCAACAGGAGATTATAAAATAGATGTTAATTTCTCATCGAATAGTTATCCGAATGTTATGGATAATGATACTTCTAATGCTTATATAAGAGTAGGCGGTGGTCTATCTTTTGCAATTCAATTGCCAGGACAATCTTGGGTTTCTTCATCAAAAACAGAACCTGGATCAGCTACAACAGCTGTAGAGTTTAATGCAACTAGTAAAACTCAATCCAATGTTGTCCCATGTGTTCATGATACGAATTGTATATTCAAACAGGATGATACCACACCAATATTCAAGTTTCAAAATACAGGAAATGGACCAGAAAAATGGGATATATCTATAAATGAGACTTTACTAAGCTACATGACTCTAATTGGTGATACTGATAATAATCCAGTAGGTGCAACAACGATAACAAAAGATGGATGGATTGTAAATTCTAACATTCCTAAGGATGGAATAGTAGATGTTTGGCTATGGGCAACTTATACCGATGCACCGCCAGAAACTAGACCGATAAGAATACTTCATAGGTCAATGCCTGTGCCATAAAATTATTAATATTATAACAATTGGAATTATTGACAACCAGTATAAATTAAATGGGAAATTAACTTGAATATCAAATTCCTTTGTTTGTTCTTGATAATTTTCACCTGAAGCTTTAATTAAAAAATTTTTTGTTCCTAATTTGTTTGCTAAATAATCATAATCATATGTTTTAAATGTAGAATTCCAAATCATATTTGCCATTCCAGATATTTTATATTCATAATAAGTTCTGTAAGATATATCTTGATGTCCTTCTTTTTCATATTCTCCCATGTATCCAGTTTTATCACAATTATCATTATTTGTGTAAGAAAAAGCAATTTGATCTTCTACATCTGATTTTCTTCCACAATCTCCATCGCAGATAACTTTTATTATATATTTCTCATTGGGTTTTACTTTAACAATAGGAGTAAATGTAAAATCATACCAATCAAACGTATTTCGGCGAATTATCATTTGAGAAGAATACAACTTAGAACTTGTACCTAGAATATTTCCTTTACAATCTACTATTTGTATGGAGATAGTGAAATTTGCTTCTCTACCTTTTCTTAAATTGACAGATATTTTTGCTACATTATCTTTAGTTGATGTAAAAACCTGAGTGGCAGAATTCAATTTGCTTTGAAATGTTGTTTCTTCGCAATATTTATCTTTTTCATAAAATGATCCTACTAAATCAGAATTATTTATTTGAACTATAGCATTTTCTATCGTATTTCCAAACTCATCCCTGTAATCGGCTTTTATTGTTTGTCTATTTCCCAATGGAATATTTTTTTCATATATAATATCCAAATTAGTCTTTATTTCTGCGTAGCATCGTTCGACAAAAATTAGAGAAAATAGAAAAAAAATACATAATAATGTTAAATTTTTATGATATCTGTGGAAATGCATATTTTTTATTTAAGAAACGAAACTTTTATAATGAACAAATTAATAAGTATAAACATAAAATATATAGTGAGGAGGCAGACATGAAAATCAGAATGAACAAGTTAACAATATTTTTGATTTTGGCTTTGATAATATTATCATTTCCTTTAATTCTGGCAGATCAATATGTAACTACACCAACATACTTTTACGTACCTTCAGACGTATCATTTACAGTGAGACTCCCTGGTCCACCTTCAAGCCCAGGTTATAATGTGAGTTCCAGTCCGGTTGGTACTGCTACCACTTGGATATCATTCAACGCAACAGATGTTAATGCTAAAGGTGTTCAACCCCAAACTGAAGGAATAGTAGGTTACAAACAGAGTGGATCTCTAATTCCAATATTCTACGTAACTAACGACGGTAATACACCTATATCATTCAAATTACAAATAGCAGGATTACCTGCATGCTTAGATGTGTGTGCAAACTCTACTTGTGGTATAACCGGAACGTGTGGAGGTGCAACTTTTTACCCAACGTGCAATAGCATAAAAGTAGCAGAGCAAACATTAGTAACTGGTTTACTATATGCTACTGGGCAAGATAGAGCAAATATTACTTTGTATGCAGATTTTACTGCTTGTACTGCAGGAACTGTATATGGTCCAAATACAATAACACATCATAGCACCTTATAAAGTGTTTAAATGATAAAAAAAAGGAGTAACAGACCTAGATTTTACAATAAAAAAGGAATTTTTATTATTTCTTTATTGATAATCTTAGCCGTAATCACAATGTTTTTTGGAACAAACATTAGCGGAGCTAGTTCCGGTAGCAGACCAGATTATTGTGAAAAAAATACACTTAAAATAGGTTCTTACTTGGTACAAGGAAAATGCATTCCAAAAACAGTATTTTCAGAATTGCCTCCTTATCCAAAAAATCTGAATGATATAAAATTACTAGTTAAATTTGCAAAAGTGCGAGATTTAACAACTATAGGAGAAGAATATTATAAACAACCTGAATTCTATGAGAATTGGGACCCTTCTGGCATTGATTCATTTTTAAATCCACCTGGTGGTTACTTTGGTGCTTCTGGCTTTGGTACATATCCGGCTGATGTTGTTGTAAAATTAAAATCTGGCCAATCATTTAAAGTAGGAACGTTCTTTAAAGCTAGTTGGGGTGTCCAGACATATCAAGGCATGCAATTAATAACTGTATTTCCTCAACATGCAGAATCCGTCATGGGTAATGTGACAATTAATCAAAAACCGGATAAAATTAAGAATTATTTTGAAGTTTCTACTACCCCAAATTTATTTATTTTAGGTCCAGCTTTTGGTACTTTTAACAAAGATTGGGTTAAATTGATTGCGGTAGATGTAAAAGTAAAATCAGACACACCAATAGGGAAATATGCGATAGGCATAACACCCATTGAACCACCAGTTGAATATGAAGATAAATGGTTATCTCAATATGGACTTAACTATAAGTCAGCAGGTGGAAGTGATGTCGGAAGACCATTCTTCCAGATTTTTATAGAAGTTGAATAAAGATTTCTAACTTTAAACTCCTAAGAATATATTGGTATCGATGAAATTAAAAAGAATTATAATAATTGTTTTATTAACTATATCCTTTATTCCAATTAAAGCTCAAATGGACGGACATGTGATTAGTGATACTTATTATCTAACTTATAGTGGTGGTATCTCGAAGTTTGAACTACAAACTTATGAAATATTTTCTAATCAAATATTCTGGGCTAAAACTACGGTAAAAACTTTGCAGAGTCACAATGCTAATGAATTTAGTGCTAAAATAGGTTTACCCAATAATTTTAATCTTTATAATGATGTTTACGATCATCCTAATCTTCCCATAAATTCATCGACAAACTATGAATGGATTACTACATGGAATGTAAATTCTTCTGACACTAATTCAGGCATTTACACGCTTAATGTCTCGGAAAATTTCTTCCATACAAATAGAACTGTAGATATAACTGTTAATCCCGGGCCAACACTTCCTTACAATATAACAGTAAAAACTGATAAAAATTCCTATCCCATAGGCGAGAATGGTAATGTGTTCGTTTATATTTTTGATAGGAATAATTATCCTTACAATGTCAATGGTACTTGTGATTCAACGATTTATTACCCTGATGGAAGTTTCACATCGTTCAAAAATGTAAGTATGGTATATTTAGAGCGTAGCAGAGGTGAATACGTTTCATCTAATGGATTTCAAGCATGGAATGTTCAAGGGATTTATACGGTAGAAACAAGTTGTAATTCACCTGTTGGCTATGATTCTACAACATTTTCCGTAGGTGGGACAACAACAAATCCGACTACTGCTGAAACTACTTCTCCAGGTACAACTTCACCACCTTCCCCTCCTTCACCGCCTGGACCTACACCTGAAATCTCTAATTTTACTGTAGACAAAGAAGCTATCGATGTTACGCTTACACCAGGTGATAACGAGAAAAGAACTATAATAATTTCTAACACTGGCGATACATCATTAGACATTGTAATTAAACTGAATAACTTGGATTTATTTTCTAAATTTCCAGATGGTGGAACAGTTTACACTATAAAATTAAATAAGAGTGAAACTAAAACAATTGAAGTAAACTTTTTCGCATCTAAAGATCAAAAACCAGGCGTTTACACAGGTAGTATATCTCTAACTAGTGGCAGTATTGAAAGAATAATAGCGGTTGCTGTTGAAGTAGAATCTATTAAACCACTGTTCGATGTAAAGGTAGAAGTACCACCAGAATATAAACTTCTTCATCCTGGTGAAAAAGTCGCAGCACAACTTACATTATACAATCTTGGAGGAACTGGCAGAGTTGATGTAGACGTTAATTATGGAATAAAAGACTTATCAGGTAATATAATATTCAGTGAACATGAAGTTATGGCAATAGAGACACAAATTTCTACTTTAAAGACTTTTAATTTACCAACGACGATAAAACCAAGTGATTATATTTTCTACGCAACAGTCAGTTATAATGACACTGTTGGTACAGGTAGCAGTATGTTCAAGGTAGTTGCAGTTAAGAAAGTATCTGTTAATTTATTTTTAATCATAGTTGTGATACTGGCTATAGCATCTGTTCTGTTTATAATATATATCTCTAAGAAGGAAGATAAAAAACTGGAAGAAAACCCCTACAAAAAATAAAAAAATAAAAAATCAAAGTTTACCTATGTTTTTTTGGCATGGCTAAGAATTTGAATGCTCCATAGATTATTACTACTATCGCTATCAGTGCAACTAAAATCACTATCGGGTTGTTTAGTCCCTCTGAAGTTTCCATCATCAGTGGCATTCTTCCACCACCTCCACCGCCTCTAGGTTGTGGAGGTATTGTTGTGTACTGCATTACAGTCAGATATGTCATTGCTGATTCTGTGTCAGAGAAATATCCATCTCCATTCATGTCAGCACAAGCGAATATGTTGTAAGTTCCAGGTCTTCCAATACTGAATCCACATTCTGCTCTGTTCATTTGCTTGTTATAATTGCATTTTGTTATCTCAGTTCCACCATTGCAAGAGTTCATCTTTATTGATACAGGTCTACCATCGCATTTAATTGCATCTAATCCAGTTGTATAGGCTGTTAACATCTCGTAGACAGGTACTGAATATTTAGATAATCCTATGTATACCTTGCCTGTACAAGTTGTACAGATCTTTTTAGTCTCGTAGTTAATTGGATTTGGATTATTGTTACATGTTAATCCTGTAGGTGGTAATGGCCAAATTACTTGACAACAATCCTTATCACTCATACAAGGTTCATTTGCATTCGAACAAGAGCATGCCTTGAATCCCGGACAATTTGCATTAAAGCCATTGCATTTACCTGTTGCACAGTCAACATTTTCATCACAGCAACCTCCTGTCGGCACATATCCACAGCAATTGAATGGGAATGGCTGAATAGGTGTTCCTGTTGATGATACTCCACCATGAGCTGCTACTTGTGAACATATGGGCATGTCAGTAATATCTGTGCATACTGCTTTACACACAAACACACCTTTAGTCCAATCACAGACATCATTATTGATCCAAACATCACAGGTACTTTCTGCGCATGCACATCCACTGTAACCAGGTGTAGGTTTTATGTCACATCTTGAAAGGGCAATTCCACAGGTAGGGCAGTAAGTTATTTCATCCTCCTTTGTCGTGGGCAATATCTTGCAATCATATATTCCTGACATCGCTGGACCAACTGTCAACAATAAAATAGCTGCAACTAGAATTCCTGAACCAACCAAAAAGCTATACTTTGTTACTGCTTTATTCAACATATTATATAATTCTTGTTTTTCTTTATAAAAAAGTAACTATTCAATGAAAAGATTGCTAAGAAAAAAATAAAAATAAAAAATCAAAGTTTACCTATGTTTTTTTGGCATGGCTAAGAATTTGAATGCTCCATAGATTATTACTACTATCGCTATCAGTGCAACTAAAATCACTATCGGGTTGTTTAGTCCCTCTGAAGTTTCCATCATCAGTGGCATTCTTCCACCACCTCCACCGCCTCTAGGTTGTGGAGGTATTGTTGTGTACTGCATTACAGTCAGATATGTCATTGCTGATTCTGTGTCAGAGAAATATCCATCTCCATTCATGTCAGCACAAGCGAATATGTTGTAAGTTCCAGGTCTTCCAATACTGAATCCACATTCTGCTCTGTTCATTTGCTTGTTATAATTGCATTTTGTTATCTCAGTTCCACCATTGCAAGAGTTCATCTTTATTGATACAGGTCTACCATCGCATTTAATTGCATCTAATCCAGTTGTATAGGCTGTTAACATCTCGTAGACAGGTACTGAATATTTAGATAATCCTATGTATACCTTGCCTGTACAAGTTGTACAGATCTTTTTAGTCTCGTAGTTAATTGGATTTGGATTATTGTTACATGTTAATCCTGTAGGTGGTAATGGCCAAATTACTTGACAACAATCCTTATCACTCATACAAGGTTCATTTGCATTCGAACAAGAGCATGCCTTGAATCCCGGACAATTTGCATTAAAGCCATTGCATTTACCTGTTGCACAGTCAACATTTTCATCACAGCAACCTCCTGTCGGCACATATCCACAGCAATTGAATGGGAATGGCTGAATAGGTGTTCCTGTTGATGATACTCCACCATGAGCTGCTACTTGTGAACATATGGGCATGTCAGTAATATCTGTGCATACTGCTTTACACACAAACACACCTTTAGTCCAATCACAGACATCATTATTGATCCAAACATCACAGGTACTTTCTGCGCATGCACATCCACTGTAACCAGGTGTAGGTTTTATGTCACATCTTGAAAGGGCAATTCCACAGGTAGGGCAGTAAGTTATTTCATCCTCCTTTGTCGTGGGCAATATCTTGCAATCATATATTCCTGACATCGCTGGACCAACTGTCAACAATAAAATAGCTGCAACTAGAATTCCTGAACCAACCAAAAAGCTATACTTTGTTACTGCTTTATTCAACATATTATATAATTCTTGTTTTTCTTTATAAAAAAGTAACTATTCAATGAAAATATTGATTTAATAAAGAAAATTTTCAGGTGGCAAGAAAGTTCCAATTGAAGGATTCATCAAATGTAAAAAACACCTTGGTGTGACAAATGAAGAATGAAAGCAAAATATATCTAACCATTCTTTTTCATCATTTACAGGCAAGTATGGAGAAACAATATAATTACAATCAAATACAAACATAGGAAATAATGATCTAGGTTGATTTAACATTTCAATATATTTTTTAGTGGAAACTACAAACTTGATATCTTTAGAACAATAAGATTTATTTTTGTTCCAATCCGTGAAAGTAATATTTACAGATGTCCCATTACCAACACACATATAATAAACAGGTTCACCGACATATTTCAAAAAATTATCATCAAAACTTTTTAACCATTCATTGTTTTCTCCAGAATTTGGGTTATAAAAATCTGGTGGTGAAAAAACCATTATATTTTTTTCCTTACAAAAATCTGGATATGTTGAGTTGATACTGAACTGTGCTGGTTTATACATTAATGCCATTGCAACTAATGAATGATTTGGGATTGCATAGAAAAAATATGCGAAAATAAATCCAATAATTGCAAGATAATATTTTAAATTTTTTTTATTTTTCAAAAATCTTTTTCCAACAATATAAAATAGAACTGGCCAAAAAATTAACCATATAGGTTTAAATGCGGAATTTACAACCAATATAGAATAGAAGAATGATACAAAATTAGAGAAATAATTAGGCACGTAATCCCTAATAATCGGCTTAACTCGTGTTGGTACAACAATAATAGGTTTGATCATATAAATAAAAATGAGTACAGCAGCAGCAATCATAATTATGTACAATATATTTTCTGAGCTCGGAAGTTTAAGCGAAACTTCATAGTATTTCTTTTTTTCACGTTTCATAGAAATTAATATAATAAATACAGATTTATACAATTAGTCTTTTAATTTTGTAAAACTTTTCTTTACCAATTATGAATGGCTCTACGATATTCAATTTTTCCATTAGTTTAAAATATTCGTTACATCTTGTTCTAGAAAGTCCAATTAATTCACTTAATTCTACCGATGATAGTTTTTCATGTCGCTCTAATAATGATTTTATGTTTTCAATTCTATTAGTTTCGACTATTGTTAAAGAATCATTTGTATTTTGATTCATAGTTTTTTTTGGTAACAAATTTTTTACTTCCGATAGTATTTTTTCAATGACATCCTCGCCTTCTTGAGTTTCCTTTTCGAATTTAGATTCACTCAGAATTTTTTCCGGAATTCTTTCATCAATTTTTTTATTCAACTCATTCATCGTCGAATGTAATCTTTGAACCTCTTCATGAAAGTTTAATTCAAGTTGAGGTGTAACATTTTGATTCGGTTCGATATGACTTTTTAATGAATTCATGGATACTATTTCAATTTTTTTCTCCATTTCGTTCATGCGCGAATATAAATCATCAATTTTCTCTTTTAAATCCTTTAAAACATCCAAATAAACCCTATTTTCCAAAAAAGTTCTTGGTTGAGGTATTATAACAGATTTTTGGAGTGGCTTAATGTTTTGTGAAAAATTTTCCATGATTATAATATTAATTTACTTATTAAAAAATTCTTCGACTGTTTCGACATTATCTATTTTGATGAGTTTAGGCCTAAAATATATTAAATTATTTCGTCGATAAATTCGACAGTCGACATATTTTAGAAAGATTTTTTTAATTCACAATTTTAATTTTAAGCTCACTTAATTTTTATTTTTATATAAAGAGGAATTTTAGAGCATATTTGTTTATAATAAGTCATTTCCTTTCTTTTTATAACTAAAAATATTTTATAAATGTTATATACCTCGACACATGTGATTAACATTAATGATTATCACATGTGATTAATCGTGACTCCTACAAGAAATGCTAAAGAGCTTATTGTAAGTGCCCTTAGAGACCATCCTGAAGGTCTCATGTTAACCGAATTAGCATCAATAACCAAGATGAACAGGTTTACAGTCACGAAATATATCCACGAACTTATTGGAAATGGTGCAGTGATTCAAAAAGAGGCTGCTGCAGCAAGAATCTGTTATCTTAGAGAAAAACTTCTTGAAAAAGTCAAAGAAAGGGAGGTCATCGAACAATTGAGAAAGGAGATATGAAATGAACAGTAAAAAAATAAGCATTCTAAACCCTAAAGGGATATCCTCTGTAGTTGCTACAGTAATAATAGCAACAATATCTGTAGCTTTAGTTGGAACAACATATTTCTTCTCAAAGGGAATGATAGAGAGTGCAACAGCAGAAACATTTGAACTAATAGACATGTTTGGAAATAAAATCATAATAAAAAATGCAGGGACTCAACTTATTGCATATTTAAAAACATATTTAGATGGCAATGAAATAGGCAATACGATAGAATATGAAGGAACGAATGAAATACCTGCCGGTAAAGTTGGATCGGTTAATCTAGATTTATACGGAGTTCAGTCAGGAATTCATCAATTAACTATAGTTTCCAAAAGTATGTCACAGACTTTTAGATGGCAGTTCACTCTTGTTACTACTACTATATCTGGCGAATCTACTACATCAACAATAACAGCTACATCTACATCAACGACTACTACAGAAGAAATTGGCGGACAAAGTATAGAAATATCAGTAAAGTCGCAACAAGGTGCAGCCGAGATAGGAAAACCTGTGAAATGGACTAGTAAAATTGATATAAACAATCCATCGAGTGTTGATATTTCTGACTATGTAGTCAATTTAACCATTCCAAAAGATGCACAAAATGTTGTGATAAAGGATTCTACAGAGCAAATTTTGACCATGAATGAAAAATCTGTAACAGTAAATGTAACTGAGAAAACTTATGCTTCTTATTCTGCTGAGTATGAGACTCCTGCTCCATACAAAGAAGAAGTAAATGAGAGTAAAGATTGGGAAAAGATAATCAAGGTTAAAAGCGATGCTACAGTCCATTATATGAATGTGAGTGTTAATTCTGAAATTTCTGAAAATGTTGTTCCTAAAATTTATTTGATACAGGAAGATATGAAAATAGATATAACCGATAATTCATCTTATAATGTTTCACTCATCGATTCTAACTTGAATGGTAGAATTGACACTATTTCTTGGATGATACCAGAATTATCTGAAAAATTGTTTGGAATATTAGATGTAGGATCTTGGTTAAATGTAACTCTTTTAACTCCAAGCCCATCATTATGCAATGAGACATATCCTTGTTCATGGCTTCAAAATTCCAACCAATGGGTAAATGCAACTGTTGAATGTAAAAACGCAGCATGCGGAATAGTTTCTGGTTCAGTAAAATATAATGATTCTGCCACAACTTGGAAATTAGTAAGTGCACAATCTGGAACTCAACCATTTTACTTAACTTCTGGTGGGCCAGGCGGAGGTCAAACAATAAATCCTGATAAAACTTGGTATAATATAACTGGAGCAACATTTAATTTAGCTCCACATGCAGCAATTGGTCCATGTCTTGTTTTTGACCCAAAATATCAAAAAACAATATTATTTGGTGGTGTTGGGAAATTACCAAGTACTGGTATCTCAAAACAAACTTGGATTTTAAATCATACTGATAATGAATGGTATAATGCAACGAGGAATGATAACGGGCCACCTGCATTAGGTCATTTAAGTCCACAATGTATTTATGACGATAGATTAGGTGCTATTTTATTATACGGTGGTTGGGATGGTTCAGCAAGAGTTGATAATTTATGGATGTATAATACAACCAATAATACTTGGTCTCTTATCGATGTAGCTGGACAACCAGGAATAAGAGGCTATTTTGGTATTGCTTACGATACAAGAATAAAAAACATGATTATGTTTGGTGGGACATCAGACGGTGTTAATTTCTTCCAAGACACATGGCTCTATAATTCAACTGACTGGAAATGGTATTCAATAGCAACTCCTACTATTGTGCCGACAAAGAGAGAACAAATGGCTATGACTTATGATGAAGGTTGTAAACTTACAGTTATGTTTGGTGGTTTAATTGGTAGTAAATATGCCAATGACACTTGGGTGTTCAATTCTTCTGATAATAAATGGTATGATGTTTCTAATAATAATCGTGCTGGCGGGCTACAGCCATCAAACAGGACTGACGCAAGATTAGCATATTCTGCAAGTTTGAATAAGACAGTGTTATACGGTGGTGCCGCAACATCTTCACTTTATATGCGTGACACTTGGGTTTGGAACTGTACGGATTATAAATGGTATAACGTGACAGGCTCACTCGGAGGAATTATACCACCACTAAAAACGATGCATGGATTTGTATATAATAATTTTACGACTAATTTTGTTTTATTCGGTGGTAGGTATGATGCTTTGACTTATGCTAAAAATGATACTTATCTTTTAAACTATACTTGGGGTGGTACTGTTGGGGGTGGTGGAGTAGCCAATATCCAATCATGTGGAAATCTAAACATAGGTCAAAAATGTCAGTTGAACTGGACATTAAAAATAACTGATTCTAGTGAGAGCCCATATAAAATAAATGTAAACTTCTCTACTGCTGATAAATATGCACAAAATGATACTAGTAATGCCATAATAAAAACAGAGTTACCAGATATAACTGCGCCAGCATGGTACGATAATTCTACTAATAACACTCAGGCTGATATGCCAACAAAATTTAGTTTAAGATGGACGGATAACAAAGGATTATCAGGCTATATCTTCAGCTTAGATAATTGTACAGGAGTATTCAGTAATGCCACAGAAGGTTGGCAATCAATGTCAGGTCTGAACGCATGGAGCAATGTTACTAAATTCATTAATTCAACTGTAAATTGTCCGATCAGATGGATGTTTTATGCAAACGATACTTCCAACAATTGGAACGATTCAGATATTTTCAGTTTTAACACAATAGACCTAACACCACCTAAATGGTACAATAATTCAACTAATTCAACTGCGGCAGGAGAACCTGCTGAATTTAGACTTAATTGGAATGATAATGGTGGATTATCAGGCTATATCTTCAGCTTAGATAATTGTACAGGAGTATTCAGTAATGCCACAGAAGGTTGGCAATCAATGTCAGGTCTGAACGCATGGAGCAATGTTACTAAATTCATTAATTCAACTGTAAATTGTCCGATCAGATGGATGTTTTATGCAAACGATACTTCCAACAATTGGAACGATTCAGATATTTTCAGTTTTAACACAACCATATCACCTGGATGGTTCAATGTTACTCTGATAGAACCAAGTCCAAAAATTTGTAATGCAACATATCCTTGTGAAAGGAATGGACAGCAAATTTTCTGGGTCAATTCAACGATGGAATGTAAGAAAAGAGATTGTGGCGCTATCTATGGAACAGTAAGATACAATTCCTCTGTTTATCCGGATACTACTATAAGTAAAATTAAAGGGACAGTACCATTTTATGTAGTAGATTACAATGAAACAATTCTTCCAACTATGGCAAAGAACTCTACTGCAGATGAAACGGCAAGAATAAATGTGTCAGATAATTCATATGCACATGAAAACTGTTCAGGAATTTCCTCATGTAGTTCTCCCCCAATATTTATTAACTTTACAACGCCTTCAAAATATGATTTTCTAACAATAGACGGTTATGCAACATATGGTACAAACGGGGGCGGCTCATTGCAATGTTATAATGGCTCTAGTTGGATAAGTTTAATTGATTTACAACCTTATGAAACAAATCTGACAACTGACATTTCTTCCTGTAGTAACAGCAACGGAAATTATACATTTAAAAGCTATTGTTCTGATGTTGGAGGAAACGCAAACTGCGATATTTATCTAAATTTTGTTTATTTGAATAAATCAATAAATCCCAAATACTGCGGTCATTTGAGCAGAGATCAATCTTGTAATTTGAATTGGATCGTTAATACAACTGGGGGGTTTGATACAAACAAGAGCATTGATGTCAACTTCACTTCTGATTTGAATTTATGGAACGATACTAATGACACTTATATTAAGATTGTCGATAAAGAACCACCTCAATATTACGATAATGTTACCAACAACACTGTGGCTGGTTACTTGACAGAATTCAGTACAAGATGGACAGACGACAACAGTTTAGATTCTTATAGATTCTACCTTGATAACTGCACAGGTGTATTCAAGAAAATGAATGAAAGTAAATTCAAGAATGGTGGAATGGAAGACTGGAGCAAAGAATTATATGTGATAAATAGTACAACAGGTTGCATAATTAGATGGAGGTTTGAAGCGAATGATACGAAAAATAACACAAATTATGGATTTAATAACAGCTTCAAAGTAGCTTTCATAGTCATGCCTGTTGAATTGATAGTGCCAAATCCTTCAGAGTGCACTGATGCAAACCCATGTAAAAAAGAACAATATAAAAATTATAATGTTATAGCAAATGTAACATGTAAACTAGTACCACCTGATTATGGTAACTGCGGTAGAATATTTGGTTATCTAAGATACAATAATTCTGGGCCTTACCCCGATACTCCTATAACTCCGGCGCCCAGCATTCCACTTGGTTATGCTTCTCACTTCACAAGTATTTTACTTCCGATGGATATCAACAATACAGCCTATAAAATTGATAATGATCTCCTTTATTATCCATATCCAGATCCAATAATGAACTCTTTTACAGATTCAGATTATTCCAAAATTAATGTAAGTGACAATCAAAGGGTCAGTGTTTATGCGGATACACTTGGTTCATGTGCAGGTAGTTTAAAGTGTTCAGGTTTAGATCAGGGCAGTTGTAGTCTTTGTACTTGTACTTGGCAAACAAGTCCCCCATCGTGTAAATTTCCGGCGCAAGATCCTTGTAATACTTACCTTACTCAAGCTGATTGTACACAACATAGTGTATGTAGTTGTTCATGGAATATTCCATCTAAATATGCCCACTTTAAGTTCACATTTAACTTATCATCTTTTGATATTAATTCAATAGAAAATATAACTTATTATTTCCAAGGATACAATGCTGGTCCAGCCGGACAAGCTTACTTACAATTTAAAAATTCTACTGGCTGGTTTAGAGATGACCTCAATACTTTAACAGGCGTTGAGAATACTTACAAAAGAACTTTTACAGATGTTACCAATATGATAGAAAATGGTTTATTTACTTTTGGTGTGACAGGAATGATTAATACAGAAAGTTCAATGACTGTATATGCAAACTATGTAAACCTTACAGTAAAATATAATGCATCAAATCCTGCAGATTGTGGAATCCTAAATAAAGGGGACACATGTCAACTTTCTTGGTTAGTTAATGCTACTGGAGGTGTTGATACTGCCTTGAAATTAGACGTCAACTTTACATCTGAACCGTATAAAACTCCACCAAACAATGCCTACAACGATACTAGAGATGCAGTTATAAAGATAAAGGAAGGTATACCACCTAATTACTGGAATAACTCAACTAACTCGACATCAGCCGGTTATTGGGTTCAATTCAGGCTAAATTGGACTGATAATTCTGGTCTATCAGGCTATATATTCAGTTTAGACAATTGTACAGGAAAATTCAATAATGATACATGGCAACCTATGTCTGGTAAAACTGCATGGAGCAATGTTAGTAAAGTTGTTAATTCAACTTTAGGTTGTATAGTTAGATGGAGAGTTTATGCAAATGACACTTCTGATAATTGGAATGCGTCAATTCCATTCCAGTTTTACACTACAAATCAACCACCTGCTATACCAACTATAATGAATCCTGTAAAAGGTCAATGGTTTAACAAAAATACTGTAAACCCGTATATATTTTCGTGTAATTCTACAGATGCAGATACAGATCCTATTACTTATAATATTTCATGGTGTGAACAACTAACCAGTTGTTCTTACAAAATTATATGTAGCGCTGATTCGGATGGTAATTGTGGTGATAATTATGATTGGAGATCTAATATGCCAGATGATGATAACATAACTATAAGATGTGAGGCATACGATGGAAAAGCAATGAGTAGTTTTGGATATACTTGGTTTAAAAAAGATGTCACAGATCCTACTTGTATTCTTAACATAACAGATGGTGCAATACTCATTTTAAATTACAGAATCAATGGGACTTATTTAGATACATTCAATGTCAGTAATGTCACTTACTTCTATTATAATGAAAGTACTAAAATATGGAACTTAACTGGAATAAATTCAACATATCCAGATTTCACTTGGGGATGGAATGTTCCTTCTATTTTAGAGGATAAAATTAATGTAACATTGAGAGCTGTATGCAATGACACTGCTGGAAATTCTGCAAATGACACAAGAATGGGGGTAATTGTAGATACAATAAATCAAAATCCACGAATATGGAATTTGTGGATAAGAGATGATTACGATTTTATTATGACTGAAACAGGTACAGGTGTGAATGTTTATTTCACTGTTAATGCAACTGATCCAGACCCGTACAGAAATATTTCTTATATTCAAGGAAACTTTACTCTACCGAATGGAACTAGTATTTACAAAAACTTCACTATGTCGCCATTAGGAAAACCATACACACATAACTGGACTTATGTCATTCCATACAATACAAAATACAGTCCACCTAATGGTACCATCAACGTAACAGCTTATGATTACGATAGAGCTTGGAATACTACTAACAGAAGCCTTTGGATAAGAAAGACAGTATTTTTCGATTTATATAATGCTCCTATTAATTTCTCCCTAGTTTATCCTCGCCAGAAAGTTGATGCGTTACCTGGTCAAGGTTGGCCCTTATATGCACAAATTGAAGGAAATGTAAAAATGAATTTGACTCAAAAAGCAAAAGAAGATCTTATAGGTATGATAATTCAGAATGAAAAAATAGGTATAAGGAATGTGACATGGAATGTTAACACAACTGGTCCATTTTCACAACTTGTTGCTACAGATTATTTAATCATAAACAGAAGTGTTGGCCCGGGATATGATCAACCCATATACTATAAGCTTGACGTACCTTCTATAATGCCTCAAAGATACGGTGGACAAGTTGATATATATGGTAATTGCAGTAAAGATGTTTCTTGTCAAGAAGAGTATCCGTAGGATTTAACAATATGCACTGGTTGTAATTAAAGCATCTGTATCTGCGCATAAAGTAAATGTTCTACTTCCAAAGTTGGAATCGTCCCATGAACATGTCCATATAGAGTTGGGTTCATTGATATTACCTTGACAAACTAGAATGCCGCCATTGCAAGAATTCCCCTCGATAACATACCATTTTTTTCCTTCACAATTTTTTAGTACAGATTTAGCTTCTAGATGACATTTACCATTTCCTAGATTTTCTGCTGAAGATACTAATTCACCACTACAAGGAGCAATTGGTTTATTGCCACCAAAAATTCCTAGAGGTGTAACACCATTTTCATTCTTCATCATTGACGTTGATAAGAGCACAATGCCAACTATAAAAAGAATTATTATTGCCAATAGTTTGTATGCCATATTTCTATATTTGTAATGAGACGTATTTAAGTTTTCCCATGACTTTTTTGTTTTCTATTTTTTTTAACTTGCCAGTAGTATCAATAAAAACAAAGGAATAAACTTATAATTAGGAAAACAATATTATTAATAAAGTAATTGTTTAGGAGAGTTACATCAATGAAAAAACAAATATTAGCGATATGCTCTATGCTGATTGTTATTAGTATAACTGTGGCATTGAGCTACTTCTTTTATTCTGGAGTGAATGCTCAAATTCCATATGCACAACCCACTACAGCTAATGTCACAATTATGGGACATGTAGGATATCTAATAGTTAATTATACTCCTATAGTGTTTACACCTATACCAAGTGGTTCAGATAATGGTTTACAACCAGGAACTCGTGATAATCCTAAAGTCGCACGAACTGACTTAAGGCCGAATGACAAAACTTTTGTTCGTGTTAGTACCAATTCATCTTCTAACGTGAACTGGTGTTTGTATATAAATGGTACTGATGTAAACATGACTTTAAACCCAATATACCAGTATATACCTATAAATAATATATCATTTAATACTTCTTGTAATGGAAGTTATTCAGCACCATGGCCGACAAAAAGGCTTTCTTATGGTATGCAGGAGGTATGTTGTGGTTCTAATAAGATAGGTCCACGTAATTTTACAGATATTTATTTCTATATAGATATACCCGCCGGTTGGTTAAACCAAACTTATGATGGTGCATTGTGGTTTTATGCTAATGGTACTAGCACCCCTGCTGAAGACAATTCAACTTGGTATGGTACTAGAGGCAGTGGAGCAGGTCAGGGTAACACATCTGCTATTGTAAGACAATATATAGAATTTTCATTGGGATGGGTACCAATCGGTTTTGGTACGATGACACCTGGAACTACATCTAATGCATCAGTCACACCTGCTCCTGCAGGTTTTCCATCAAACGTTACGATAGGAAGAGCAACAAACATATATGTAGACCTTTATGTTAATGGAACTAACCTAGTCGGTATTTCGGGTGCTGCATTAACAGCCTGTGCCGGTTCACCGGCTCAAATGAATGCAACACAAATAACATATGCAAACACAACAATGGGTGCATTAGATATAGTTACGGCAGCTTTCTATAAAACATTGGACTGGTCGAGAACTGGAGTGAAGGAAGGTGCTACCACTTCTAATTGTTTGGATACAGTTACAGGACCATTAAATACAAATTGGTGTGGAAATTGGTATAAAAATAAAGGTATGTCGATAAATGGTACCGTTAATCCTTCTGATATTACAAGTTACTGGAATATAACTGTTCCAACCCAAGTACTTTGTGGTGAACCTACACCTGCTGGAACATTCAAGGGTGATATATCATTTAAAATTGTAAGAGCGGGGCGTCTTCCAGATGTTGAATAAAAAAATAATAATTAGTTTGTTGTTGATGGGGATTTGTTTAGTTACAATAGTAAATGCAATAGGCCTAAGTCCATTGAGCATGGACATAACTGTTGAAAAGGGAAAAGAAGTTGAGATAGTTAGAAACATACAAGTAAGTAATCCCGAAGAAAGCCCAATACGTATATCAACTCGTGTGACAGGTGCAGTAGCTGATTTTATAACAATACAACCTGATAGTTTTGAGTTGCCTGCAGGACCAGGCATACGTTCTACAGAAGCTAGACCATACAAATGGGTGACTGTTACTTTCAAAATACCTAGAGAAGTTAAACAATCCAAATATACAGGTGAAATAGTATTCACACAACAGCCTGTATTAGGTGGTACAATGGGAGTTTCAGCAGAGTTAGGAATTGGGGTTAGTCTTAATATCGGTCAAATGGCCCTAGCAGAATTTCCACCTTACATCTTAATTATGATGTTTGTGATGGTAGTCTTATTAGTCATATCTGTTGGTTTTAAGAGGAAGATGGTATGAAACATAATCAATTTTATGGTATTTGGATATACAGCATACTTTGTTTGCTTTTAGCATTCCTTTACAAAAATGCTACAGGTGTTTTTGAAACTAAGATAGGTGATTATAACCTATCACTATGGTCAGCATTAGCAGTTAACGTATTTTTGATTGTATATTCTATTTTGACTTTCAGAGAATCAAAAATAATAACAATCTTGGGAATTATACCAGCACCCTTTTCTACCTACCTTTTCTATCAGAGTTGGACAAAAATGAGCTATGAATATTTAGCAGGATTTTTAGCTATACCAATAATACTTTTATTAGTAGCAACATTGCTAAAACCCAAACCAAGACAAAGACTTATGGAAAGCATGCCAGCTATACAACCGCAAGCCAGACCTTTGCCTAGAACTTGAGTAAACAATTAAAGTCAATAAAACAAATAATTTTTAGTGAGATGGTGATATTGCATAAAATCAAGGAAATTTCTATAATTTTTCTAATTATAATTTTTTTTTCTGTTTTATCTTTCAAAAACTTTCATGACAATTCTGTAAAAGCACAACCCATAGGGGGGGAAAAGCCATCAACAGCTAATGTTACGATTTTAGGGTTTTTGGGTGATATAATAGTTCAAAATCATCCAGTTAATTTTACTATTGGTGATGGTCTTTCTCCAGGAACTGATGATAATCCAAAAGCAAATGGCCCTCTACCCTACCCGCCTAACCATGGCTATATAGAGATATCTGCTAATTCTAGTACAAATGTGATATATAATATCACAATAAATGCTAGTGACATGATTGATAGTTTTGGTAAAAAAATAAATGTAAGCGAAATTAAAATCAACACTTCTGATTGTGGCATAATTACTCCAATAGAATTATCATATACACCACAGCTCATATGTCAAGAAATACCAGCTAAAGGATCCGTTAAAATTTATTTCTATTTAGATGTTCCAGTTGGGCAATACAATAATACTTATAATGGCGAATTTTGGATTTATGCTCATAGTAATAAAGCAGATCCTAACAACAACAATAGAACTTGGTACGGCAGTATAGGTAACACTACAGCAAAAATAAAAACAGTTATAGACATTGTATGGCAACTTAAACCCATTATGTTTGGTGATTTAGTACCAGGCGACAAGGGAAAAAACGCAACAAAAGATAAAGGATTTCCGACGAATATATCTAGCACACCAGTAACCAATGTTTATATAGATCTTTATTTACAAGGCACTGATTTATTTAACTTAGCAGATTCTACTTATTTTATTGGATCTGACAACGTAACCTATTCCAATGCAACTGATGCTAATGGTGATGGTGATCCTGAAAATTGGCCTGACGGTATCAATCCACTAAGTCATTCCTTTATTAAAGGAACATGGACTGATACAAGATACGGTAACTATTATGAATTTGGTGGTGACTTTCCCAATTTTGGCTTGATACCCAACAACAGTTATAGGTTGAGTTGGTGGAATATTACCATTCCCATTGAATTAATTGCTGGACAATCAACACCTGCAGGAGATTACGGAGGAGATTTGCGTGCAAAAGCAATCGATGCAAATACGAACCCTGTGTAAAATAGTAGTGATCATGACATTCTTAGTCCTTTGTTTAGCCTCAGCAGTTAATGCACTTGGTGTCAGCCCACTTCATTTAGATATAACTGTAGAAAGAGGAAAAGAAACACAAATTGTTCATAATATTCAAGTATTAAACTCAGAGGAAACTCCTCTACATGTTACTGCTAGTGCTACTGGTTCGATAGCGCAATTCGCTACGATTGAACCAAAAGAATTTGATATAGATGCTGGGCCAGGTGCTTTTTCAACAAAAGCTAGACCGTTCAAATATGTTACTGTCACTTTTACACTACCTAGAGAAGTTCCAGAATCAAATTATAAGGGAGAAATTTTATTTACAGAAAGACCAACAACAGGTGGAGTTTTAGGCACAGCTCTTCAAATTCCTGTTACAGTTAATTTAAAAATTGGTACAGTTGCACCAGCGAAATTTCCTTCTTATGTTACGTTAATGGTAGTTTTGTTAGCATTGGTGATAATACTTTCTATAATATATGTAAAAAAGACAGGTTTCAATAAGAACTTCTTAAGTGTTTGGATATATACTGTGCTTTGTTTAATCTTGATTTTATTATATGAATTTTATACTGATATTTTCGATTACAAGATAGCTAATTATAACTTATCTCTTTGGTCAGCATTGGCAGTTAATGTATTTTTGATAATAGCTTCGATAGTGATGTTCAAGAAATCAAAAATTATTGCTGCAATATTGGGAATAGTATGTGCGCCGATATCGACATATCTATTTTATCAGAGTTGGACGAATTATATCTATAATTATCTAGTTATTTTCCTAGTCATTCCCATCATACTTATGCTTCTTTCTCTAAAAAAGAAATAAAAATAACGTCTTGAATTCAAATATATTCAGTGGTAGAGTGAATTACAAATTATTTTTAATATTTGTTTTAGTTTTCTCTACATGCATTCTTTTATATACTGAACAAGATGTTAAAGCCGCCAGTGAACTCGTTGAACGTATAATATTAAAAATCCTAGGATTTAGAATAGATTTGACCTTGAGTACGGATAAAGATAGTTACTGTCCACCTGATGTTATCAATGT